>JABLTK010130684.1_pt1 | contig 13308 bp, 19 predicted proteins | sample 7160131 | NCBI WGS metagenome assembly JABLTK01 (sample SAMN14651221, study PRJNA627086) | human gut metagenome | isolation source: feces | host: Homo sapiens
AATTGCATGATTGTAAATGGGTTTAATCCTTCCTTTTCCCTTTCAGAATTTGGATTCCATATACCCTCCAACAATAGAACCAAAAGTGGAAAAGAAACTACATAAATAATGAATAGTCATGGTAGCAGGCAGATAATCAATAACAATCGTTGTCATAGGATTCAGGTGAATGGAATCAATCTCACAATATTCTAACGAGGTAGCACATTTACACCCACCAACATATCTTCCATTCATAGCTTGGTGAGCAGAAGAAGCTAATAGAATTACTATTCACCAAATCTACATACCATACGATGGATCGCTGAAGATAATGCGAGCAGTAACATATTCCTATATAGAAACTAGATAGAATAAACTACTTCAGAGGCCAGAAAAAACTGAATACGGATGATTGAGCCAAAAGATCCAAATCCAGATAACAGGGAAGGCTATACTCAAGTTCACTCCATAATCCAACTTCCGTTATCGACATGGGAAGATTCTTCACAATAACAGAGTTACAATCACTCATTCTACAGGTCAGAACAGTTTATTTCTAGACTAAAGAGAGTGGACAAATCGCATATGCAAAAAGTTATTCTTGGTACATTTTGCTCACTCTACCATCCTAAACAGGAACGGAAAATGGATTTGGAAAATGAGACACTTGTACAATCCTTTGGAGGCAAAATGAGTCTTGTAGGTGAGTGTGAAGCTTTTCACCAAGTACGAGCGATATCAAATGGGAACGAATACAATTTCTCTTCCTATCCGTTTCTCACGTTATGAGTTGTCGAAACTGGTGAATGAAGCTCTTGGACTGGAAAACCCTATTCCGTTTGATTTCATTGTGGATGGAAAACTGCTTCGAGTTTCTCTCAGCGAGTATATGAGTGAGCATGGTATTTCATCGGAAACTGTTGTGAATCTGGAATATGTCCCCATCATTAGTCGTCCAGAGGAGAAATCATCTTCAGATCTGCCAGATTGGGTGAGTGGAATCGCATCCGATGGGACAGTATATGTAGCTGGTTGTTATGATGGTACTGTTCATGTTTATGATATGAATGACCAACTGTTGTGCGAAAAGACAATCCATAAGAAACCCATCAAAGCAGTAGCCTGTAAGAATTCGATGATTGCTACGGCTTCTCTCGATAATACCGTCCAAGTGAATCAAATTCAAAATAAGTCCATTCTGCATGTTGCCACTTTAACAGGACACGATAGTCATGTCCTCGATTGCCAATTCTCATCCGATGCACACTATTTGGTTAGTAGTGCGTGGAATGGAAGTATTTTGATCTGGGACACATCGAAGTTTTCGGATGTTACTGAAGTTGAACCTGTTCACACCTTGAGTGAAACCATGCAAGGAGTGAGTGCCGTAGCATGGAAGGACTTGAATGTGATCACAGGAGGTTGGGATCATCACATCCGAATCTGGGATTTGGAGAGTGAGGGAATGTTGACAGATTTGGTTGAGATTGAGGAGTTCCAATAATGTATAGAAAGGAAACAAAGTTGTGAATCAAGTTGATTTCTGTCCTGGCAATAATCTTATTGTTTCTTGTCATCCTGACGGTATTCGTCTCTGGGATTCGCGTCGTAGGATAGAATTAATGTGATTTATGAGATAGAAGAGAAGCCCAATATTTTGACTTTTTCTGGATTACGTGATTGGGTGAGTGATGTACTATGGCACCCAACCAATACCAATACTCTCATAAGTTGTAGTTATGAAGGGGGAGTCAGTGTATATGATATTCGATCCACATTCCCTCTTCATTCAGTAGCAGGAGTACATCATGGCAAAGCTTTCTGTGAATGTTGGAAGAATGAGAATGAATTATTGACAGGTACAAAATTGATGAAAGACTGATGGATAGGAGGTGAAGATAAGAAGATGAAACGATTGAGTCTTCAAATGTGATTTAGTTACTTTCTTTGTTATCAAACATATGAATCATCATATTCCCATCCAATTCCCTGGATAGAACCATCTCCCCGTACTTCAATCCACGGGAACTCATATTTCTCAGGTAAACACCAATGTGGAACTTCCATAAAAGCAGAAGTAGCCCATTCAAAAGGTCCAACATTTTTATAAGGAGGACCAGCAATAATCTGAGATCCCTGGGTTTCCTTCAATAACTATAGAATAATATTCTTCTAACTCTTCTTACCTTATAACTAGTAATTTTACCATCTGTTGCTGCATGATTCCGAAGTCCTAATCCAGGTCTGGGATATGTTCCATTTTTCAAATTCAGATCATTTCTTGCTCCAATTGCATATGAGCCAGTATACCCAGGATAACCGTCACATCTTGATAAAGGATCATGCTTGAAATCATTGTATCGAAGAATAGCTCTCATTGGAGACAGTCCTGTCACAGTGTGCACATCACGAGCAAAGATTTGAGCACGAGGACATTCTGTATAGCTATAATCCTTTCCAAATTCCTCATATTTCTTACGCGTTCCACCAAGGTCATAAACATCCTCGAAAAATGCAACATTGTAAGAAGCGAAATATCCGCGGGAATTTAGATATTTTGATATATCTTCCATATGAACATATCCAGGTAACTGCTCCAGAAGCCAGAGTCCATCTTGACGTAAACCATATCCAGGAATGAAATAGTTGTAATCTAGCACCATCCACTGATTAGCATAACAACCGTTGTTGTAACGAGCGTAGTAATGACACCATGATGAAGGAGAACTGAAAGGATGGTTAGAACGAGTTATGTCAATCAATCAATCTCAATCAGCAAATCAGTTTTCACTCAAGCAGATACACTCATTCATTCACCTACTCAGCCAATCGATTTGCAATCAGATTTCTTGCCCACTGCATCACAGCTCTTCCATTCATATACTTCTCCAAATCCTTATTGAAATTCCCAATAGTGGTTTCCTGAACAACCACGTGGTTACCAATTGTATAGTAATCATCACCACTACTGATACGAGCCGGATATGAACTGAATCCTTGTAAATGACCTGGAATTATTGAAGAACCTTCTTTTAATGGAATGTCATAAATCTTATAGATTTTGAACATAGTATGAAGAGCACTCCAAGTAGATTGCCCAATCAGAATATCTGATTTATCCTCTTCCAATCAATTCATAATCATTCTCCTACCTGTTAACCGAATCAATGCCGAACAATGGTCCAATCGATCAATCTCCCAATTAGTATCATTATGAGGAAGACTGTTCCAGTCACCAACATCACCATCATAATTAGCATACTGAATCTGCCATTTTGTCAATGCCTACGAGTAAGACGATTCTCAGTCTTATACACGTTCCGGTTTGAAACGATTAGCATACATGTAACCATCATAGACACCATCTACTTGAAGATCGAGATACTTGCGGTGACGCCAATACTTTTCATCTCCTCTTTTGGATTCCTCCTTCTCCCACTCCATATTCTCATCAAGAATACTCTGGATCTGACTGTGAGAAGTGAAATCAATTCCTACGAATTTGGATGGTTTCTTCTCACCGTAAATGTTCTGTGAATGAATCCAAATTTCATTCTCGGTCAAATATCCTTCCAAAAGACCAGCACCATACGATTGGTCTTCATTCGAATAATCCGAGTTTGTTTCAACGCGCAAGATATTCCAACCTATTTGGCTCACAACCCTTATTGAATCAAGTACCAGTCACATTAATTGCACGATTCAAAAACCCAAAAGCAACAAAAGACTTATCAATATAATCCACAAATTCCCATTTTCCATCCACCAAATGAACGGATGCCTCAACTATTTCCATCACTTCAAATCAAGAGATAATACGTTTCTTTGTAGACACCAAAGTCATAAGAAAAATACTTGCGACTACGAAAGATTTCATGGCTTGTGTACCTTTTTCTCTTCATCAGAATACAATTATTCAGAACCACGGTTATCATAACATAGTTTGATTCGAATAAAGAATGAGTTGTTTTGAGAAAATAACAAACAAAAGAAGGGAAGAAATGAACAGGAACATTTCGTTTGGAAAAATGTTTCGCTAGAAGACTAAAGTGACTCTGCCGAGTTAAAACCAATTCATCGCAACGAGACAGTAGTAATAAATCCAAAGAAGTTTTTTCCAACCCAATCTCAGTCTGGTTCATTCCAACATGTTCAATCGAGTAACCCTCTACGACAAGAATTTGATTTGAAAAGACATTTTGGAATCGATTAACCACAATTTCTGTATCTGTAGCCAGAAATACGAGATTCGTTCTTTTCAACCTCCATTGAACAAAATGAATCATTGAATCAACATCTTTTAACGATAAGTATTCCTTACGATCTTTCCATTTGACTGCTGAACCCGCCATACGAACATGAACACCAATTACGTGATGATGTTCAAAGACTGATTCATAATGAGAGACTAACTTGTTCAGATATGTAGAAGGGATAAATAGATTCGGAATACACACATCATACCAATCTCGAATTCCTTTCAAACCAATTCCATCTAATGAATACAGCTTCTGCAGTTTGTGCGCAAAGATATTACGTGAACGAATAAGTACAGTGGCATTACCAAACTCTTTCTGCCAATCACATTTCCAATCAACACAAGGGATACGTTGCTGAATATGATATAGTTCAACTAAAGGAGTTAAATTGGATACAAAACGAATCGTAGAAAGCGTTGTATCAAAGAATCGAGGCGATATTGCAGGGGCTATCACTAACATCAATACTAGAACTAATAACCTACTTTGAATTGATTTGTTTTGGACTAAGGCCAGTAACAGACAATCACATACACCCTTCATTTGTCCAGCTAATCCTGTTGTTCCCATTTTTCCATAAACAATGGGAATAAGACCAGTGTGAATGGGAATGTAGAGACTATTCATATAGTTCAAAAAGTCCTTTGGACCATAGCTCCAGTAGTTTGGGGATGAAGAAATAGATAAAGATCCTTGAGAACACTCTCTTGCTTCATCGGATAGAAACCAAGAATACCATCCATTGCAAGTGATTCCCTGTCGATAATGCCAACAATCCTCCTTAATAGTTAGTTGTTTGAGACACAGAAATAGAATCCACACAACTACAGATCCCCAAAGTCCTTTGATCTGCATTTTGACTCTACAGTCATACCATAACACCAACTGTAACCTTCTTCCAAAGAATCATTAATCATTAATGTCATCCTATATTCTGTATTCGTGCTTAAAGTGATTCTTGGAGTGGTTCCTTATCTTGTTAGATCCTTCGCAACTACTGTTGCTGCGTTCTATGCTTATAAGTCATTTCACGAGAGTCTCCATGGTCAGATATCCATAAATCGGCAAAATTTGTTATCGTACTTGTAGTTACATCCTACATTCTTCATTTCTAGTGTTTTTCTAGGGTTGCTAACACTTTTGGAATCAACAATTGAACCATTTGTTTCCTGGTAATTGTTTGGTGTTCATTTCATGTAGGCTTCCCTTGTATTATGAACTAAAGATCCTATTGCTCTTATTTGTAACGATCATTTCTTATTCTGTTCGAATGAATTGATTCGTTCATTCTTAGAATCCGTCATACCTTCACACAAAGATTTCAGAACCTTTATTTAGTTCATTCGATTGTCATGTAGCGCCTCACATTCTTTCGTATAGTTTCAATCTCCATTTCACCTTTAGTCTTTCGAATACTGCTCTTTATTATACAGTTGCCATTTGTTCTCCATTTGTGAGTCAACAACATCTCGTTTCGATACGTAACTATCTTCAACAAGCCTCAACAGAAATGGAGAATCGTATTGCTTCAAATCCTGTACCATCTTCTACTCAACCTGTGCCCTCCCCTTCTACAACAACTCATTCAGCATCCTCTTCAGCTCATTCGACAACGCACTCATCCTTGTCTCCTCCAGTGGATACTTACAAAAGGATGACAGCAACACTCCCGAAAGACTTTTCCTTGTGCCTTGTTTGTAACAAACACAATAGAGTACAAATAATCATTTCGGATCCCCCAACAATTCTTGCTTCTGCTTTTCATTCCAATCCGCATAATCACTCGCCCGACTGCTGTAAAGATAGTCATCCCGTTCGTCCAATTCTAAGATCTGCTGATTCCGATCTAACTGATTCTCTTGATTGTACTTCTCAATCGTTTCTAACAATCGATTCTCATCTTCTTCATTCACAGTTGACCGGTTCAACATTCCGTCATCAATATCAGGAGAAACCTCTGGGATTGAAACGGGCACCTCTGCAGGAATGAGTGAATCTGTTAATGTCTGACGCGAAGCCGTCATCCGAACAGATTCTGTATCAAGCGGTTCGAGAAGTGAAAGCAATGGATTGGCTGCAACAGAACGTACAAATGCACCAGAACAAATTCCGGCAAAAACTCGACTGTAGAAGTTATTATCCTTTCGAAGAAGACAGAGAGCAAATATCACTTGATACGAACGAGGATGGAAACGAAGACGAGGATGAAGACGACATAGGGAGAGAATGAAACCAGCAGCAAAGTAGACGAGACAAGGAACGACATAAACAAAGTAGTATTCCTTGCTACTACAAAAATGGAAGGTTGTAACGATTAAAGTGACTGTTACAGCGAGAATGAATACAAAGACGATCCATGTCTTCAGCTCCCAATTTCTTATATCCACAAGTCTCACTCGCATATACGAAACTTCACAACAGAATCCAATTAGGAATAGAGCGATGAGAAACGGAATGACATATTCCAACACAATTCGGTCCGGACGACAATCAAACATTGCAAAGTAATTACCTGCAAGCATATATAGACATGTGAGGATTGTCAATTCCACCAATTCCTGAAACATCTGTAGAATTGACTTTTCATCTCTCCTCCATTTCAGATATAGGGCTACAAAGCGATAAAGACAATAAGAAAGGATGTTTAATGAGAGAATCACCAGCCACACACTAATCCAATACCAAATACCCCGATACGGGTACTTTATGACATCTTGTGATGGAATTGGAGAGGTGACCACCATAGAATAAAGATTGCTATGATCTGATGGGAGTTTCATACATACAGAAAGAGGTAAAACAAACACAAAACACTATAATAGAATCAATGATATCATAATGAACCCCATACCAACAATAAAAGCGATTGTTGTATAATTCTTCTCACAATCTAGTTGAATGCCAGTAGGAATCAACTCAAATACGCAAATATGAGTCATAATTCCTCCTGTAAACCCAAACAAAAAGCCAAACACAGCATCATTAATAAAACGCTGCAAAACTAGCATACACAGGAGTGCTCCCAACGGTTCTGCCAATCCCGAAAGTAAAGACCATAGAAAAGCTTGATGGCGGGATTTGGTTGCATAATACACAGGAAGAGCAACAGAGAGTCCTTCTGGAATATTATGAGTAGCAATACCGATAGCAAGGGATATACCCACAATAGGATTGTCAATATAGCCGATGTAGGTTACAATACCTTCGGGGATGTTGTGTAAAGTGATAGCAACTGCGGACATTACACCCACAGCTTTTAGCTGATTCTGCACATTGCTGTCAATGTAGAAATCAGTCTTTGACAAGTCACGCGTATTACCAGAAATCGTCTCGATTTCGTAACCACTCTTCGGAATCTCGACATATAATGATTCATGAGGAGAATCATTTCCAATAAGACGTTTGGATGAGTCCATGACAATGGGATTACGAAAGATCTCTCCCTCAGTGTTGCGACGTTCCTTTTTTCGATTTGAAGTCTTCACTCCTTGGACTTTGCGAAGCTCGTGACCACCATGCACATGATTGTTGATATGATTCTCATCTCCCTCTGGAATCTCAAACTCAACATTGCTGCCGCGATGAAGAACGGCTTCGAGGAGAAAGGCCATGCCAATTCCTGAGAATAAACTAAGACAAGCATAAAGCATTCTATGGATAAATCAAATAAGATGATAGGAACGCTAAATGTTCATTGGTTGTTGTTGCAGAGAAGTGTTCCTTAGACTCAATGAAGATCTCAGCGAAGGATAAGAAAAGCATTACACCTAAATGATTACATGATGGTCTATGAAGTACCTGCAGAGAATCCAAGTGCAGCAGAAAGGAACGTCTTATTGGCCAATTTCACTAGCCTTTTAAAGTATACAATGCATCCTCCGAAAGCAGTAGCCAGACCAGCAAAAAGTGACAGTGAAATTGCAATTACACTCTAGTCCATAAGAAAGGATCCAAAATTGGAATACACGACGAACAAAGTCCGATTCCTTCAGCATTTAGTTTGTCAATAAGCAATTGGAAAAAGAATGGTCTGGAAATAGGAAAGGCATTGACCAATCAATAAGCAGAATTTGATTCGAGAACCCAAACTCTTCGTGGACGGTACCCCTTCTTTAGTATGGATGGAACCTCTATTTCTAGACACAGACTCAATTTCTACCTGATTCTATGATAATGAGGGAGAATTAGCAATTTACATCAGATTCTGCAGTGAATAACTATTCTTCTAAGACTCTTCAATTATCATTTCTTTCCTATTGATTGATTCCACTTTCTTCATGGCATCATCACTCAATTGTGGTTCTGATCACAATCACCTTATGGATAACGACAAGAAATCACCTGAAGAGAGTTTCGATCCTCACTGTACATTTAGTATGGTTATTTTGAACATTAGTGCCACCATTGTCCACTTTCTCTACAATCACATAATTCGTAGTAATGGTTCCATTTCGGAGCTGCACAAGAGTCTTGACATGATGACGGATAACCTAAATCAAATGTGTATGACTTTGCAAACCAAATTAGAAGAACAAATGCATACTGTCGCTAAAATGAACTCTGTGATGGAGTCGTACATTCTTAAGCACATTGAAGTGAGTAGGAATGGTATCTTGTTGGGTTTTTATTGTAGCTCCATCCCTTGAGTCTACTAGTAGTACCTCTTGTTGCTTCAAAGTTTGCGTTCATAATGCATCGAGACTTCCTCTTCAAGATGTTTCTCTTCATTTTGAATCGAGTAGCACCAATTCTGAGCATCCTCTCTTTCAGATATCAGATTCAGAACCGTTGAAATGCGAAATTATAACTGAAATATAGATCTCAGAGTGTAACATCCAAATCTTTTGAGTTGCAACAGGATGAATCTCATGTTATTGATATATGTGTAATTGGAGAAGCTAAGGTATGTTGAAAATGATGGGCATAAGAATAGTGTTCTGTCGATGTTATCGTAACGATGCAATCTCCTGGAACTGGAAACGAGATTTCAAAGACATGTTCCTTTTTCGCATTCGCAGAATAATGTTATTTGTGATTACTTACGCATTTGTTGGAACAAAGCGATGTATAAAAGAACTAGTTCATTCTCAATACCAATAAAATTATTACATTTTGAACAGAAATGCCGACTACTTATAATCCCATTAATCCATTGTTACTTTTGACCTGAAAAGACATGGGAGAGAATATTCATAACAGCAACAACGATCACCGCTCCAATTCCATAGTATACGATAAAATACTTATTCAAATCCAGAAGAACAAAAACAAGGATCGAGATTCCAATAACACATATTACAAAAGGAAGACTACTGTCAACTCCACCTCACCATTCCGTACATCCAACTAGTATAACTACGACGAACAATTGTATAACCCACTTCATGACAATAAGGACATTCAACCATTCGTGACCTACAACTAAAAGAATTCCAGAAGAATTACTTAATACCTAGTTTGGCCACTTTTCGATAAGCAACTTTGTATCGTTTGCCTGCAGAAACTAATGCATTTGTTACATGAAGTGATTTTATGTTGGAAAGAAGTTCCGAACTCGGTGTTCGACCCAATTGTTGTTTATCTGTATTTGACAAGAGGAAAAGAGACTAACCCTCAGTATCCAGTACCTTGCTCATATGACATTCATCAACTCGATCCTCTTTTAGCAACGGATTGCTAATGACCTACAACTAAGTTGTTAAAATGAATCCAACAGTTGTTTCCTTATCGTCATTCATAAATACAGTGAAAAGAACAAAGAATCCAAGAATGAAAACAAAGAATGACATACAGTTTCTGAAACAAACATTCTATTTCATCCATCTCTTCGAAAAATAAGCATTTCGTCGTCTCACCAGTTCTGCAAAGACTCGTTTTGGGTCTTGTTCTCCAGTTGCTTCCTTCACACTGGCCTCATTACAACGAAAGAATGGATTCACCATCTTTTCATCATGAATACACGTTGGAGTTCCAGGCTTGTTCCGTGCCTTCAGCAGGGTTCTACGCAATCCCCACCTTAGATCTTTCGCCGTATGATTGTTTGGCTCAATTGTTAAGGCAAATTGGAGCATCTGCTCTCCGTTTTCATGACCATGGAAAATACACGTCTCGTCTGGATAATTCAAAAGACGATCATAGATTAAAGAATACAGAGAATCCACTTGATCTTCAGGACAGTATCCAATCCCTCCTAAACAAACAGTATCACCTGTAAAAAGGAAGGGATATCCGTTCTCTTCTTTAAACTCGAAAATGAGACTATCAGGCGAATGAAAAGGAGCAGCAACAACCTTGAATTCGATATCATCTAAAGTGACTGAATCGCCATCATGAAGCGTTTTTTCCACTTTGGGATTGCTCTATTCCCTAAACCAAGAAATGAACGAAATACATCTGGAAATTCACCGGCATATACAGGACAGTCTTGGTGATTATTCAACACTTCCCCCAGCCCCACTACGTGCCTTCTACGCATTATCTCCCCTCTCCATTGGAACCTATGATGGTGAGTAACAAGAATACCTTTCAAGTTAGACCCCGTAATTGATACAGCATCCTCAATATACTTGGGATTCGATGGATCGATAACCAAGCAATTCTTCTTTTCCGTAGTAGACAAAAGATAACCTTCAGGTAATTTAAAATCCGATTTCCTACTAAAACTATCCTTTAAACAAGGAATGGTCATCACATTGTATCTAGTGGGAGTTGCAGCCTTCGCTGAGAACCTTCGAACCAATGTTGATGCAAATCGGAGCGTAGATGGATTCATGAAACGAATACTGTTCATTGTTTTATCGAGGTTTTCCTTGTAAACATTGGACTCTGTATTTCTAGAACAGCAGGATCGTTAAAATGATTGAGTACGTCTTGAAGACTCTCCTGCTACTGGCTTCCATCTCTGTACATTCATTTCAAGGAATTTTCACTGCAGTACTGGTTATGTGTTATATTAATAAATAGTTATCCAAATCATCGAGTTCGGGATATGACTTCTCTGTTTTTATGTCCTCTCTACTCACAGAGGTAAATTCTTATGGTATCTGTATTATTCGTAGTCTTTGAAGCTTGCTGTTTCATTTGTTGCCTTTCAAATCCAATTAGCAACAGGGAAGGCAACTCGGTATCAGTACTCACTAAGAGACATTTTTTTGTGGGCCATTCCAGCATGTCTCTATACAATCGCTAATAATCTCTACTTTGTCGTTATCAATATTTCTGACAGTCCAATCACGCAACAGGTGATCGTTTTCTTCCTTTATTCATCACTAGGTGTTCGGGTCCTTAGAAATTGTGATCGTAGGTTTGGCAAATGTCTTTATTCTGAAACGACAGTAATCTTGGTTGATGTATTTCATCTTCAGATTGAGTGGAATTCAATGGGCTTCTCTATTTCTGTTGACATCCAGTGTTGCTTCTATTCAAATTGCTAAATCTGGAACCAATATTCTCGTGATTCCCTTTCTTCCTGCATTTCTTACAGTATTGTCATCTGGTTTAGCTGGTTGTGCAGGAGTGATTATTGAAAAATTGATGAAAGGAAAGACGAATGTATCCATTTTCCAACAGAACATGTGGCTAAACTTGTTTCATTAGTGAACTGGATTGATAAATAGTTGGGGAGCGATATTTAATTATATTTGTTTGATTGCGGAGAATGGAAGGCAATTTCCATATTTCATGACATTATCGACATTCAATGGTTATGCATTGCTTACAATTGTTAAGTATGTCTATTGGGTGAATCTTCATTTAGTACTGTTATGATGGGCTTGATCACTGTGGGGATTCTGAAGTTCCTATCGTCTGTTGTCAAGTCATTCACCTCTTCTGCTTCCCTTGTCATGACTTCGCTTCTCTCGTCTGTCATTTTCGATGTTCATCTTAAATATCCTTTATTTCTATCTCTGATGAATCCTTTACTTCACTTTTGCTTTTTATTTAGCGGTTTTTAACCTCTCCATTGCTATTTATCTATATCGCTCCTTTCCGGTTGCGAATACGAAAACATTGATTGTTTCTTCAAACTATACTCGTAATTCAAACAAACAGGAAAAACTAATTACGGGACTACTAAGAACATAAGCGCAAGTCATTGGAAAAAATGTTCACCATGGGAAATGTAAACGCGATCAAATGGGAGTGATTGCTCGTTATTCTGAATAGGACCATGATTCTATTCCTCATACCAACACTAAAAGAATACCTGTTTGTCGTTATAGAAGTAACAAGCACGCGCAAGAATCGACTGAACAGGAATGGGACCAAATACTTTACTGTCAATTCCTCCGTTCACAGTTTCCGAAGATACCCAAGCCACAGCAGCATCAATCGAATCCCCAATCTGGGTAATTTGCTTAACACGACGCACTAACAATTTGCCCTCTTCCCAAGGATTCAAACACACAACAAGATCACCAGGGAACACAGTTTCAGCAGAAGGGCGTGGAATATTTCGGGCCAAAATCTACTAATTAGTGCCAATCTAATGAAAACTACTCGAGTGTCTGCATAACCACGATAGAGAGAAGGGAAAGCGCGAAGATTATTCAGTTTTACAATAGTGGGTCGAAGCCACTTCATTTTCAAATAAGTATCTCAAGAATAGAGAAACGAAACAATGACAGAAAGGGAAAAGGGAAATGTGGAAATCATAGGCTGGTTATTGGCATGTACTCATATAAGGAGCCCACGGGAATTCGTTCTTCGTGCTACTGACTCTTATTGACTAGTAGCAAGTATTTCATGTTAGAGTGATTCACTTGGTGTAAGGAATTAACAGTTCAGGATTATCACAAAGATAGAACTAGGTAAGGTAAAAGAAGGTCAGCATAAAATACTAGTTAGAACAAGTCCATATCTACAATTCTTGATTGATACTTAGTTGATTCATACAAATGGAACTGAAGGAACATAATAAGTGGTACTGATTATTTGTTGAATGAGTTTAAATTGATTGAAAGATGATAGGAATGGTATTTGATTGATTGTAATGTGAAATGATAGAAACTGATTAGAATCACGGGAATGAATGATAAGATGAACAGATTGATTATGAGAGGATTGA
>JABLTK010056178.1_pt1 | contig 13304 bp, 24 predicted proteins | sample 7160131 | NCBI WGS metagenome assembly JABLTK01 (sample SAMN14651221, study PRJNA627086) | human gut metagenome | isolation source: feces | host: Homo sapiens
AAGAGAAGGAACAGGGAGTAGGTCAACTGTTCCCAGATGCTGTCTCGTTCTGCACCAATGACCACTGTCAGTTGTAATTGCTAATTATTGTAATAGTATATTGTGTATAGGATTGTTTTTTGGAGTCACGATTACTTTTGGGAGAATCAGTATGTTCTCAAAAGTTACGTCAAAATGGTTCTTCATGTTGAATAAGAGAGACTTCATGCTCCCACTCTTTCGAAGGAACATGCGATGTGTCCACCAGTGCAAGTCGCTCATTCATAATACTGCAAGATCCGATTTTTCCTCTAGAGATTCATTTCCTGTCATTCCAGCTACTTATCCCAAAGATGACTTGGAGTATATTCCAGATGGTTACACATCTCAGGAACTCTGCAATTTATTGTTGTCAAACAATTTATCGATTCCTGATGTCGTTCTGTGTGGCTTGGATAATTGTTAGACCGACAATCTCGCTTTCTCTTTATCGAATCGTCCTGATGCGACTCCCGAAGTACGTTGAATATTTTGTTTCTCATTCTAGCATGTTGAAGTGGCCATTAAAGCATTATACAAAGTGAACTACTATAATGAAATTATTCATCTTTTTCGTATCATTTTAGGGAAACGAGTACGAGTTGGTATAATGGTTAATCATTAGTCTGGTTTTGGATTTACAACTCGTACGGTCGAACTTATATTCGAGTCAATTCTCCACAAACGTCAATACTCACTTCTGAATACCGTATGGTACATTTGTGATCAGACAATGCAGAAGAATTGGGGTGTTCTCAGTGAGTTCCAAAGATTCAATTAACAAATAGGTTTATATTGTCATGGACTCTTAGCTTCACATCGTCTTCCAGAAGCACGACCATTTCTCGATATGCTTCAAAGACGAGCCTATTCCATCCCAATAGCAAATTCTCACATTCTTCTTGGACTGTATGAAGGTCGATATTACGAAGAGTGTCTTCGTTTCTTTTACGGATTGACTTCCTTGGATCCATCATTCCAACTAATTAAAAGTCCGACTGCAGTGTTTTCGGTATTGAAAGCTGCCTATCAATTGCGGCGGTATTCGGAAGTGCTAAAATTGTATGAATATATTCTACAACACAATATTACACCTAATCGAAGCGTTGTTTTCATTATTGCAGAGGTAAGAATAGAATTGATTTTCTATTGTAGATCTATGAGAAAGGTGACTTCTGGCGGGGTGAATATGAACGTCAAATGAATGTTCTTAGGAGTTATGGGATTATTCCTACCGAGACGCAGTATTACATTGAATCCTTCTCTTATGTAGACAGCTGGCTATTTTAGCTCAAGCACGTTTGCCTCAGTTCCTTAAAGGAGGTGCATTACTTCAGGACTATAGTAAACAGCGAAATGAAGCTTTAGTTCAAGAGAACAAACAAGGGAATTATGGTAGGATTACTGATAGAAACAAACTGTAGCGGTATCGTTGGAGAAGTATTATGAGCCTCAGCGCCGACTTCGACTGATTGGCATCTTAAATGATATTCCTTTGATTGGAGATGGAAAACAGTTAGTAATCCGGTCGATAAAGAATGATACATCCCTAATGAAGCTACTTCAATCAGAATTGTACCCTCCTATTTCATTTCGCGTAAATGTGTGTATCTTACTGTATCCTGATGTCTAGTCCACATATCTTTTCATTTCAACTGCATCTATAAGGAAATGGATCAAACATCGTAACGATCCCATTCTTTGATGTGTTTGTTCCAAACAAGAGAAGAGAAGGAGATTAACAGTTAATAATCTGAATGAACTCAGGCTTCAGTGAAGCACCACCCACCAGGAAGCCATCGATATCCTCCTTGCTGATGAGATTGTCACAGTTCTTAGCATTCACAGAACCTCCATAAATGATTCTCACATTCTCAGCAACAGCAGGAGACACAGAAGAAGCCATATAAGCACGGATAGCAGCGTGAGTCTCTTCAGCCTGATCAGGAGTAGCAACCTTTCCAGTACCAATGGCCCACACAGGCTCATATGCAATAACAATATTCTCCCAGTCCTTCTCCTCCAACACATCAACCACAGCCTTCAGCTGAGCCTTGCACACATCCATTGTCTTTCCACTCTCTCTATCCTCCAGAAGCTCACCAATGCAAAGAATCACCTTCACACCGTTAGCAAGAGCAACCTTCACCTTCTCAGCAATCAGTTCATCAGATTCAGCAGCCACAGTATGACGACGCTCACTGTGACCAAGGATTGTCCAGTTAATACCGAAATCTATATATCAACCCCGTAGACCATATGTACCCTTCAACATGGGAGCACAAAGCTCTCCAGTGTATGCACCGTATCCCTAGTCATAAAAATGCGTAAACTAACAAGTACGTTGACTTTCCAGATGTTCTGAGCGGCAATCTGGATCTCAGGACGAAGAAGTCCCTGAACGAATCCAATATGGATGGCAGTAGGAGCAATGACAACATCACGATCAGCCTTGATCTCACCTGCAGCATTGAACGTATTAATAAGATCCGTCAGAGAAGCCTTCGTTCCATTCTTCAAGTGTTAGCAAAATAGAACAAGTTCTTACGCACTTCCAGTTACCACCAATGAAGAGTCTACGAGCCATATCAACTAGTAATAAAAACAATGAGTGAGGGGCACTGACTCAATTAGGGTGGTGCATCTTTGATAATCAAGAGGCACCACCCTCTACAGCTGTATGTCGTTGCATCGTCGAAGCACTTCTTGTTACCCCAATCCGACGCACGGGCGTTTCATCCTATTGGAATTCGTTTCAAGACGAATCCTTATAATCTGCTGAATCCTGCATAGAATCTTTGGACGAATGTAGGTTGGTGTTTTCACTTTCTTTTGGAATCCAGAAAACATATGTTCTGCGTTGTATCTAATCTTTCTGTAGAACTCAACATGATTTCAGCTCCCCAAGTGAATAATCCTGTATCCTAATTTATTCAACGTTTCTTATGTGATAGAGTGAAGTAGACGATGCTTCTATCAAGGAAGAGACTATTATGTTGAATGATTGCCAAATGGTAAAGTTGAATTATTGAGTTGAGAGGTAGACAATCAATCAAATTGGTGTACAGAATAGTTCTCCTGTCTGCTGGTCATTTGATGGAAAGAAGTAGTTCCTGTGGGACCATATTGATGGAATAGATTAGCATATGTGAACGGTACTCATGGTATCACCATCTGTATTATGAATGAAAACCATCACTTTGTTCGTGAGAAAATCCTTGTTGGTCATCACCAACATGTGAAAACGATCATGTTCCATCCAGTAGATGATATTATGGTTTCTGCTGGTACTGAAGGAGTGTATATTTGGGATACACAGAAACAAGTTCTTAAGAAGATCATTAAGTCCAAATTCGATATGTTGATAATGAATAGTGATTCAACGGTCCAAGAAGCTAATGAAGGAGAAGTTGAATGTATCTGTTGGTTATACAATGGAACAATTTTAGCTGTTGGAGGTCGTGATTCTGCTATCAAGCTATATGATGTTGCTAAGGAGTATTCTTTCTTCTTTCTCTTAACATTAGTTATGCTTTCTTAGAGAGTATTTCTGCTCATAAGAGTAGTGTCAATACAATGGTCTTCAATTTGGATAATGATTATCTTGTCTCAGCAGGTCGTGATTCGTCCATCAACATTTATGATGTATCTTCTCTTCGTCCTGAGAATCTTCCCAAACGTGTATGATTGAATTGTCTGTATGAGAATAAGTATGAGAATAAAGGTATTGTGTGTTCATTGAAAGCCACAATGGATGGTCATCTTGGTGATGTGGTGACTCTGGCTACCAATAGTACAGGGCAAATTATCTTCAGTGGTGCTCGTGATAATACTATTCGTGCTTGGGATTTGAAGACGCATAGCTGTATACGTGAGATCAAAGATCAGAATAACCTCTCGTTAGTATGATCTAATCTCATCATTCATAGAAGCATGCACAAAGGAGATGTGACAAATCTATTCTGTGTGAACAATGATCAGTTCTTATTATCATTCTCTATGGATGGAACAATGCATCTTTATGAATTGGGCTCCATGGTGTTGGATGCTAAGAATGATGGTGATTTGTCTATGGTACGAATGAGTGAATGGTTTCATACTTCAGATCTCTATGGATGAATTACTTAAAGGATTTACTGAGACAGAGTCTGAACGAGTTATTGCAAATGATACGCTTCAAGCTAATTTCTCTGCCTTCCCTGTGTGTATTGTATGTTGTTGATGAGTCGTAGGGAGATGGTATTGCTTGTACTGCTCTGTCTCCAAATGCTCCTGTGATGGCAATGGGAGGAGGAGGTAGCAGTGTGAGGATTTGGGACATTAGCAAGAATTTAGCTCAACCAATACTTCAACAGGAGATTGTATCTCATTCTGACAGTGTAAGTCAGATCAGGAGTACAGATGTAAGTGTATGTCTGTTAACTGATGCGTAGAATCAGCAAATCGTATCTGTGAGTATGGATTATACTGTGAATGTGTTTGATCCTCGTATTGGAACTCGTTTCTATTCATTTGATACTGGAGCTGCAATGTTCTGTGTGGCTACTGTCGTGTTGATGATAGTGCTTGACCAATAGACTGAGGATCTCATTTTTGCTGCTGGAAAGGACTATACAATTCATGTGTACAGTATGAATCGACAACGTTATTATCAAGCTATGGAGGAACAGTATATGGTTCAGTATCAGAGACCTCCTCGTATTCAATACAATGTATAAGTGTGGGGTATGAATTATATATAGCTTATGGAATTAACAGGACATGCTGGCAAGGTACGTTCTGTTGCCTATAGCAAAGAATTGCGTTTGATCATATCTGGTGGAGAGGATGTGAGATCTGTGGATGGATTCTTATTTTAGGGAACTGTGTTGATTCATTCTCTTCCTGAATTAGATCCAGTTGAAGCGAATCGTTCTTCTGTTCCTTCAGAAGATCCTCAGGTTGTTGTGACAGATCATGATGGCATTGTTCTGGGTGTTGCAGTAAGTGATGAGGTCGATAGAACCTACTATATGGCTTCAGTGGGCAATGATTATGCTCTTTATGTTTATGACATTACTGGACGTGTCAAGAGAGTGTGGAATGAATCACGAGCTCATAATGGGTAATTTTGGGAGATTCAACCAATCCATAGAGTGATCCCTTGTGTGACGTTTGGTCATGGAGCCTGCAGCAACTTGCTGTTCACAGGTGGTTGGGATAACGTGATCAGGGTGTGGAATGTGGCTACTGGTGACTGTGTGAAGGAGCTGAAGTATCACAAAGAACGAATTACAGATCTGTGTGTGAGTGCTGATGGAAAGTGGCTCGTGTCGTCTGCTGCTGACAAGAGCATCTTGCTCTATGCTGTTGATGAGGATTATAAGCCTGTGGCTCGTTATTCGTGTAACGATGAATGCAAATGTGTTTGTATTGTTGGCGATGAGATTGCTTCTGGATATGCCTCGGGAGTCATTCGTTTGTGGCCATTGTATATGGAGGGATATCAGTCCTTCTTCCAGAGTATAGAATGCCACATTTGATGTAAATGTAGATTGGTTTTGTTTGTTTTGTCAAAATCGGGTCGTTTTTTACCATTTTCTTTTGGATGCAAAAGAGAAGTAACCATGGCTGATACTGTCCAGCAGATTATGGAAAGGATGACTGTTCCTCTCCAAGACATGGAGAGTAATGGCATTTTCAGTCATGTATGGTTCTTTGAGCTATTCGTTCATTTGTAGGAAGAAATCAATTCCATTATCCGAAAACGTCGGAACATGGAATATAGTTTGAATAGTTACTCTAAAACTCTTCAAGACTATTTGGCAGTGATCGAGTACGAGATGAATTTAGAATCATTGCGAAAATTGCGAAAGAAGAAGTTGGGTATGACATTTTTTGTATTTGTTTAGATGTGTGTAGGTGTCTTCAAAGCATTGGATAGCGATAACAGCATTGTGGGAAGGATTATCTACACCTTTGAACGAATGGTCCGCAAGTACTCAGGTGACTTGAATGTGTGGCTCAAGTATGTGGAGTATTGCGAGTCTTGCAACAATGAAAATAGATTAGCAGGGTTGTATCCGAGGTAATTGTATTCCCATTCAAGTGAACTTCAGAATCCTCCAACTGCATCCTCGAGCTGAAAGTGTTTGGGTCAAAGCAGCAAACTGGGAGATGAGTCGTGGCAATTACAACAATGCCCGCTGTCCGTGCTATGTTCATTTCTGATCCATAGTGTTATTACAACGCGCTCTTCGAATCAACCACTCAAGTAAGCTCCTGTGGAAAGAATACTTCCGTTTCGAATTATTGTACATTAATGTTGTGGAAGAACGTCGTCGTATTTTAGGCCTTCCTGTAGTTTTCGCTATTTCTGTTTATTCTAGTCCTTGAAAGACCGGTTATTGGGTGAATCAAAAGATGCCACTCTAAAGGAGCTTGTGGAGGAGGCAGACGTGAAGCCAGGTGAGGAGAAGCAATTAAATGAAACAAACATTCCAGAGGAAGTAACAGATTTGGAATTGCTGGATCAGGAAGGATCATCGAAACCGATGGAACTATCCGATTCGGAAGGGGACCAAGATGAGGCAAAGAAGAACGCTGAAGTGGATCAGATGATTCATGGAAACAGTGATGCAATGCAGGCGGAGTTCTTACGAGGCGCTATTCCAAAAGTGATTTATAAGCATGCTATTGAGGGTAGGGATAGCTACATTAAGTGATGATTAGCTTGTGATGACCCAGTTCTTGCTGTAGATCTGTTACGAATCAGTTATGAGCTCAATAATGTATTTGTAGAACAGTTTATCATTCAATCCATTTTGGATGAATCCCCGCGGGACTTGAATGTTTGGTCCGATTTGATTTCTTATCCAGTGACTCGTATTAACGATGAATTATCGGTATCAGAACCCGATGAAATACTTGAGAAACGTCGTAATCGCGACATTGAAGAGAGTTGTCAAATGACGAAGCAATTGTCAATTCAGATGGTTGAAAGTCTCAAAGATCAGGTTCAGTTATCTTCAATTTTTGCAACTATTATCAAAGCGTTAACTATCTCCTCAAAAGCATTGAGTGTAACAGGGAACACAGATCCATTGAATCAAACTGTGGAGACATTCTATGCAAAAGCGCAAGAGATGGAGGCTGTGAATGCTCAGGTGATTGCTGAGATGTTGAAGTTTTATGCATCACAAGGTCGGATGGAAGATTGTATGAAGTGTTTGAAGAGTCATCAGGAGTTATTATTGTCAGAAATCGAGTCTTTTTTGAGTACAATTGCGATGATCATTTCGGTTGCAAGTCGTGCGGATTATCTCATTCAGGATGTGTTTAATGTGAAAGATATTCCTCGTAGGTCTTGTGTTAATGCTTCTGAGATAGAATTTATTATTTCTTTGTTTACCGCGGGAATTCATCGATTTCGAGAAACGGCAAAAAAGGAAGAATTACTACAAATCTATATTCGCTATCTAAAATACCTCATTTCCATTCAATATGACAAGACTAAGGTGGAGAAGGTATTCATGGATACATTCATGGTGATTCCTGAATTGAATAGCCCTGTGTTTATTCTCTATCTCTCTTACTCTTATGATCATGGAATGGATTCTCTCCGCAGTGCAGTGGATTTGTAGTGTTATTGTAATATTGTGAATTATAGTGGATTGAGCCATGAAGTGTTGATTCCTCTGGATTCAGATGTACTGGAAGAATGTCTTGACTATGAGAAACGATGGTTAGCATCTTTATCAGATGAGCAAGAGAAAGAGAAAAAGAACACAGTAAGTCGAATTGAGAAATTGTATGACACATACTGTACTCGATACAATCAGAATCCAGGTTGAAGTAGAGAATGAAGACTTATATCTAGAGGTATGGCTGGGATATATGGAGTTTGAACGATTGCATGATGGATATAAGAACATTCGTGTTATTTACAATCGAGCTCAACATATGATTAAAGATATGAATGCATTTGAAGAGAAGTTTAATCTATTCCAAGTCCAAGGTCATTTATAAACAAATGTTTGTTCTTAACATACACACTCATTACACAATATATGAAGATCCTTTAGCATATGAGATCAAATATGCAATCTTCTTAGCACATGAAGGTCCAGATACGGGATTTGGAAGTACATCAAGTAATCCATTCAAATACCCCATCATTTGTGGAGCTTTGCTCAATGCTTCCATCACAATATCATCATTTGAACCACTGAGATTCATTTTCTTCAACATGTCCTATCAGTAGATTCTTCTCCCAATTCTTACTCTTAAAAGTGTTCGACGCTGAGGTTCAATTGAATCAGACCAAACTTCAATCAAGATTCGTCCTACAGTCATTGCCATTCGAGTTGAGTTGGTTTTCATAGCTCTTGCAACTTCATTCTCCAAGAATGGAATACACTAAAAATGAATGGTTATCTTCAATCGTACATCATGAACACAACCACATGTCATAAAAATCGATACACACTCGTCAAAACAAATTTTTATCTCTTCTTCATCTCCTAACTTCTGTTTCAAATGATACGCATTCATTGCATAGTTAATTGCTTCATCTGGCCTATTCAGATACATACGACATAACGCCTCCTTCAAGAACACGTCAGCAGCTGCTCCTGGTGAGCTTACAGCCAGAATTGCTTCAGCAGCTTCATAGAAATGAATGGCTTCCTCAAACGACTCCACTCCTACAAGAATCTACGCATCACGATTCCATTCAATTCTCACATCTCCAACAAGAACCTGCATTCTAGCAACACACCCATGCAATTCACCCAAAATCTCCTTACCAAGAGAAACTCCACGAGCAACATATTCCATACCCAAAGATGGATCTTGAGGATAAGCCAGAACACCAACAGAGAACACTAACCACGGTAAATAGGAAGCATAGTCGTCTGTATACGTTGCAATCAAATCGTTAATGTTGGTAATCACACCCAACGGGTCCTGACCTGCATAAAACAACACACCTAATGCCTTCATGTACATTGAATCAAAGGGATAACACGTCTGTAACGTGCTTGTAGCTAGTTCAACAGACTGATCGGACTGTTGGTTTCGTTGAGCGGCAAGAGCAGCATGGAGATACGCTGATGCTAGCAAAGGAGAATGGTTTGCTTCAAGCAAAGGAATCGCACTTTGGAGTAGAACCATTGCTTGGTCTCGTTGTGATTTCTGGGGGGATGATAAGAGAGAATGTCTATGAATGATACCTGATTCTCATTTTTACCCCTGCTCCCACAATTGATCTCCATCACATCCTAAACAAGGAGGTAAGAGAAGTTTCACACGGAATGGAATTGACAGAACATGTTCCTCTTTGAATGGGCAACAGTCTTCAAAGAGACGTTCAGATCCAGTAAGCTGAAGTGAGAGTCCACAGTGATACTCGATAGCTGCAAGGAGTTCCCATGGGTTACAAGCATAAGCAGGAAGAGAATCAAGGTCTGAGAATTTACTGAATACAGAAGGAAGATAAGCTTCACTCCAATATTTCACAGATTCAGGAGTACGTGAGAGAAGATAATTGAGGAATGTAACCACAGATGATAAAATGCTTTCACGTAATGTATCTACAAATAACCAACAAATGAATCATTAACCATAGTTCTCATACACGTTCGCAATACTATTTCCACCTTGATGGATATTCATATCCATCTCAGGCTTCTCATTGTATATCAGACATCTAGAATCAACACCATACAACAATGATACCGAAGATTCTTCCACAAGATACACTTGGCTGTACGAGCTAGCATATCTAAGTAAACTAGGTCTTTTAACCACATTTTTGTCGTAGTGTTGTATATTAGACCTTCATGACGCATACTCATACCTCTTTTATGAAGTACTGCATGCAGTTCAGCACATGTACAGACTGTGTCCTCACATTCTTCCAGTTCACGAGTGATGGACTCTGCTAGACCTACCAGAGTGTGCCGTATCTCCTCTGGTGACTGACCTGTCACACGATCTACAGTTTCAGGACGCAAAGGACGAGTTGACTCTAGTTGAGTCACAGCAAGAGGATCGCGTGGTAACAATCCTGATGTATTGATAAGATAATCGCGGTTATCAACTCCATGCCAAACCTCGAACACGGCAGAATTTGGTAGAGAAGGCATTCTTGATGTAAACTGAGGACGAGGGTTGGTATGATCATAAGCACAGCGTGTTCCATGAATAGGCAAAGCAGATACGATATTAAAACGGAATCCAGCAATATCCAGTAGAAGAGAAGCAGGAACACCTAGATATGAGAATGAGAGAGATTGGATACAGAGTCGATCAGACTTTGACCCCATGTGTAAGAGACAAAAACGGAGTTGTGAGAATTCTTTAGACGAAGCCTTGATAGCTACATAGTCACAGTCTTCAGTAATGCTGGTAGCCATATACTCATCGATAGTACGAACAGGATCAAATGTCTATTCGTAAATTAGAATGAAAAATGAGACATGAAGTGGAATGACAAATAATGAACCTGATTCAGAAAAATAACATCCATCTTTCTCATAGAACCCATCTTGAAGTTGTGATTTCAATGAATCAGGACAGAGAAAATGTTTGAAGATTTGTTCATTCATTCCACAGGTTTCTGTCACAATACGATCAGCATACTCACGAGCAGAAGCATTTATGGATATGAAGTTGGATGGATCATTCATACACTCACTTGCTTCATCACACAAACTCTGCCAAAGTTCATTCCAACTTGAATTTGATCCCGTGCATGACAGACGAGTTACATTCAACTGTGTTTCATGTTTGCTTATCAGAGATTCAGTCTCTTCAACATATTCAGGCTTTGTTGGTTCTTGACTGATTGCTGGAGGATTGGTCGGAGTTTCATCAGAAGGTTGATAGGAAATGAATGCAGTCCACCATCGTAAGAATGTCTCCAATGGAATGCGACCCTGTTCATTCTGCAGTTCTTCAGTGATACTAAGCTTTAGACCTTTCATTCACTTCAACATCTTGATGTCTCTGGGGGTAATGACTCCATTACAGAGTTCATGTAGAATCCCTGTTAACTCAAATGATGTAATTCCCGCGGGTGATGAGGAATGACTTGAATAGACGCGTTCTCCAGCCTGACGAGTACGAGTATCGTTTCGAGGTGTGAATTCTATAAATAAGAACCAGATTCTCTAACAAACGGAAGTTGGCCAAAGAGAAACCAGTACTCTGAATGGAGGAACGGCGGGCTTCTTCTCTTCGAGACTCCTCAGCAGCAATATCACGACTCATCTCAGCAACAATTGCATCAAAATCCAGATCTTCAGTCAAATCAGCTAATCCTAAATCTTCTTCATCCAACTCTGGAGCTGAGGTGGGTGTAGGAGTTGGTTGAGAAATCGAAGCAGGTTGCTGAGGAGTGGGAATGGGTTTTGAAGGAGTCTGTTGAGGAGTAGGAATCGGTTTTGGAATGGGGATCTGTTGAGGAGTAGGAATGGTCTTAGGAGTAGGAGCCTGTTGAGAAGCCTGTTGAGAAGCAGAGACAGAAGGAACTGCCTCATTAGCAATAGCTTCTAGCTCCAAATCATCCATATTCATTAGTTCATCACACATTGTGTCCATCAACTTTACAAAGCTCTCTCGCCCTAACACATCATCCACATTCTTCTGTTTCTCTTCACCTGCCTGTACAGCAGCCTTCATCACTTCACTTGCTCGCTCATCACTCTGAAGTTCCTGATCCTCCTGAATCGTCGTGAAGGAGATTTCCTGCATCAGAACAGGCTTCACACGTCCTATCTGAGTTGGTTTCCTAGCAGAAGCTGGTACCTCCTTCGTGAAAGGATTGTTCTTCTCGTGTTTTGCAGCTAAATCCTTCACACTCACACCACCAATAGATTGACGACGAGGCAGACCGTGACGTGGTTCATCATCCTGCTCCAGTTTAGTGAACTTCTCCAGAAGTTTCTTGATGGAACTGGAAGTACCCGTTTCTGAGCATGTATCTGCTGATGCAGAAGAGGTTGATTTAGAAGGAGCAGGAGCTGATTGAGTAGAAGATAGCTTAGAAGGAGCTGGAGCAGGCTTAGAGGAGGCTGGAGCTTGTTTTGATATAGTAGATTGAGAAGAGACTGGCTTAGAAACTGATGGAGCTTGCTTAGGAGCTGGAGCTGGTTTGGAAGAGACAGAATTAGATGGAGCAGATTTTGAGGCAGATTTTGAGGCAGATTCAACAGATTTCGATCGAGAATCTTGGGAACCTTGTTTCTCAAATACAGCTAACAAAGAAGCCATTTTACTGGGACCTGATGGAGGAACTGGAGAAGAAGAGGGAGGAGTTACTCGCTTAGGAGGTGGAGTGTGAATAGCAGGAGGAGTAGAGGATTGAACTGATTTGGAAGACATTGATTTCACTGATTCAGTTGATTGAACTGGCTTGGAAGATATTGGTTTCACTGATTCAGTTGACTGAACTGATTTAGGAGACTGAATAGGCTTAGGAGACGGAGATGAAGCAGATGGAGAAGACAGTGAAGACTGAATGGATTTTGCAGGGAGATGAGCGGTTGAAGGTGAAGGTCTTCCAGCACTTTCACTCTACAGATAATAAGGAGAGATTCAAAGCAACCTTATTCCCCTTCAACACATTCATAAAAGATGAAATCAACTAGTAATTAAGTAGAAGCGAAAATCAAGGTACACTTGGATCTTCACATTGAACAGTAATTGGGTCACCCTGATTTACTAGAACTCTTATTCCTGTCTTGTTAGAGTCACACTCATCATAAGTATCCACCGATCCACAATTACAAAGCGGAACAACCTGAGAATCATACTTACATTACCAGAAACTACCTTATTCGCTTTTACACCTTTCGGTGGACAGTTTGGACGATAAAACAAATGGATATTCTTATCATCTATACGCATCCAGCAGTTTCTCCAAGAAACCGAATATGATGTCACCTTTTGAATTTGAACATAACCTTCGATCATTCTTCGGGGATTCAGTGAATTGCTTCAAATAAGTGAAAAGGAGGAGTGGCGCAAAAGTGGGTCACATCAAACCTAAAGTCATTTCTGTGAAGAACATGATGCAAGGATTCTCATCACAGTTGATCCCAAGCGAGGTTGGTTCAGATATAACCTCGACTAATCGACCTGAGATTCCTGAGCTATGTATTCTAGCTGTCCCACTTTTCATATATAGCACTCGACCAGAATTTCAACAATCAATCAGGAATCAATTATGTTGGTCTATCTGTTCCGAGTGATCTACCTTTAAGTGGGAATTGTAAGTGATTGTCAGCTTCTCGATCAACGAT
>JABLTK010110937.1_pt1 | contig 13276 bp, 9 predicted proteins | sample 7160131 | NCBI WGS metagenome assembly JABLTK01 (sample SAMN14651221, study PRJNA627086) | human gut metagenome | isolation source: feces | host: Homo sapiens
CTCCTCCGGCAGCTTGAGCCGCCGCACCATGGGCGGCATCTCCAATCTGGGATGGGTCTCATAGTGTGCCGCCTGTTCTTTTTTCATGGGCAGGGGGATTTTTTTCTCCAAATCCATCAAAAACCACAGGGAGTCCGCCCGCAGGCACAGTTCCCCATCGGCGTTGGTGATGGAGCAATTTCGATGGGCGAACACCCGGTCGAATTTGTGCGCCCAGGTGGCCAGCTGTACCGTATCTTCAAAGTGACAGGGCTTGTCAAAATAGATGTTCCAGCTGTTGGCCACCCACGCGATATGCTGCTGTTTCAGAGTGTCCGGACCGGCCCCTGCCGCCATGGTGTGCATGGTGGCGCAGTCCTGGAGAAGATCCATAGCGGAAGCCGGGGTCAGCAGATTTTCTGGACCGGCACGGCTGATGCTGATGGTATAAGGGTAACTATAGATCATACAAACTCACGCTTTCTTTACACATTGAATCGGAACAGGATGATGTCCCCATCCTGCACCACATACTCCTTACCTTCGCTGCGCATGAGCCCCTTTTCCTTGGCCACCTTTTCGCTGCCGCAGGCCACCATATCATCATAGGCGATAACTTCGGCACGGATGAAACCCCGCTCGAAGTCGGAGTGAATTTTACCGGCCGCCTGAGGCGCCTTGGTGCCACGGGTGATGGTCCAGGCGCGGCACTCATCCTCGCCGGAGGTCAGGAAGGAGATGAGACCCAGGAGGGTGTAGCTGGCCTTGATGAGGCGATCCAAACCGGATTCCTGGATGCCCAGTTCTTCCATGAACATGGCCTTCTCGTCCTCTTCCATCTGGGACAGCTCTTCCTCCAGACGGGCGCAGACGGGCATGACCTGAGCGCCCTCCTTGTCCGCCAGCTCCTTCACCTGCTGGTAGTAGGGGTTGGACTCGTAATCGCCGCCAAAGGTGTCTTCATCCAGATTGGCGGCATAGATGATGGGCTTCAGGCTCAGCAGGTCGCTGGTGGCGATGAGCGCCATGTCCTCCGGCTCACACTCGTAGCTGCGGACGCTGCCGCCATTGTTCAGATGCTCCCGAAGGGCAGAAAAAACGTCCACTTCCCGCAGGAACTTCTTGTCCCCCTTGCTGGCCTTCTTGGCCTTGTCGATGCGGCGATCCACCATCTCCAGGTCGGCCATGATGAGCTCCAGGTCGATGATGCCGATGTCACGGATGGGGTCGGTGCTGCCTTCCACATGGATGACGTTTTCGTCGTCAAAGCAGCGCACCACGTGGATGATGGCCTCGGTGCCGCGGATGTTGGACAGGAACTGGTTACCCAGACCTTCGCCGTGGCTGGCGCCCTTGACCAGACCGGCGATGTCCACAAACTCGATGACAGCGGGGGTGGTCTTCTTGGGGTGATACAGGTCGCTCAACCAGTCCAGACGGGCGTCGGGGACGGCGACCGTGCCTACGTTGGGCTCGATGGTGCAGAAGGGGTAGTTGGCGCATTCGGCGCCTGCGTTGGTAATGGCGTTGAACAGGGTGCTCTTGCCCACGTTGGGCAGACCCACGATACCTAATTTCATAGCTTCTTGCTCTCCTTATGTTACAACGGTTCAGATTCCGTTTCTATAAATACCGATACATTTATAGATTGTAGCACAAGGGCGTTTTTTTCTCAATAGCGAAGTTCCGCCCATCCGATCAGTCATTACAATCTGTTTCCCTTTTCAAAGACAATTTGACGGTTTGTTGATATTCATGCTATACTGTATGCAGTTCACGTTCCGGTATCCGCCGGGATACCACGCAAAAGAGGAGAATCAAAATATATGAAAACAAAGCTTTCCTTCCGGGAATATGTCTCCGTGGCAAGTATGCTCTTCGGCATGTTCTTCGGCGCAGGCAACCTGATCTTCCCCATCGCCTTAGGACAGCACGCAGGCAGCAACGTCTGGCTGGCCTTCGTGGGTCTGTTCATCACCGGCGTCGGTATGCCCCTGCTGGGTGTGGCCGCTCTGGGCATCAGCCGTTCCACCGGCCTGTTCGACCTGTCCAGCAAGGCGGGACGCCCTTATGGGATGTTCTTTACCTGCCTGTTGTACCTGACCATCGGCCCCTTCTTCGCCATCCCCCGCTGTGCCACCACCTCCTTCACCGTAGGTCTGGAACAGATCCTGCCCCAGAACGACTGGACCTGGCTCTATCTGCTCCTGTTCTCTGCCCTGTTCTTTGCCGTCGCCCTGTTCTTCTCCCTCCGTCCGGGGAAAATTTTGACTTGGATCGGCAAAGTCCTCAACCCCGCCTTCCTGCTCTTCCTGGGCATCCTGGTCATCGTGGCCCTGCTCCATCCCGGCGCAGCCATCGCTCAGGTGGAACCGTTGGACGGCTATGCCTCTCAGCCCTTCTTCACCGGTTTTCTGGAGGGTTACAATACCATGGACGCCCTGGCCAGCCTGGCCTTTGGCATCGTGGTCGTCCAGGTCATCAAGGACCTGGGCGTGGAAGACCCTGGCGCGGTGGCCAGCAGCACCGTCCGTTCCGGTATCTTCAGCTGCCTGTTCATGGGCGTCATCTACCTGGCTGTCACCATCGTAGGCGTCCAGAGCCGCGGCCTATTTGAACCGGCTGCCAACGGCGGCGTGGCACTGGCACAGATCGCCCGTCACTACCTGGGCGGCGTCGGCCTGTTGGTGCTGGCCGCTACCGTGACCCTGGCCTGTCTGAAAACGGCGGTTGGCCTCATCACCAGCTGTGCCGAGACCTTCTCCGCCCTCTTCCCCAACGGCCCCACCTATCGCATCTGGGCCATCATCTTCAGCGCAGCCTCCTTCCTGTTCGCCAACCTGGGGCTGAGCGCCATCATCGACTACGCCATCCCCGTCCTCATGTTCCTCTACCCCCTGGCCATCGTGCTCATCCTGCTGGCTCTGTTCGGCAAGTTCTTCCGCCACGACCGCGCGGTCTACATCAGCACCATCGTCCTGACCTTCGTGGCCGCCCTGTATGACCTGCTGCGCACCCTGCCGGAGTATCTGCGCACCCTGTGCCACCTGGACGCACCCCTGGAAGCGGTGGGCAGCGTGCTGCCGCTGTCCTCTCTGGGCTTGGGTTGGGTCTGTCCGGCTGCCTTGGGGCTGGTCATCGGACTGGTCATCCACTTCCTGCGCAAGCAGCCGGAAGCGGACTAACATTACATAAAAAACGAAGCATGGCTTTGTCAGCCATGCTTCGTTTTTTTACTTCTTCACACAGGATGTATACAGCTCCCCTGCCGCTCGCGCAAAGTACCGCGCCCCAGCCAACGCCTCCTGCAGGGTGTTCCCGCTGGTGCCCACCTCCACCAGCATGGAGCCGGGAGTGGCGTGGCCGTTGAAGCGGGGACTGCGCAGGTCGATGGGACGGGGGAAGCTCTTGTCGATGGCCAGCATCTTCTTCTGCATCTGCACCGCCAGCGCCAAGTGATCCTTCCACTTGGGGTGACTCAGCCCCATATCGTTGGTGCCCACCACCAGCATCACCTGGGCCACGCTCTCGCCGTTGATCTTGGTACGTTTGGCGTAGCTGACCCCTTTGCTGTCGATGATGGCGTCCCGATGGACATCCAGCACCACCTGAATGGTGGGGTACTTCTTCACATATTTCTCAATGCTGTTCAGCGCGTGGGCGTAGGAGCCGTTGTAGCTGGGGTAGTCGTGCTTGGAGGTGTCATGCACCACCGACAGCCCCATGTCCTCAAAAACAGCTTTCATCTCTTCCCCCACCCGCACCATGTTGTAATCGTTGTTCAGCGTCCGCGCTGGGTCGGTCTCCTCGTATTTGTCCTTCTTTCCCTTGGTGTACGCCTCGGTGGTGTGGGTGTGGACGATCAAAATCTGAGGGCCTTTCTTGGCCGGCTGTAACGTTAAGTTAAGTTTTTTGTCAAAGTAGTCCTTGAGATTCACCAGGATGCCTTTGGTGTGGTTGTCCAAGTTGATGTCAGCTACCTTTAACTTGGATGTGTCCAGCTTCTTGGTGGCTTTGGTGGACTTCTTCTCCTTCCGCTTGGCTTTGGTCGTTTTCTTTTGGGTGGTTTTTGACTCCTCCTGCTTCCGTTCCTTGGCTGTCTCCGCCGCCTGTTCCCGCTTGGTCCGCCCAAGGTCGGAGTCCAAACTGCCCTCCTCCTTCAGCGCCGCCCGCTGGAGCAGCAAGGCAGGCGACTGGGCCACCACCAGCTCCTCCCAGCCGGTGAGCACCACGCCGCTCCCCTCCTCCAACGGCCGGATCAGCTCCTGCCGCACCAGTCGTTCCGCCCACGCCGCGCTCTGGATGAGCTGGGTGCCGCTGTGGGCCACCGCCTCCCAGTCTGCCGTCTGACCCACCGTCCACATGGTAGCCGCTGCCGCAGAGAGCGCCACCAGACGCCGGACGGTCTTCCCGCCGGTGGATTTCTTTCGTTTCATAAGCCATCCCCCTCCTTGCTTGTTCTCGTATGTCTATGCGCGTCCGGTGGAAAATATGCCGACGATTTCCCCTATTTCACCACAATTCCACATCCTCCGGCCCCGGAATGTTCTTGACAGTCTCCCTGTTTGGCATTAAAATAAACTATGGATTGTTTTGAAGAATCGAACGGTGTCGAGCCCTCTGGGCGCGGCGTCGTGAGGGTTTGGTTTTTCAATGACCGCTGTGCGGGAGTTCCTCTGCGTACAGCGTCTTTTCATGTTATTGACAGCTGTGCTGTCATCCCCACATTTTGATGAAACAGGAGGTGTATCGAACCGCTATGATGCCCTATATTTTAGTAGGTGTCCTTTCTTTCCTGGTGGCTTTGGCTCTGGGCCTGTTCTTGGGCTACCGTTACCGCAAAAATGCCGCGGAAAAGGAGATCGGCTCCGCTGAGCAGGAGGCGACCCGCATCGTCAACGATGCGCTCAAGTCCGCCGAGAGCAAGAAGCGCGAAGCGTTGGTGGAAGCCAGGGAAGAAATTCATAAAGAGCGCAGCCTTTACGAACAGGAAGTAAAGGAGCGCCGCGCGGAGCTCTCCAAGCAGGAACGCCGTCTGCAGTCTAAGGAGGAAAACCTGGACCGCAAGACCGATGCCATGGAGAAGAAGGAAGAGAAGCTGCAGAACCGCATCACCGCTGCCGAACGGACCCGTGAGGAAGTGGAGCAAATCAAAGCGACCCAGCTGGAGACCCTGGAACGAATCTCCGGACTGTCCACAGAAGATGCCAAAACCTATCTGATCAACCAGGTGGAAGCCGAAGTGACCCACGAAGAGGCCATGAAGATCAAGGAGATCAAGGACCGCTACAAGGACGAGGCCAACACCTACGCCCGTGAGCTGGTCGCCATGGCCATCCAGCGCTGTGCCGCTGACCAGGTGGCCGAAGTGGCCGTATCGGTGGTGCCGCTGCCCAATGACGAGATGAAGGGCCGGATCATCGGTCGGGAAGGCCGCAACATCCGCACTCTGGAAACCCTCACCGGAGCAGAACTGATTATCGATGACACGCCGGAGGCCATCACCGTCTCCTGCTACGACCCCATCCGCCGGGAGATCACCCGCATCGCCCTGGAACGCCTCATCACCGACGGCCGCATCCATCCCGCCCGCATCGAGGAGATGGTGGAGAAGGCCAAGCGCGAGGTGGAACAGGTCATCAAGGCCGAAGGGGAACGGGCTGTGCTGGAGACCAACATCCACAGCCTGCACCCGGAAGAGGTCAAGCTGCTGGGCCGGATGCACTACCGCACCAGCTACGGCCAGAACGTACTGAACCACTCCATCGAAGTCGCCCACATCGCCGGTCTGCTGGCCTCCGAGCTTGGCGCCGACGTGGCCACCGCCAAGCGTGCCGGTCTGCTCCATGACCTGGGCAAGGCTGTTGACCACGAGATCGAGGGCAGCCACGTGCAGATCGGTGTCGATCTGGCTCGCCGCTACAAGGAGAACGAACTGGTGGTACACGCCATCGCCGCTCACCACGGTGACATCGAGCCCCAGACCATCGTGGCATGTCTGGTTCAGGCCGCCGACGCCATCTCCGCCGCCCGTCCCGGCGCACGCCGTGAGAACGTGGAGAACTATATCAAGCGTCTGGAGAAGCTGGAAGAGATCGCATCCTCCTTCAAGGGTGTGGACAACGCCTACGCCATTCAGGCCGGCCGTGAGATTCGCATCATGATCAAGCCGGAAGAGGTCAGCGAGGATGAGATGATCATCATGGCTCATGACATCGCCCGGAAGATCGAGAAGGAACTGGAATACCCCGGTCAGATCAAGGTGCATCTGGTGCGGGAAGCCACTGCGGTGGAGTACGCAAAGTAATACAATCCAACAAAACGAACACCCTGATGACACACGTCATCAGGGTGTTTTTCTGTGTTATAGCGTTATGGAATTGTCACGCCTGCTGGGAATTGTCCGCCGCTTCCACTTCCGCTTCGGACATCGCATCGGTCTCCTCCACCAGCGCTGCGTCTGTCGCCTCTGCCACCGCTTCTTCTGCGGCGGCAATGGCTCTATCCGCATCAGCGACTGCCTGGTCAGGGGCATTTTGGGCTGCCGCCAGGGCTTCTGCTGCCGCGTGCTCTGCCTGTTCCAGCGTCGCAGCCGCCTCTAGGACGGCCTTTCGCTCCCGCAGCGCCTGATACAGGGCCGGCAGGAGGATGAGCATACAGAGCCAGGTGGAGTGCAGGCCGAAGAACCGGATGCCCAGGATGCCGATGGCGACCCCGGTGTGGTAAAAGACCAGGGTGCCGGCGAAGAATCTCGCCTTGCGCTTGCCGTCCCCGTCCGGGTGGTAGCGGGAATCGGTCAGCCCCAGCACCACCTGACGGAAGTTGTTGGTGGAGAACACCGACGAGCTCACATAGCCGCAGGCGCCGGGGAAGGCGTTCCACTGGAAGGACATACAGAAGAAGATGGGATAGAGGGCTAAAATGACATCCATCTTGGTGGGCATCATCAGGAAGACCCCGGAACCGATGAGGCTCAGTAGCACCGAATAGACCTTCAAGTCCTGTGGCCGGTGGTTGCGGACGATCATGGTCAGACAAACGCCGATGGCGTAGAGCACCGACGCGCCCACGCGGATGAAGAACCCCATCCAGTTCGCCCCCAACAGCATTTCCACAATCCCGATCAGGTTGCCAGTCTGGGCGGAGCCCAGCACCAGGCTGCGTACGGAGGCGTAACCACCGAAATATCCGCCTACCATGGCAATATTATAAAAAAGTTTCTGTTCAGGCGTCATTGCCACGAGAAACACCTCCAAACAAGGTGATTTCATACGATTTTTATCATTATACCCCACCTCTTTTCCCCTTGTAAACAGCACTACATGAAAATTTCACAGGCTTTTGGTTGATTCTATTGGTATATCCGTCCATAATAAACCCGACATCCGCCCTTGACGGAGTCTTGACCTTTTGCAGAGATACTTACAGGATAGGAGGTATTTCTATGGCGTCCACCATTTTGATCGTTGACAAGGAGCCCATGCTCACCGACCTGCTGTCGGAGCATTTCAAGCAGAACGGATATCTGACCTATACAGCCAACACCGGCGCCCAGGCCCTGGAGCAGCTATGCCACAAACCCGACCTGATCTTGCTGGACATTAACACGCCGGGCACCGGTGGGCTGGAACTGTGCAAACAGATCCGTAGCCACGTGGTCTGTCCCATCCTCTTCCTCACCGATCATGCCCCTGACCAAGGGCAGTACAACGAGGTCCAGATCACCGAGGAGGACTGTATCATCAAACCCTTTCGCCTCTGGGAGCTGACCGCCCGCATCGCCGCCTGCCTGCCCCAAACGTCCCCGGAACAGCAGACATCGGAGGTTGTGACCTGTGATGGACTGCAGATGGACCTGTCGGCGCGGACGGTTTCTTACAATGGCGTAGAACTGTCCTTCTCCAAGCGTGAATTTGACTTGATGGCGTTCCTTCTCTCCCACGCCAACCAAGTGTTCGACCGGGAGCGGCTCTATGAGGCGGTGTGGGGGTATGACGCCGAGGGGAGCAGCAGCACGGTGAAGGAGCACATCCGCAAGATTCGCGCCAAGCTGAAAACCATCACTGGACGGGACCATATTGAGACCGTGTGGGGCGTTGGCTACAAGTGGAAGTCGTAGATTCCGCAAAAAATATCCCCACGAAAGGGAGTGTGTGTACCTTTCGTGGGGATTCAGGTCGTGTCTGCTGGGCGGAGGTCGTGAACATCCAACAGGCAGGAGTCAGCCCCACCTGGAAGGACGGTCCGAGCTGCCGTCCTCCCAGATGGAGGGACAAAGAAGGGAGCGCCTTTCCCCTCCGCCCATCCGTTGGCCAGAACGGACAGGCGGGTGGAAAGACAGGCATGGTTTTGCTTTTTCTGAGGGACAGCGGAGGGAGTGGATTCCAATCTGTTAGGCTTGATTCAAAAACTTTCCCTTCTTTGTGCCGTTTGCAGTAGACAAACGGATGCAATCTGTGTAAAATGACATTTAAGACAATATGGCCTTCTTTTGTGTGTTTTGTTGTGTGGCAGCATCATCTTACGCAGGAATCGCTATGTTGTCTTTTTTACGCTCTTTTCCCTGCGGAACATCAGGAAAAGAGGTAAGGCAGGTCGCCGAAGTTGGGGAAGAAGGTAATGGCGATATAGCCGAAGATAATGACGATGACGGTATGGATCAGGGTAATGGGAATACCGCGCTTGAGCATTTCATCGGGGTCCAGGCCATAGCTGACAGGCACGGCACGGACACTGATGGGCAGGAGCCACTCGGCGTTGAAGGACATACAGGTCAGGAACCAGTAGGGCAGCGGATTCAGGCCCATCTTGGTGGTGACGCTGATGACCAGGGGGCAGACGATGGCTGCCGCGGTGGTGCCGTTGGTGACCTCGGTGATGAGGCGGGTGAAGACGACCAGGCCGATGATAGTGGTCAGGCCGCCGTCCAGATTGACGCTGGTGACCATATCCGCCAGGCAGTCCGTGGCGCCGGAGCCGTTGAGGAGCTTGCCGATGGCCAGGCCACTGGCGAAGAGGATCATCATGCCCCACATGGTGCCCTTCTGAGCCGCTTCCCAGGTCATGACTGCGCCCTTATCCTTCACACTGAGGAAGAAGCAGGCGAAGCCGATGGTCAGGAAGGAGTAAGCGGGGACCATACCGGGCAGCAGCTCGGCGTAGAGGGGACGGGTGAAGGCCAAGACCATGGCCAGGAGGAAGAGGACGCCGCACACCTTTTCGATGAGCTTGGTGGGGCCCAGTTCGTTATAGCTCTCTTTGAAGTATTCCTTGGTGCCATCCAGGACCTTGGTACCCGAAGGCATACCAAAGATCATATACGCCAGAGTCGCTGCGGTAACAACGATGAAGAGGGGACCGACGTGGGTGATCCAGTCCACATACATGAACTCGTGGCCGGTGAACTCCTCCAGGATGGAGATGGCGGTCAGGTTCATGGCGCCGCCCAGCGGGGTGCCGATGCCCCCCAAGCTGCAGCCCCAGCCGATGGAGAGGAGGATGGGCACAGCCGGCTTACAGCCGTGGATCTCATCATAGCCCGCCGCTTTCAGCATGGAGACGGCGATGGGGCAGAGCATGGCGCAGACGGCCAGGTCGGGGAGGATGGTGCTCATGAGGGTGCTGGCCAGGAACCAGACGGTAATCTGGGACTTCATGGACGGCCCCACCAGGGAGAGCACCTTTAGGGCGATACGCCGGTCCAGACCAATGGAGACCCAGGGGAGGGTGATGAGGCCGGAGCCGAAGACCAGGATGATGCTCTCGCAGGAGTACTGGGAGATGACATCGGTCATGGGCACCATGTTGAGGAAGGCGTTGGCGATGGCTGGGATCAATGCGGTGATGGTAATATCGACAGGGCCGGTGATCCACCAGAAGATCATCCACAGGGAAATGCCGATGGCCTGTGCGCCAGACGTGGTAAACAGGTCTCGCAACAGCAGCGCCGCCAGGGCGAAGATCACGGGGCCTAGGATCAGGCAGATAGAGCGTTTTCTCGTACTCATAGCCGATTCTCCTCTCTTTTTCTGATTTGGTTTTGCGCCGTTCGACAGAGGGGTTTTTCTGCTGTCCTCTCCCCTGCTGTCCCACAGCACAGCGTCCCATTTTCTCTCTCTTGCAGAGAACAGGACACGGACTTTTGGGAAGTTTTTATCCCTTTTGGCGTCTTGTCTCTCGATCGTGAAAACCACCAAAAAACAACACGGTCATTCACTGTCGTTGTTATAATATAACGGTGCAGCAGGTCCTGGCAATGGGCATTTTCCCTTTTTGCCTCGTTTGAAATACATTCTCATGATTTGATTTTCTTTCCCGAATCATGCAAATCCTGTTTTGTATTATGCAAGAAATTTGTGCGATTTTCAGATTGGATGTGCAGAGGATGAATCCTGCTTTCCATTTTTGCATATCCACTTGCCGTATGCGAAATTGAACCCCCCATTTTCCCTTTGTCTGGAAATCCAAAAAGTGCGCATTTCTCTACGCAAAAAGTCACGTTCCTCCCGCGCTTTATTGTACGTTCCCAACCACACTGTCCCACTCATTTTCAGAACTTTTTTGACCTTTTCCTTTGTTTGGGATTCCCAAGAAACGCAACTTTTCCCGCCTAATTGGCATCGAAGCCTTCCAGCCCGTTTCCGCGCTCTCGCTTCCCCGTTTGCCGTCCCAAAGAGCCGTTTTGCCATCCCCCATTTTCCGCCAATCATCGCTTGCTCTTTTTCCGCGCCCAAACGCAGAAAAAGAGGGGATCGTATCGCTTCGATGTGTACACATACTACGGACACATCTTCCGCATACAATCCCCTCCGCAACCGCGGGTTTTGGATGATCTTCACTTTGGATAGTACCCCAGCTTGCCGGAGATCCTGCCCGCCGCAGTGACCACCGCCTTGGCCAGCTCCCGCTCTCGTTGGGGCTTGCTGAGGCCGTGGGCGCTGGAGGAAATGCTGATGGCAGCGATGGGCTCTCGGCTCCGATCGAAGATGGGGGCCGCCAGCGAGCTTTTGTTTTCAGACAGCTCCTCAAACAGCACACAGTACCCCCGCTGCCGGGTCCGCGCCAGCTCCTCTCTGATCTCCACCAGGTCGGTCTTGGTCTCCGGCGTGAACTTGCGCAGGTCGCTGTGCTTGAGGATCTTCTGCACCTGCCCTTCCGGCAGATAGGCCAGGATCGCCCGCCCCATGGCAGAGCAGTACATGGGGTGGGAGTGTCCCATGGGAATGAGCAGCTCCATGGTGCTCTCGCAGCTGATGCTGATGAGGTGGACCACATCCACCCCGCGGGGCACGCTCATGTGGCAGTGGACGTCGTATTTGTAGGACATCTGCTGCAGCTCCGGATAGGCATGGCGATAGAGCGGGTTATTTTGCAGTGCCGCGCCGGCCAAGGCCACCACTTCATATCCCAGGGAATAGCGGCCGGTCTCCTCGTCCCGCATCAAAAAACCCCAATCCAGCATGGTGTTCAGATGGCGGGATACGGTGCTGATATTCATATGCAGCTTCGCGGCGATGTCAGAGGTACGTTGGGTGGGCGTTCGCTCATTGAAGCTGGAGAGTATCGCAAGGGTCTTGCTGACACTCTTGGTATTCGTAGAAACTTTTTGGTGGTTCTCTCCCGCCTGAGGCATAGTCAACATCCTTTCCTTCAAACGGCCTGCCTCTTCTCGCTGCTCCAATGACGCCAGTCTCCACGTTCAAGCTATGGGTTTCATAGGTGTATCGCGGTTAAGCGTATTGTAGCACGATGGTCGTTCCTCACGCAAGGAAGGTCGTTCAAAATGTACCTATATTTCCCTAGTGCGACGACTTTTTCAGAACATTTTGCATGAAATCCCAGTGGAATCCTGCCATCTCTCCCTTTCCCTCTCACCATTGGGAAAGGCACCCCAAATGAAACCATTCGGGGTGCCCTTGAGAAAGAGAATGTTCTAAATGAGAAGGGTTACCTTAGTAAGCCTTGTGATACAGAGCAATGACGTCGTCCAGGGTGGTTTCTCTGGGGTTAGCAGGGATGTTGCCGCTCTTCATAGCGTCAACTGCCATAGCGTGGATCTTATCTTCGGTCACGCCAACTGCTCTCAGGTTTTCAGGAATACCCAGTTCCTTGTTCAGCTCAGTGACCAGGTCGACCAGCATCTGAGGCTTGAAGTCCTTAACGGGTTCCTTATCAACGCTGACATAGTTGTAGATCTTTTCGTAACGGCCGATGTCTGCCAGTGCGTTGTATTCCATGACGGCGGGCATCAGGACGGAGTTTGCGACACCGTGAGCAACGCCGAAGAAGCCGCTGACGGGGTGGCTCAGAGCGTGGATGTTGCCCAGTCTTGCCCATGCGAATGCGATGCCGGCGAAGTTGCTGCCGACCATCATGGCACAGGCTGCCTTCTCGTCGTGTCTGTTGGCGACGAAGCGGCGGAGGTTAGCGCCGATCAGTTCCATTGCCTTTTCTGCGAAGCAGTCAGAGAAGGGATTGGCGTTGTTGGACAGATAAGCTTCCATAGCGTGGATCAGAGCGTCGACGCCGCAAGCTGCTGCGATGTGAGCGGGAGCGGTCATGATCAGTTCCGGATCCAGGATGGCGAACTTGGGCAGGTTGTAATAGCTGAAGATGGTGGACTTGAAGTGGGTCTTCTCGTCGGTGATAACAGCGGAAGCGGTGACTTCGGAGCCGGTGCCAGCGGTGGTGGGGATTGCGAAGATGGGAACGATGGGGCCGGGAACCTTGAAGTTGCCTTCATAGTCGAAGATCTTGCCACCATAGGTAGCGACAACGCCGACTGCCTTAGCAACGTCCATGGGGCCGCCGCCGCCCAGAGCGATGATGCTAGAAGCGCCGCATTCTCTGTACTTATCGGTAGCGTCAGCAACGATTGCGGAGGTGGGGTTTGCCTGGATGTCCAGATAAGTGGTGCACTTCAGGCCAGCTTCTTCCACGATGTCCTGGATCTTCTTGACAACGCCCAGCGCTTCCAGGCCGTGGTCAGAGATCAGAAAAACATGATCCAGATCGTTTTCCTTCATGATTTCGGGCAGCTTCTTCAGTGCGCCAACGCCGAATTCGATGGTCTGGGGAATCATAAACTTGAAGTCTTTCATTTTTTGTTCCTCCTATAAAATTTTATAACACAGATCCTGCCTGCACGCCACAGCATTTTGCAATGCTGTGGCCGTGCCAGAGGCAGTTTGAGGTTCAAATGAGAACTTAGTCTTCAAAAGCCTTATCGGTATCAGGCAGATAGGATTCGTCGAACGGATAGCCAACGCGGGTGATGTTGATGAACTGTTCGTAGTTC
>JABLTK010114350.1_pt1 | contig 13268 bp, 9 predicted proteins | sample 7160131 | NCBI WGS metagenome assembly JABLTK01 (sample SAMN14651221, study PRJNA627086) | human gut metagenome | isolation source: feces | host: Homo sapiens
GATCCCGTTCGACTTGCATGTGTTAAGCACGCCGCCAGCGTTCATCCTGAGCCAGAATCGAACCCTCCACAAAAAACCTCGTGAAGAGACATCGACACGATGACTCTCAAAATAAGAAAATTGACGATCGCCTTATAAGGAAAGGCGCATCGCACAAAAACCTCACCGTCCTTCAAGGCCTCCCGGCCACTCGCAAGGAGCGGACGATGAACTGGCAATCATTGACTATAAAGAAGTAGTACAAATACGCTCTTGAGTTCTCAAACCACCACCGCACCAGCAAGCCGCCCCAATCTCCAGGAGCGAGGCCGCCGTGCTGAGCAGCAAGAGATAAACTTACACGAGAACCCGCAATCGCGCAACCCGCAGGGCGCAATGAAGCACGGAACCGTTGGAAATCCAACGTTCCATCGGCGTGTCGAAAACCGGGAAAATGCGTCCGGAAAGCGCCGATACCATCAGAATAGACCCCGAAAACCACAACCAGGTGAACGCAAAACCAATAGCTGTCGGCGTGTCGACCATCAACATGGTCAACCACATCCGCATTTTGCGGTCCAACCACGGTTCTCGCATAACAAAAGCCGGAAGCTCCGTGGTTAGCGGAGGCTCCCGGCTTTGTTGTTCGGCTACTGGATATTCAGCTTTGGTCATTCGAATCGCTGACCATTGCTAATGCTGCCTGTAGCCGACTGTTTTCAGTTATTACTTCAATTATCACCGATCAGGCAGCTCACTCGGCATTGGCCGGGCCGGCGGCAACCGGTTCTGCAGCCGACTCGACCGTGGCGACGGCCTTCTTGCGGTTCAGGTACCGCTTGATGGCCACAATCTCCAGGCCGATCACGAGCACCGCGGTCACGCCCCAAGCCACGTACATGGCGGTCTTTCAGATCGGGGTGGCGACCTTCGGCTCGCCATTCGCGTACTGCCAGCTGTTGGCGGCGGTGTACAGAATGTTGTGCGCGGCCTGACGCATCGCCTTCACGGAAGTGGCGGACTTATCGGTGATGTGGTTGGTGATCTTCGTGGTGGCGAGCATCGAGTCGTTGCCCGCACGCACTTCCTGATCGGCGTTCTGGTAGCCGTAGCCGCCGAAGTAGTCGGTCAGGACGAAGCCCTTGAAGCCCCACTCGCCGCGCAGCACGGTCTGCAGCAGCGCGCTGTCGGCGCCGGCATAGGTGTTGCCGATGTAGTTGAAGGAGCTCATCACGGCCTGGGCACCGCCTTCCTTCACGCTCATCTCGAACGGCTTCAGATAGATCTCACGCATGGCCTGCTCGTTCGTCCACGTGCACAGCATTTCCGTACGCTTGGTCTCCTGGTCATTCAGAGCGAAGTGCTTCATGAAGGAGTACACGCCCTTGGACTTGGCACCGGAGATCTCGCTGGATGCCATCACGCCGGAGAGCAGCGAATCCTCGGAGAAGTACTCGAAGGTACGGCCGGAGAACGCGTTGCGGTGGATGTTCATGGCCGGTGCGTACCAGCCAGCCACGTGCATGTCGTGGGCCATGTCGCCGATCATCTCACCGAACTGCTTGGCGAGATCCTTGTTCCAAGTGCAGGCGAATGCCGTGGAAGCCGGGAAGCCGATGGAGCCAACGCCGGTGAAGTTGTTATTCAGCGATGCCGGGCCGTCCGCATCGGTCAGCTGGATCTTGCCAACGGACTTCACAGCCTGGGTGCCATAGCCACCATTGGCGATGAGGTTGTCCATATCGTCGAAGGTGAGCTGGTCGAGCAGCTTGTCCCAATCGGCGTCGTCATAGTCCTTGCCGTACATATCGGACAGCTTCAGACCGTTCTTGGCACCGGTGGTCGGCATCTTGTCGGAATCCTTGTCGAACTTCTTCGGATCGTAGTTCGAGTTGTTGTAGAAGGTTTCCTTGGCCTTGTCGGACATCTTGAAGTTGGTCGGGGCGGCGGTGGCCTCCTTGTAGTTCGCGAAGTGGTCGGCGCGGGACAGGTACGTCACATCGCCCGCCACATCATCGAACTGGTTCGTGGCCACGGTCTTGTCGCCATTGTGGGTGTTCGAATCGGAATCGTAGGTGACGGTGTCCTTCACGGTGATCGCCTTGTGATCGATCACGTGGTGCGAATCGGACTGGATGGAGATGTCATAATCGCCCTTCTCCAGCACGTACGCCTTCGCGCCCTTGTAGTCGTAGGACGCCATGTCGTCGTCATCGAACTTGACGGTGACCTTCTGGGACTCGCCCGGCTGCAGTTCCTTGGTCTTCTCGAAGCCGGCCAGGTTCTTGGACGCCTTCTCGATGCCGCCGTCGGTGTACGGCGGGTTGTAGTAGGCCTCGACCACGTCCTTGCCGGCCTTATCGCCGGTGTTGGTCACGGTGGCGGTGACGGTCACCTTGCCACCCTTGTACTTCACGCTGTCGAGCTTCTGATCGAACGAGGTGTAGGACAGGCCATAGCCGAACGGGAACGCGACGGTGTCATCATAATTAATCAGGCCTTCGTCCGAAGCGGTCTCATAGAACTTGTAGCCCACATAGATGCCTTCGGAGTAGTTGACAAAGCCCGGAATGGCAGTGACGTCGTCACCCGTGAAGCCCTTGTACTTGGCTGCCTTGTCTGCCATATTAGTGTATTCGAACTTGCCGAAGTTGTTATAGGACACCGACTTGGTCAGATCCTTGAGGAAGGTGTCGGAGGTCTTGCCGGACGGGTTGGTCTCACCGGCAAGCACCTCACCAAGGGCGGAGAAACCGGTCTGGCCAGCCGGCGGGCACCACACGACGGACTGGATCTGCGGATAGTCGTTGAGGAAATCGAACTGGAACGTGTTCGCGCCGTTGTAGACGAGCGTCACCTTCTTGAAGTTGCTGGTGACCAGGTCGATCATGTCACGCTCGGTCTTCGACAACTGAAGGAAGCTCTCACCCTTCTGGAAGTCGTCATAATCCTTGGAGTTGTTCTTGTAGGTGATACCCTTCGCCTTCATGTCCGTCGGCAGGTCCGCGCCCTCGCCGCCGACACGGGTCAGCACGACCACGGCCTCGTCCGAGAAATCCTTCGCGTCGGAGACCAGCTTGTCGGAGTACTGCTTGGCCGGCACCTCGGGCAGGGTCCAATCCTGAGCGAACATGCCGACCTCAGGACGATCCTTGCGGTAGTCCGTGTACAGCTTGCTCAGCTCCGTATTGGTCTTCAGGCCAGCCTGCTTCATGCCGTCAAGCAGGGAGACGGTCTTGTACTGCTTCGACATGGAGCCGGAGCCGGTGCCGCCGTAGACGGGGTTGGTGGAGCCCCAGCCGAACACGTTGACCTTCTTGCCGGACAGCGGCAGGTTGGAATCGTCATTCTTCAGCAGGGTGACGGCCTCCGACTGCACATCCTTGGCCAGCTCGTTGGCCTTGGAAACCGTGGCGTCGGACAGCGTGTACTTGGTGATGGTCGCATTGTTGAGCAGCGTGGAAAGCGGACCGGTCAGCATCATGGACACGGCCACGACGATGCCGACGAGCGCCACCAGCCAGGATTCGGAATGGACGATCTTACGGGTCGCCACGTCCTTGACCGTCTTCTTGTTGACGGCAAAAGTGATAATCAGCGCGAGCGCGAACAGCACGCCAATCGCAATAAGGTACGGCGTCAATGAGCCGATGACGTTCATAACGTCAGCCATGTTGATTTGCAGCATGGTCTGCCTCCTCCTTGATTCTCATAACCAAACGACACGTAGGCTCCGATGCCTTTATCGGAACCGCGAAACCATTCAACACTGCCCCGCATCTCATGGTTTCGGTGAAGTGGCTGCAGATGCGTGCGGCAAGTGAAGACACTTCTTCATGTCGATGATTCGATTTCATCAGACTTCAACGTGCGGCACATGGCGTTTTCCCCAGCCTGTCAATTCGCGTGCATAATCTGCACGCCAAGTACGATGGAAGTATGAGCGACTTAAGCGCATTGAATCTGGAAGCAGGCAGCCTGGTTGGCGGCTACACGTTGATTTCCCGGCTTGGTTCGGGTGCCATGGGCTCGGTATGGCGTGTGCGGGACGATGGCGGCCATCAATATGCGATGAAGATTTTGCGTGATTCCCTCTCCGACGACGATTCCCCGCAGCAGCAGCGCGACGAGTTGACCGCACGCGAGCGCCTGCGCAGGGAGGCGATGGCGTTGCAGAAGGTGCGGCATCCGGGCGTGTGCGGCATTGTGGATATGGAACTTGACGACGCGTTGGCTTTTATTGTGACCGAGTTGATCGAAGGCAAGAATCTGCGTGAGGATGTGCGCGTCAATGGCCGATATGTGGGCGACGATTTGGAACGGCTGGCACGCAAGCTGATTGAGGCGGTGCGTGCCGTGCATGCGGCCGGCATCGTGCACCGCGATATCAAGCCGACGAATGTGATGGTGTCGAGCACCGGCCCGGTATTGGTGGATTTCGGCATCGCTATGGGCGAAGGCGAAAGCCATGTGACGCGTACCGGTCTGGTGATGGGCACGCCGGGGTTCATCGCGCCGGAAATCATTGATGGCGCGGAATCGGATGAAATGACCGATTGGTGGTCGGTGGCGAGCGTATTGGCGTTCGCCGCTACGGGTGAGCCGGTGTTCGGCACGAAGCCGATGATGACCGTGTTGGAACGCGCCGCGGCCGGCAGCGCCAATCTTGCGGGACTTCCCGCGGGCACGATGGCCGCGTTCCGTTCGGCGCTTAATCCGGATCGGACGAAGCGGTGCACGCCGGACGATTTGCTGCAGGCGATCGCCGTGGATGCGTTGAATCCGCAGGCGTGGGTTGCGGCCGACAATGGTGGCGCAGCGGATGGCGATACGGAGGCGATGCCCCCTTTTGTTGAATCGCCCGACAATCCGCGCACGTTGTGGCAATCGCAGGACGACATAACCGGCGAAAACGCCATCGGCACGCGCACGATGCCAAGGCTCAGCGAAGCAACGCAGGCGATCGGGCAGCCCGATGTGAGCGCAACTCAAGTAATCGGGAAACAAGTGACCAGCCAATCCGACGCGAGCGCAACGCAGGTGATCGCACCTGTTGACGATGCCGAGACCAGCGTGCTTTCCGACGCACTTCCCAACGTGGACAGCACGCGCACGATGCCGCAATCGCAAGGCACGCGGGCGATGCCGACAGGCACGCAGGTAATGCCGCAATCCATGCCGTCAACACAAATGCTGCCGGCCCAGAACGCATGGAATCCAGCGGAAGCGCCGACGCAAGTCGACCCGACCATCAAACCCGCGTTGCAACGCATCGCCATGCGGCAGCCACCGTCCGTCATACCGCAGGCCACGGTGGCCGCGGCGCAGCAATCGCCCGCAATGTCATTCCCGCCGGTACCCGGTATGGATGGGCCGAACGTTGCGGAAGCACCCAATCCCGCCGATGTGAAGCGTGGCGCGCTGTTGGGCCGGGGCATGCTCCCCTGCGCGCTGATGGCGATTCCCGTGGCCGTCTGCGGACTGTTCTCACTGTGGACGGCGATGGCAGCCGCGTTGCTGTTCGCCTGTGCGCTGGCCACCATCGGATTCAACACGGAGGCGCAGCTCGAGCGCGAAGGCAAACGTGGCGGCGAGAAGAAAAGTTCCGACTGGCTGCTGCGATTGGCGGGACTGCCCTGGCACATCGTGAAGGGCTTCGGCGTCGCCATCGTGCGGACGCTGATCATGTTGGCCGTGGCCGCGCTGGGTTTGTCGCTCACCACGGTTGTGCTGCAGCTTCCGTATGCCGTGATGGATACGTGGATATTTGGATTGACGATTCCGATGCCGACGCTGCTTGGCGGTCCGCTTTCCGAAAGCGGGCTGGCGCAGGCTGCGTTCTGCGCGATCGGCTGGCTTGTGGCCGTGGCCGCTCCGGGCGCGATCGTACTGCGATTGGGCGGCGGCGCACTGCGTAAACAGCCGTATCTGCGCCACTTGAGCGAGCTGCCGACGCAATCGCAAGGCAATACGGAATTCCCGGCGAATCGATAGCAAGGCATCGCTAGTATGGTGCCCAGCATAACAACGTGAGGTCGAAAGGAATATCGATGGCCCAGAACAGCAAGGATGCGCAGAAGCGTACCAGCCGCGCCGAGCGTAGGGCCGCTGAGGCCGCGGCGATGAAGGCGCGCGCCGAGCAGATGGAGAAGGAACGCAAGCAGCAGACGATCATCGGCGGCATCGTGGTGGCGGTGCTGGTGATTCTGGTGGCGATCGGCGCGTTCACCGTGTACCACAACATGCATAAGAAGGCCGAAACGAAGGTTTCCACCGAAACCGTGCAGGAAGCGTACACGGCGTTGCAGAAAGTGAAGAACACTCCGAAGCTCGTCGATAAGAAGGGCGGCCTGCTGATTTCCAAGAACGGCTACGGCAAGGCTGTGGAGGGCGCGCCGACCGTCGAGCTCTACATGGATTTCCTGTGCCCGGGCTGCGGCAACCTGCACCGCCAGTTGGACGCCGACCTGCAGAAGATGGTCGATGCCGGCCAGATCAATCTGGACCTGCATTTCATGGCGTTCATGGACCGTTGGTCCACCGACGAGTATTCCAGTCGCGCGGCGAACGCGGCCATCTACCTGGCCGAGCATGACAGCGACCCGAACCATCTGATCTCCTTCCTGGAGAAGGTCTACGCCGAGGATTTCCAGCCGGAGGAAGGCTCCGCATACAAGTCGGTGAGCGACGCCAAGATCAAGGAGCAGATGATCGCCGCGGGTGTTTCCAAGGATGTTGCGGACAAGGCGTTTGGCCGCGATTATCAGGAATGGCTTGATGCGATCGACACTTACACGCCGAAGCGTTCCGAACTGTGGCATCAGTCCGGCAGCTACAAGGGCAGCATGACCACGCCGACCGTGATCATCAACGGCAAGTATTGGGATATGGACCAGCTGACCACCGCCCAGACGACGGTTAAGGACGGTCTGTTGGAATCGATCGGCCTGAAGGACAGCGAAGTCGGCGTTGCCGGCAAGATGCCGTCCATCGGAGCCAAGAAGGGGCCGATTTCCGTCACCACGGGCGAATAACCCCTTACGGGCAGCCGGCGCGTCTCAACCCGCAATGCTAAGTTGACTGCGGTGGAAGCGCTGGTTATGCTATTCATCGTTCCTCTGTTGTTTTCATAGCAAAAGAGGACATGCCTCCTTAGCTCAGATGGCCAGAGCGGCCGCCTTGTAAGCGGCAGGTCGTCGGTTCGATCCCGACAGGAGGCTCGAACCCGTATGACGGGCTTGGACCTCTTACCATGGGTAAGTGCTCCAGAAGTCTTCCCCCAACTTGAGACTTCTGGCAAAGCGGACGAGACGTCCCCCAACCTGTCTCGTCCGACCGGGGGCAGGACATCCCCTTCTCTCCTGCCCCCTTTTTATTTTTCGCTTTTCGCACCTGCTTTCAAAAATGTGGCGGTATGGATAAAACCATCGGAAAGCACGGCGACCGTTCCAGCTGAGCCGTTACAATAACGGCGTTGTAGGCAGCGCTGAAAAGAGGATAAATGACGAGAAGGTGGACCCCTCGGAGATTCGTGACGCTTCGTCGTGTCCGCGTCATGGCATGCGTGGCCTCATTGACTTTGACTTCGGCGTTGGCGTTTGGTGTGGGCGCGCGCAAATCCGTGGCGTTGACCGTCAATGGGGAGACCACCACGGTGACCACATATGCGATGAGCGTGGACCGTCTGCTGCAGGAGCAGGGCGTGAAAGTCAAAACGCACGACCTGGTGGAATCGACCAGCCCGACCAGCATGCTGAAGAACCATGATGTGGTGAACGTGCAGAGCGCATACCAGACCACCATCACCATCGACGGCCAGGAAGTGCCGTTCTGGACGGTCGCGTCCAGCGCCGAGCAGTTGCTGGACTTCTTCAACCAAAACGAAACCGAAGCGGCGAAAATCACCGTCAATATCAGCAACGTCTACAACAAGCTCACCGGCGGTCTCATCATCAACCAGAAGGGACCCGTCACCGTCATCGCGGACGGGAAAAGCTCGATGGCGCCGAACGGCAAGCTGCCCGCTGCCTCCATTCTTGACGCCAAAGGCATCACGTTGGGCAAGGAAGATCGCGTCAGTGTCGAAAAGGACGGCAAGACGACCATTCTGCGCGTCCGCCGCGTGACACATGGTGAGGAGACCCGCACGAAGGAAGTGCCGTTCGGCACGCAGACCATCATCGACCCGAACCTGCAGCCGGGCGAAGTCACGGTACGGCAGGAAGGCGAAAACGGCGAAATCCAGCAGACGTACGCCGTCACCTACGTGGATGGCGTGAAGGAAAGCGAGACGCTGACCGGAGAGAAGACCACGAAAATCGCCATCGACAAAGTCATTGCGGTCGGACCGGAAAAAACTACGGACGATACCGACAAATCCGACAAATCCGACAACAGCGGCAACGGCAACAGCAACGGCGATAACGGCGATTCCGGCAAGACGGACGACGGCAAGAACGATTCGGGTAAGAACGACTCGAATAAGTCCGATTCGAACAAGTCCGATTCCGACAAAACCGATTCGAACAAGTCGGATTCCTCGGATAAGAACAATTCGAACAACAACTCGAATAACAATTCCAACAACACCAAGAAGGACGATCCGGCACCGACCCCCACACCAACCCCTGCACCGCAGCCGACTCCCGCACCCCAGCCCAAACCGCAGCCCACGCCGCAGCCGAGCAATCCTTCCGCAGGCTGCCGCTTGTACCATCCTTCCGCGGCACAGGCACAGGCCTACGCTTCCGGCGCGGCGGCGCAGCGCGGCTGGACCGGCCAGAACTGGACGGATCTGGTCAAACTCTGGAATCGCGAATCCGGATGGAGCTGGAGCGCGGAAAACGTGTATTCGGGCGCATACGGTATTCCGCAAGCGTTGCCGGGCAGCAAAATGGCCACGTTCGGCGCGAATTGGAAGGACGATGCCGCCGTGCAGATCGACTGGGGTCTGAGCTACATCGCACAGCGGTACGGCAGCCCGTCCGCGGCGTGGCAGCACTCCGAACAGACCGGATGGTACTGATCCGGCTAATCGCCAACGATTTTCGTACCGGCATGAACGGATAATGAGGGAATGACAGAAGAGGGAATGACGGAAAACGTGAACGAGCATACGCAGGGCCATTTGCTGGGGGCGGCCGACATCCGACGCATCGCCGCCGACGCGGGTATCAGCCCGACGAAGAAATTCGGGCAGAATTTCGTGATTGATCCGGGAACCGTGCGTCGCATCGTGCGCGAGGCCGGCGTGACCGCCGACGACCATGTGCTGGAAGTCGGTCCCGGACTGGGTTCGCTGACGCTGGCGATTCTGGAAACCGGCGCCACGATGACGGCTGTGGAAATCGACCCGCCGGTCGCCGAACGCCTGCCGAAAACCATCGCCGAATTCATGCCGGACGCCGTGGACCGCTTCCGTGTGGTCAACCGCGACGCACTTACCGTCAATCCGGAGAATCTGCCCGATTTCAAGGATGACGATTCCTTCACGCTGGTGGCCAATCTGCCGTACAACGTGGCCACGCCGATTCTGCTCACCCTGTTGGAACGTTTCGACAATCTGGGCACCTTCCTGGTGATGGTGCAGAAGGAAGTGGCGGACCGTTTGAGCGAGAAGCCCGGTTCGAAGATCTACGGCACGCCGAGCGTGAAGCTCGCATGGTACGGCACCGCGGAACGCGTGGGCGTCATCGGCCGCAACGTGTTCTGGCCGGCCCCGAACGTCGATTCCGCGCTGGTGCTGTTCAAGCGCTACCCGGGCGGTCACACCCCCGCCGCGGACAATGCGGACGGTTCCGTGGTGAATCGCGAAACCGTGTTCCGTTTGATCGACGCGGCTTTCGGGCAGCGCCGCAAGACCCTGCACGCCGCATTGAAGAAAATCGTGCCGTCCGAAGCGTTCGAGAAGGCCGGCATCGACCCGACCCGTCGTGGCGAGACGCTCACCATCGACGAATTCGTGGCGTTGGCACGCGCGTTGGATGAGGTGTTCGCGTCATGAGCACCATTGATTCGCCTGCCATCGGAACGGCCACCATCAACGCCGTGAGCGTGGACTGCCCGGCGAAAACGAATCTGACCCTGCATGTGGGCCCGTCGCATGCCGAATGGGGCGGCCGTCATGAACTCGACACCATCTATTGCGCGGTCGGCGTATACGACACCGTCACCGCCACGCGCAAAGCGCCGGGAAGCGGCTTCTCACTGAATCTCGAGGGCGCGTATCTGGGCGACCTGGCCTCTTCCGGCAGCGATATGCGCCGCAACCACGCCGTGCTGGCATTGTTCGCCATGGCCGAAGCGAGCGGCCATGAGCCGGACGTGGCGTTGAACATCGACAAGCGCATCCCCGTCGGCGCGGGCATGGCCGGCGGTTCCGCCGATGCGGCGGCGACGATTCTGGCATTGAACATGTTGTGGGATCTCGATTGGCCGATCGAACGCCTGCAGGAAGTCGCGGCCACGCTGGGCGCGGACATGCCGTTCTGTCTGACCGGCGGTTACGCGCGCGGCACCGGTTTCGGCGAACGCATCGAACAGCTTGATGACGATGGCGATATCGTACGCGATCTTACGGAACGTGGGTTTACCGGCCATCTGCTGGTCGGCGCATACCGTGCGGAACTGCGCACGCCGGAAGTGTATGCCACATTCGATCAGATCGGTGCCGGCGATGGCGATGAGAACCACCTGCAGAAGGCGGCGGTCTCCCTGCATCCGCGTAGCGGACAGGCGATCGAGGAAGCCTTGCGTGCGGAAGCCAGCCAGGCGTTCGTCTCTGGTTCCGGCCCGTCCGTCATCGCGTTCGTGCCGACGGAGGATGCGGCGGACGCCGTGCAGCGGGCATGGCAGGACAGCCGTTGCGTCGATCGCATCATCGCCACGAACGCCCCAGCCCGACCGATTGTGCATATCGCCGCATGACACATATCACCGCATGACAGTAAAGTTGATGGCAATTGGTTTGTTCAAAAGGAATTCGTAAATGACCCAGGCTAACGACGAGCGCGCCGCGCGCAAAGAGTACATTCGCCGCCGTCAGAAGACGGTGTTCAGCATCGTCGGAGCCGTCATGGTGGTCGCCATGGTGGTGTCCCTGCTGTTCTTTTTCCATGTCGGAGGCCTGGGCAACGTCAAGTCGGCCGCCGTACAGCCGAACTACGGCCAGCAGGCACCGTGCCCCATCAAGGAAGCCGACGGCAACAAGGCCAAGTATGTGGAGAATCGCAACATCACGCTGCGTGTGCTCAACGGCACGAAGTTCTCCGGCTTCGCCAAGGCGGTGAGCGACGCGTTGCAGAACCGCGAGTTCAACCCCCAGACGCCGGGCAACTACACCAAGAAGGTGGATCGCACGATGATCGTCTTCGGCAAGAACGGCGTGAATCAGGCGTACACCGTGGCAAGCAATTTCACCGATGCCATGCTGGTTATGGACGACCGTCAGGACCAGCTGATCGACGTCATCGTGGGCGCCACATTCGACAATCTGCAGGATACGAAGAAGGTTCCCGCCGCAGGCAAGGCGATCACCGGCATCCAGGGCTGCGTCGCGGTGGACAAGATGACCGACCTGCCCAAGGCGCCCGAGCATGATGCGGTGAATCCGCAAAGCTGACCGCCAATCGAAATCGATATAGGCAATATGAAAACCCGCGCTCCCCCAATCGGGAACGCGGGTTTTCGTATTCGAGCTGTTCCAAGCACACTGTTCCATGCATGCGGCGAAACCACCGCATGTCAATCGCTATTCGCCCTGCTCCTTGTACCAGCGTTCCAGCTCGGCAACGGCCACGTCACGCTCCACCGGACCGTTATCGAGGCGGTATTCCAGCATGTGCTTGTACGCCTTGCCGACCATCGGGCCTGGTTCGATGCTTAGCAGCTGCATGATCTCGTCGCCGTTGAGGTCAGGACGGATCGCGTCGAAGTCTTCCTTTTCTTTCAGGTCGCGCACACGCTGTTCCATCTCGTCCATGGCCGCCGAGAACATCATGGCCTTGCGCTTGTTCTGTGTGGTCGTGTCGGCGCGCGTAAGGCGGTTCAGACGCTCGTACAGCGGGCCAGCGTCCTTGACGTAGCGGCGGACCGCGGAATCCGTCCACGGCTCCTCCACGTAGCCGTGGAAGCGCAGATGCAGGTTGACCAGCTCGCTGACGTCCTCGACCATGTGGTGGTCGAAATGCAGTGCCTTCAAACGCTTGCGCGTCATCTTCGCGCCGACGGCGTCATGACGGTGGAAGCTCACCTTGCCGCCCGCTTCGAAACGACGGGTCTTCGGCTTGCCGATGTCGTGCAGCAGAGCCGCCAGACGCAGCGTCAGGTCCGGGGCCGGCACCGGACCGTCGGAACCAGTTTCGAGGGCGACGGCGCGTTCGATGACGATCATGGTGTGTTCGAACACGTCCTTATGGCGATGGTGCTCGTCGATTTCCAGCTGCAGCGCGGGAATTTCCGGCAGCACGATGTCGGCAAGACCGGAATCGACCAACGCTTCGATGCCGGCGCGCGGGCGATCGGACAGCAGCAGCTTGACCAGTTCGTCGCGCACACGTTCGGCGGAGACGATTTCGATGCGATCGACCATGTCGGACAGCGCTTCGGCGGTTTCCGGCTCGATGCGGAAGCCGAGCTGCGCCACGAAACGCACGGCGCGCATCATGCGCAACGGATCGTCGTCGAACGACTGCCGCGGATCGACGGGGGTACGCAGCACGCCTTTGGCCAAATCGTTCGCACCGCCGAACGGATCGACGAATTCGAGTTCCGGAACACGCAACGCCATCGCGTTGACGGTGAAATCGCGGCGGGAAAGATCGCCTTCCAGCGTGTCGCCGTAATTGACTTCCGGCTTGCGCGAGTCGGGGTCGTACGTGTCGGAACGGTAGGTGGTCACCTCCACTTTCACCTCGGTGCCGTCCTCACGCCTGCGCATCGCGCCGAGCGTGCCGAATTTGCGGCCCATATCCCAGAAGCCATCATGCCCAAAACGGCGCAGAATATGCTCAAACTGCTCGGGACGCGCCGATGTGCAGAAATCCAAATCATGCGATTTACGATGCAGCAGCAGGTCGCGGACAGGACCCCCGACCAGTGCCAGTTCGTAGCCTTCCGCAGCAAACATACGTCCTAATTCAATGGCCTCTGGCCACACTTCGAAGTTCACGCCATACCTTTCAGCACCACAAGTTTTCCGTTTACCAGCATACCGTTACCCCACCTGCACACAGAATTGAGTATGGTTGGAATCATGATTACGCCCGCAGACCTTGCACGCATGCTTGCCC
>JABLTK010158198.1_pt1 | contig 13247 bp, 10 predicted proteins | sample 7160131 | NCBI WGS metagenome assembly JABLTK01 (sample SAMN14651221, study PRJNA627086) | human gut metagenome | isolation source: feces | host: Homo sapiens
CCCCTCATCCTTTTCCTGCCGAGGCAGCACCAGGGTGCCGGACAGGCAGTCCCACCGCACATCCGCCTTGCACACCTTGGCGTCCTGGGCGGTGGGGGTGTGGAGCAGGACGGTCTCCAGGCCGGGCAGGGTGGGGTGATGATCCAGCTCCTCCGACGTCAGCAGCACCACCGCTGGGGTCTCTGGCTGGGGTGGGTGGTCGGTGTGGGTCAGGGTCTCTTGGATGGTGTACCAATGCATTGCGCGTCCCTCCTGTGGGTGTTTTTTTCCCATTGTACCACGCCGAGCGGAAAACGCAACCGCTGGAAAAATGCGGCCGATTGAAAAAGGGGCGGGAAATATGCTATAATAGACAAAAATACGACCCGAATTTCGACATTTCAACAGAGCGAGGCGCATATGAAACAGAGAAAGAGCATCCTCATCGTGCTGTCCGTCCTGGTGGTGATCCTGCTGGCCCTGGGTGGGTGGTTCCTGCTCAGCGACCGGCAGCCGCCGGAGCTGACCACGGTGGCGACCTATCAGGCGGAGTGCGGCAAGGCGGTCACAGTGGAAGAGCTGGTGGCTCGGGTGGCGGATCGGAGCAGCTTTGAGCTGACCCTCTCCGGCGACGGTGACCTGTCCCAGGACGGCAAGCGCATCACCTTCCGCAAGACCGGCACCTTCCCCGTCACCGTGGAGGCGGTGGACGCCAAGGGCAACCGCACCCAGGAGACGGTGACGGTGACGGCAGAGGACAAGACGCCGCCGGAGCTGACGGTGAAGACCATCCAGACCACCGTGGGCAAGGACATCGACTACAAGAAGGCCATCAAAGCCGTGGACGACGTGGACGGCGACCTGACCGACGCCGTGCAGGTCAGCGACATCTACGTGAACCACAAGCAGGTGGGCAGCTACACCGCCATCTACACCGTCACCGACCAGGCAGGCAACCGGGCGGAGGCGCGGGGGCTGGTCATCGTCAACCCGGTGAAGGCGAACAAAATCCAGCTCAGCAGCAAGGAATTGTACTTAAACGGCAACCAGTACGCCACCCTCACCCCCACCGTCACCCCCAAGACCTGGGCGGGTACGGTGACCTGGACGTCCAGCGACCCCAACGTGGCCACCGTCTCCGACGGGCTGGTGACCTGGGTGGCGCCGGGGAAGTGTACCATCACGGCCAAGGCGGACAAGCAGAAGGCGACCTGCACCGTCTCCTGCGGCGGCGTCACCGCCTCCTCCGTCCGGCTGGATCGCTCCAGCGTGACGTTAGAGGTGGGCGCCATGACCATCCTCCAGGCGGAGACCGCTCCCACCAACTGGAGTGGAGAAGTGACCTGGAAAAGCTCCAAGCCTAAGATCGCCAAGGTGAAGAACGGCGTGGTCACCGCTCTGAAACCGGGCAAATGCAAAATTACCGCCCAGGCCGGGGACGTGAAGGCGGTCTGCACCGTCACCTGCACCGAGAAGAGCCTGGGAACCGAGTGGCGGGAGTGGTGGCAGGACATCACCGAGGGAGGCAGCCATGACAGTGACCACTGACCTGTCCGCCGTCCGACTGCCCCAACCGGTGGCGGCTATCCTGCGGCAGCTGAACCGAGCGGGCCACGAGGCCTACGTGGTAGGCGGCTGCGTCCGGGACGCCCTGCTGGGCAGGGAGCCTCATGACTGGGACATCTGCACCTCCGCCCTGCCCGAGCAGGTCATCGCCAGCTTCCCGGCGCACAACGTGTACAAGACCGGCATCCAGCACGGCACGGTGCTCTTGCGTTGGGAAGGAGAGGGGTACGAGATCACCACCTTCCGGACGGAGGGCGGCTACAGCGACCACCGGCACCCGGATGCGGTGCGCTTTGTGGGCGATATTAAGGAAGACCTGGCGCGGCGGGATTTCACCATCAACGCCATGGCCTACCACCCGGACACCGGCGTGGTGGACTGGTTCGGCGGTCAGGAGGATTTGAAGCGCGGCCTCATCCGCTGCGTGGGCGTGCCCGAGGAGCGGTTCCGGGAGGACGGTCTGCGCATTTTGCGGGCGCTGCGCTTTGGGGCACGGTACGGGTTCCCCATCGAGGAAGAGACCGCCCAGGCGCTGCACCGGTGCAAACATCTGCTGGACTACATCGCCAAGGAACGCATCTTCTCCGAGCTGAAGGGCATCCTCGTGGGCGACGGCATGGCCGACCTGCTCCGCACCCACCGGGACATCCTGACCGTATTCCTGCCGGAGCTTGCCCCCCTATTCGACTTCGACCAGAAGAACCCCCACCACTGCTACGACGTCTGGGAGCACACCCTCCACGCCATGGCCAACATCGCCCCCGACCCGACCTTGCGCCTGGCCATGCTCTTCCACGACCTGGGCAAACCGGCCACCTTCACTCTGGACGAGCAGGGCGAAGGCCACTGCAACGGCCACAGCGCCGTCAGCACTGCGATGGCGCGGGAGATTTTGAGCCGCCTCCGGTGCGACCGGGAGACGTCAGACGCGGTGGTGACCCTGGTGGCGTGGCACGACCGGGTGCGGCAGTTCAGCCGCCGTTCCACCCTGCGCCTGTTGGAGCAGTTGGGCCAGGAGCGTCTGCGGCAGCTGCTGTTGGTGGCGGAGGCGGACATCAAAGCCCAAGCGCCGGAGACGGTGCCGGGGAAGATGGAGCAGTTGATGGTGGGCTATGCCATGGTGGACGCCCTCCGGGCGGCCAACGCCTGCTTCCAGCGGCGTGACCTGGCCATCGGCGGACGAGACCTCATCGCACTGGGCATGAAGCCTGGCGTGCCCATGGGAGAGTTACTCGAACAGCTGTTCCAGGATGTGCTGGACGGGACGTTAGAGAATCGAAGAGAAACGCTGCTGGTGGAAGCAGAGCAGCGGATACAAAAAAACAGCTGACCGATTCGGTCAGCTGTTTTTCGCGTTTATTTGAGCCACTTCAGCTCGTACAGGTCGTCCCGGCGAGCGGGGAAGAGGGGGAGCTGATTGCGGGCGTCCTGGAGCTTGGCGAAGTCCATCTGCACCAAGCGCATCTCCGGGGCATAGTCTGCCTCAGCCAGCACTTCGCCCCAGGGAGAGCAGACCATGGAGTGGCCGTAGGCGATGTAGCCCTTCTCGTTCCGGGCGGGGCAGACGCCCACAGTGAACAGCTGGGCGTCCATGGCGCGGCTGCGCAGGAGCAGCTCCCAGTGAGCGGAACCGGTGGCCAGGCTGAAGGCGGCGGGGACGATGACCGCTTGGGCGCCCGCCTTGGACATCAGCAGGAACAGCTCGGGGAAGCGGATGTCAAAGCAAACGCAGACGCCCAGCTTGCCGAACTCGGTGTCGAACAGGGTCAGCTGGTCGCCGGGGGAGAGGGTGGCGGACTCCTGGAAGTGGGGGCCGTCGTTGACGGCGGCGTCGAAGAGGTGGATCTTGCGGTGCCGTGCCACCTGGTTGCCCTCCCGGTCAAAGACGAAGCAGGTGTTGTACAGCTTCTCCCCGTCCAGCTCGGGGAAGGTGCCGCCCACCACCCAGATGTGGTTGGTGCGGGCGACGTCAGAAAGAGCCTGCCAGACCGGACCGCCGGCGGACTCGGAGTAGGGGCGGAAATACTTATGTTGATAGGGACAGCAGAACATCTCCGGCAATACCGCCAGGTCTGCCCCCTGTCCTGCCGCCGCGGCGATCTGCGCCACAGCGTCTGCCACGTTCTGGGCCTTGTCCAGCACGGTGCGCATTTGGATCAGAGCAGTTTTCATGTCGATCGCGTCCTTTCTAATGGCGAAGGGTGATAATACCACATTATATCAGATTGCCCACAGGGGCGCAATTCCATAGGGTGCAAATCTGGCGGGCGGTTTCTGGTTGTATCGGGGCAGGAGTTGTGCTATACTGCAATATGTATGCGTATGTGTAAGTTTTTGACTGCAAATAAGGAGCGCAAAATCATGAAGATTGTTGTATTGGCCGGTGGCCTCAGTGACGAACGGAACGTCTCCCTCTCTTCTGGCACCTTGATTACCGAGGCGCTGCGGAGGAAAGGGCATCGTGTGGCGTTGGTGGATTTATATATGGGTTTGGAAGGCTATGACGGCACCATGGAAGCCCTCTTTGACGCCCCTGTGCCCGAGGCTTGGAAGAAGGTCTCCCGACAGGCACCGGATCTGAAGAAGATCAAGGCAGAACGCCAGTGGCAGAGCGAGAGCTACTTCGGCGTAGGCGTGCTGGAGCTGTGCCAGCAGGCGGACATCGTGTTCCTGGCCCTCCACGGCAGCTGCGGCGAGGACGGCCGTGTCCAGGCCACCCTGGAAGCCTTCGGCATCCCCTTCACCGGGGCCAACTATCTGAGCAGCGCCATCGCCATGGATAAGGACCTGACCAAACGCTTGGTCGCTCCCCTGGGCATCCACACCCCCCAGTGGAAGCGGGTCACCTACACCCAGGGGGACATTCCCACCCTGGTGACCGACACCGCTCTTCCCGTGGTGGTCAAACCCCTCATGGGCGGCTCCTCCATCGGCGTCTCCATCGCCCACGATCCGGCGGAGCTGACGGCGGCGTTGGAGCAGTGCCTGGACATGGGCAGCAGCACGGTGGTGCTGGAGCAGTACGTGTCCGGCCGGGAGATCCAGGTGGGGTATCTGGTGGATCGGGCGCTGCCCTCCATCGAGATCATCCCCAAGAGCGGGTTCTACGACTACGAGAACAAGTACCAGCCCGGTGCGGCGGAGGAGATCACCCCCGCACCCATCCCCCCAGAGTGGGAAGCACGGCTGGCCCAGGATACCAAGACCGTCTTTGACGCCTTGGGGCTGTCCGTCTACTCCCGGGCAGACTTCATCGTGGACGAAGCCGGCATCCCCTGGTTCCTGGAGATCAACACCCTCCCCGGCATGACTCCCACCAGCCTGGTGCCTCAGGAGGCGGCGGTGGCGGGCATCAGCTACGACGAGCTGTGCGAGACCATCGTAAATGTCTCCATGAAGCTGCGCAAGCAGCAGTGACGGAATGCCCCGGTTGGGGACAGAGAGAAGGAAGGATTCAACAACTATGGAAGCAATGACATTGCGTGAGATTTTGCAGGCCACCGGCGGCACCCTGCTGGGCACCCTGGTGGACTTGGACACCCAGGTAGGCTCGGTGGATACCGACAGCCGCGCCATGACCGAGGGCGCCCTATTTGTCCCCCTGGTGGGCGAGCGGTTCGACGGTCACGCCTACATCGGCAAGTCCCTGGAAAATGGCGCCGTGGGCACCCTTACCGACCACGAGCTGGCGGACTACCGGCCGGATAAGTTCTACGTCCTGGTGCCGGACACCATGCTGGCCCTGGGCGACCTGGCGGCCTACTATCGCAGCAAGTTTGATGTCAAGATCATCGCCGTCACCGGCAGCGTGGGCAAGACCACCTGTAAGGATATGACCGCCGCCGTGCTGGGTCAGAAGTTCCGCACCCTCAAGACCGACGGCAACTTCAACAATAACATCGGCGTCCCCAAGACCCTCTTCCGCCTCAGCCACGAGCATCAGGTGGCGGTGGTGGAGATGGGCATGAACCATGTGGGAGAGATCGACTACCTCACCCGCATCGCCCGCCCGGATGCCGCTATCATCACCAACATCGGCGACGCCCACATCGAGAACCTGGGCAGCCGGGAGAACACTCTGATGGCCAAAGCGGAGGTGTTCCACGGCATGAAGGCCACCGGTCTCGCCATCTTGAACGGCGACGACCCCCTCCTGCGCAGCCTGGACGGGAAGCTGAACCAGTCCATCCTCTGGTACGGCCAGAACGACGGCAACGACTACCAGTGCAAGAACCTGGACGAGAACTTCAGCGACCACATGGTCATGGAGACCGTCACCCCCCGCGGCACCTGGCAGCAGACCATCCCCGGCATCGGACGCTACATGATCTACCCCACCCTGGCGGCAGCTGCTGTGGGGCAGTGGCTGGGGATGACCCAGGAGGAGATCGCCGAGGGCGTCGGCCACTTCGTCAACTCCAAAATGCGCATGGACACCGTCTGCTGCGGCGACGGCGTCACTGTCCTCAACGACACCTACAACGCCAACCCCCAGTCCATGCGGGCGGCGCTGGAGGTGCTGTCCAAGTTCGACGGCGACTACAAGGTGGCCGTCCTGGGGGATATGCTGGAGCTGGGCGACCTGGGGCCTGCCCTCCACGAGAGCGTGGGCAAGTTCGTGGTCTCCTGCGGCATCGACTGCCTGGTGGCAGTGGGTACCCTGGCGGAGAACATCTACAACGCCGCCCAGGCAGGCGGCAAGGTGGAGTGCTACTATCGCCCCACCAAAGAGGAAGCAAAAGCAGTGCTGGATCAGGTCATCCGCAAGAACACCACCGTTCTCTGTAAGGCCTCCCGTGGGATGGCTATGGAGGAGCTGGTGGAGTATATCAAGGAGATCCGTCCAGAAGGATAAAGAGAAAGGGAGCAGGCGGCCATGATCGAATTTTCCGTAACCAACCTAGTCAAAGCGTTTACCATCGGGGACAACATCCTGGACGGCCTGACCTTTCACATCAACCAAGGCGAGCGGGTGGGCCTGCTGGGCAAGAACGGCAGCGGCAAGAGCACCCTGTTCAAAATCCTCACCGGCGAACTGGACTATGACGAAGGGGAGGTCTCCATCGCCCCCGGCCGCCGGATGGGGCTGATTTCGCAGATTCCCGTCTACCCGGAGGGCTACACCGTGGAGACGGTCTTGGAGACGGCCTTCCAGCGGGTGCGGCGCATCGAGAAAGAGATGAAGGAGCTGGAGGAGCAGATGGCAGGCGGCGACGCCAGCCGGACGGTGCTGGAGCGGTACGACAAGCTCAACACCGACTTCGAGCTGGCCGGTGGCTATGACACAGCGGTGCAGGTGAATAAGGTCTGCAACGGCCTGGGCATCCCCGACACCATGCGCCAGCAGCCCTTCGCCTCCCTCTCCGGCGGCGAGCAGACCCGGGTGAACCTGGGTCGCCTCATTTTGGAGGACACCGACATCTTGCTGCTGGACGAGCCCACCAACCACCTGGACCTCCACGCGGTGGAGTGGCTGGAAGGCTATCTGAAAGGCTTCCCCGGCACCGTCCTGACCATCTCCCATGACCGGTATTTCTTAGACCAGGTGGTCACCCGGGTCATCGAGATCAACCGGGGCAAGGCGGAATTTTATGCCGGCAACTACAGCTTCTACGCCGTGGAGAAGGAGAAGCGCTACCGAGAGCAGCTCAAGCAGTACGAGAAGGAGCAGGCCAAGATCGCCCAGCTCAGCGCTGTGGCCACGGTCATGCACCAGCGGGGCACGGAGAAGATGCACAAGACTGCTTTCGCCATGGAAAAGCGCATCGAGCGCATGCGCAGCACCGAGCGTCCCATGGCCAAGGAGCGGGTGCTGAAAATGCAGTTCTCCAGCTGGGAGTTCAACGGGGACGAGCTGTTCACCGTGGAGGACGTGAGCAAGTCCTTCGGCGGGCGCACCCTCTTCGACCACGTGAGCCTGGAAGCCCACGGCGGCGAGCGCATCGCCCTGCTGGGGGACAATGGCACCGGCAAGACCACCTTTTTGAAAATCCTGCTGGGGGACGAGCTGCCCGACAAGGGGTGGATTCATTACGGCCCCACCGTCCGCAAGGGCTGCCTGCCCCAGATCGTCCAGTTCGAGGACCCGGAGCGGACCCTGCTGGACACCATGCTGTGGGAGCAGGGCTGCTCCGCTCAGGAGGCACGAGATCGGCTGGGCGCCTTCCGGTTCCAGGGGGAGGACGTGTTCAAGACCGTCAACACCCTGTCCGGCGGCGAGCGTTCCCGGCTGAAGCTGTGTATGCTCATGGATGAGCGCATCAACTTTTTGGTGCTGGACGAGCCCACCAACCACTTGGACATCGCGTCCCGAGAGTGGATCGAAGAGGCCGTTGAAAACTTCGACGGGGCGTTGCTCTTCGTGTCCCATGACCGGTACTTTATCAACCGATTCGCCAACCGCATCTGGATGTTGGAGGACGGGAAGATCACCGATTTCAAGGGGGACTACCAGCAGTGGCTGGCCAAGAAGGCACGGGAGGAAGAACTGAAGAACGTGCTGAAGCCCCAGAACAGTAAGAAACAGGAAAACAAAGAGAAGCGAGAGAAAAAGCAAAAAAAGCAGCCTGGCGGCACCAAAATGACCGAAAAGAAGCGCAACAGCGTGGAAAAGGAGATTTCCAAGGTGGAAAACCAGCTCCAGGAGCTGGCGGATTCCATGGAAGGGTGCGGTTCCGATTACCAGAAGCTGCAAGAGATCGCAGAGCAGCAGGCGGCGCTGGAAGCCCAGCTGGAAGAGTTGTACCAGCAGTGGGAGGAGCTGTCGTTGCTGCTGGAGGAGGGGTAACCCATGAAAAAAGCAAAACGACCCAGATCCATCTTCTTTCGCATCGTCATCGCCTGCCTTGCCATCCTGCTGGCTGGGTTCTGCGTGCTGGAGGCCATCATCATCACCGGCGGCCGTTCCAGCAAGGACCAGAGCGGGGACGCCCTCATCGTCCTGGGCGCCCAGGTCTACCACAGCGGCCCGTCCCCGGTGCTGAAACGACGGCTCCAGGCGGCGCTGGACTACATTGACGCCCACCCGGACGAGAATTTCCCCATCATCGTCAGCGGCGCTCAGGGTCAGAACGAGCTGGAGACCGAGGCACAGGCCATGGAGACCTACCTGGTGACCCACGGTGTGGACAAGGCCCGTATCCACCAGGAGGATGCGTCCTACAACACCTATCAGAACCTGGAGAACAGCGCCAAAATGCTCCAGTCCCTGGGCTATGACCTGGCTGACACCCGGGTCATGATCGTCTCCAACAACTTCCACCTAGCACGGGTGCGGATGCTGGCGGAGCGTTGCGGGCTGGACGCAGGCACCGTGTCTGCGCCCATGCCGGAGTGGACCAGCACCCTGTTCTCCTACACCAGAGAGGCGCCGGCGCTGGTGAAATCCTTCCTGCTGGATAGAGGAGGAGCCGGTTAAAAAAGACCAGGAATCAGAACAACAAAGGAGCGCCGAGATGTTCGAAAAACTCCAACAAATGGAACAGAACTACAGCATCCTTCAAGAAAAGCTGAACCAGCCGGAGACGTATGACGACCCCAAGACGGCCACCCGTTTGAACCGAGAGCTGAAGGAGCTGGAAGAAGTGGTGAGCACCTACCGGACGTGGGACGCCTGCCGCCAGAACTGCGACGAGCTGGAAGGGCTGCTGCACAGCGACGACCCGGAGCTGCGGAACCTGGCAGGGGAGGAGCTCTATGAGGAGAAGAAGCGGCGGGAGGCGCTGGAGCGCCAGCTGCAGACCCTCCTCATCCCCAAGGACCCGGACGACGGCAAGAGCGTCATCATCGAGGTGCGTGCCGGGGTGGGCGGCGAAGAGGCCGCCCTTTTTGCCCACTCTTTGTGCCGGATGTACGGTATGTACGGCATGAAGCGGGGGTGGAAGCAGGAGCAGATCAGCGCCAACGAGACCGAGCTGGGCGGCGTGAAAGAGGCCGTGTTCGCCCTGGACGGGGCGGGGGCCTACGCCCGGATGAAGTACGAGAGCGGCGTCCACCGTGTCCAGCGGGTGCCGGAGACCGAGTCCGGCGGGCGCGTTCACACCAGCACCGTCACCGTGGCGGTGCTGCCTGAGGTGGACGACGTGGAGTTCGAGCTGAACCGGGACGACCTGCGCATCGACACCTTCCGCTCCTCCGGCGCCGGCGGACAGCATATCAACAAGACCTCCTCCGCCATCCGCATCACCCACCTGCCCACCGGTATGGTGGTGGAGTGCCAGGATCAGCGGAGCCAGCTGCAAAACAAGGAAAAAGCCCTGCAAGTCCTCCGCTCCCGGCTGTATCAGCAGAAGGTGGAGGAGCAGCAGAGCGAAGTGGCCGCCCAGCGCCGCAGCCAGGTGGGCAGCGGGATGCGCAACGAGCGTATCCGCACCTACAACTTCCCCCAGGGCCGCGTCACCGACCATCGCATCGGCCTGACCCTGTACCGCATCGACGACGTGATGAACGGGGATCTGGACGAGATCATCGACGCCCTGACGGCGGCGGAACAGGCGGAAAAGCTGCAAAATATGAGCGAAACCTAAACAGAAAACTTGGTGAAACAGAGTGAAGACCAACGTATACAACATCCCCTGCGTCCAGGGACACGAGGCGGAGATCCAGGCGGCAGCCCAGGTCATCCGGGAGGGCGGCCTGGTGGCCATCCCCACTGAGACCGTCTACGGCCTGGGCGCGGACGCCCTGAACGAACAGGCAGTGGCCGCTATCTATGAGGCCAAGGGGCGTCCCTCGGACAACCCCCTTATCATCCACGTCCCCGGCGCCCACTGGCTGGAGCGTTACTGTGTGGACGTGCCCCAGGCGGCCTATGACCTGGCCGAAAAATTCTGGCCAGGCCCCCTGACCATGATCCTGCCCCGGAAGGACAACGTGCCCGACCGGACGACGGGCGGGCTGAACACCGTGGGGGTGCGCTGCCCCGACCACCCGGTGACCTTGGCCATCATCGAGGCCGCCGGTGTCCCCATCGCCGCCCCCAGCGCCAACACCTCCGGCCGTCCCAGCTGCACCAACGCCCAGGACGTGCTGGAGGACATGAACGGCAAGATCCCCGCCATCGTGGACGGCGGCCCCTGCGCAGTAGGGGTGGAGTCTACCATCTTGGATTTGACCGTCACCCCGCCCCAGCTGCTCCGCCCCGGCGGAATGCCCCTGGAAGCCCTGGAGGCGGTGGTGGGGGAGATCTCCGTTGACCACGCGGTCACCGGTCAGCTGAAACCCGGCGAAAAGCCCCGTGCCCCAGGCATGAAGTACCGCCACTACGCCCCTCACGCCAAAGTCACCGTCCTCACCGGCGACGGTGCGGAGACGGCGGCGTACATCCGGGCGCACATCACCCCCGGCGGCGGCGTCATCTGCTTTGACGAGTACGTAAAACTGTTCCCCGACTGCGTGACCCACCCGCTGGGAGCAGAAGGGGACAAGGCGGAGCAGGCGCGGCGGGTCTTTGACGCCCTGCGGGAGTTTGACCACACGGACGTGACGGAGATCTTTGCCCAGTGCCCGGACGACACCGGGTTGGGTCTGGCCATCGGGAACCGGCTGAAAAAAGCGGCGGGGTTCCACGTGGTGAATTTGGAACGAGAGAGAGAGCATCCTATGAAGATTATTGGTATCACTGGCGGCACCGGCGCCGGCAAGACCAGCGCGCTGAACGTGCTGGCAGAGATGAACGTGGAGATCCTGGACTGCGACGTGATCTATCACCAGCTCATCCAGACCAGCCAAGCCCTGCGCACCGCCCTGACCGAACGGTTCGGGGACGTGTTCTGCGCCGACGGTTTGGATCGGCAGAAGCTGGGCAACCTGGTATTCCAGAACCCGGACGCTCTGGCACAGCTCAACGCCATCACCATGGGCTTTGTGGAGGAGGAAGTCCACGCCCGGATGAAGCAGGCGGAGGCTGACCACAGGGTCGGCGTGGCCATCGACGCCATCGGGCTGTTGGAGTCCGACGTGCGCCACGAGTGCGACGTGCTGGTGGCCATCACCGCCCCTGCTGAGGTGCGCTGCAAGCGCATCATGGCGCGGGAGGGCATCAGCGAGGAATACGCTTGGAATCGGGTGAAGGCTCAGAAGGATGAGCGCTATTTCAAGGAAAATTGTGACTACGTACTGCCCAACGACAGCACTGAGGACGTGTTCCGCGCCCGTGCCGTGGAGTTGTTTACCAAGGTGCTGAACCCGTGAATCAGAAAAGGAGGAACCTTTGATGAGCGCAAAGAGAAGCGATGCCCTGCTGCACAAGCGGGAGAACGGCTATCGCAGCCTGTCTGCGGAAGAGAAGGCGGCGATGAACGCCTACTGCGAAAAATACAAGACTTTTTTGAACAAGAGCCGCACCGAACGGGAGGCCGTCCGTTACACCGTCCAGCTGGCGGAAGCCCGTGGCTATCGCCCCTATCACCGTGGGGATGCCCTGAAGCCGGGGGATAAAATTTACCGGGTCAACCGGGACAAGGCCGTCATGCTGGCGGTCATGGGCACCGAACCTCTGGACAAGGGCGTGAACATCGGCGCCGCCCACATCGACGCCCCCCGGCTGGATCTGAAACCCAATCCCCTCATCGAGGACAGTGAGTTCGCCCTTTTAAAAACCCACTACTACGGCGGCATCCGCAAGTACCATTGGGTCTCCATCCCCCTGTCCCTCCGTGGCGTGGTGGTGAAGCGGGACGGCACCAAGGTGGACGTGGTCATCGGCGGCGAGCCTGGCGACCCCCTCCTGACCATTCCCGACCTGCTGCCCCACTTGGCGGACAAGCAGGCCAAGGAGCCGCTCTGGCAGGCCATCAAGGGGGAGGATCTGAACATTTTGGTGGGCAGCGAGCCGTACCCCGACCCGGACGAGAAGGACGCAGTGAAGCTGATGGTGCTGGACATCCTGAACCAGAAGTACGGCATGGTGGAGGAGGACTTCCTATCCGCTGAGCTGTGCGCCGTGCCTGCTTACCCGGTGGCGGACGTGGGGCTGGATCGCTCCATGATCGGCTCCTATGGCCAGGATGACCGGGTGTGCAGCTTTGCCGCCTTGCAGGGTCTGTTCGACGCAGAGGAGACTCTGAAACGCACCGGCGTGTGTATGCTGGTGGATAAGGAAGAAATTGGCTCCGAGGGCGTCAGCGGGATGCAGTCTTGGGCGTTCGACACCTTCCTGTCCGACCTGTGCGACGCCACCGGCGCCAGCCTCAAGAGCTGCTATGAACACTCCTTCTGCCTGTCCGCCGACGTGACCGCCGCCTTCGACCCCAACTTCGCCGAGGTCTACGAAAAGCATAACGCCGCCCGCTTGAACCGCGGCGTGGGTCTGTGCAAGTACACCGGCGCACGAGGCAAATCCGGCGCCAGCGACGCCTCTGCCGAAGTAGTTGGCTACGTGCGCAAGCTGTTCAACGACAATGGCATCCTGTGGCAGTTGTCCGAGATGGGCAAAGTGGACGTGGGCGGCGGCGGCACCGTGGCTCTGTATATGGCCAATCGGAACATCGACACCATCGACGCCGGCACGCCGGTGCTGGCCATGCACTCGCCCTTCGAGGTGACCGGGAAGTTGGATTGTTATATGACTTACCGGAGTATGAAGGCCGTGTTTGAGGCCTAAGCGCAAACTTAACGGAGACCAAGCCCCGCAGGGCGCTTTAGCTTCTTTTCGCTTCCTTTTGCTTCTCTGAAGAAAAGGAAGTGGGGACCAGGGGCAAAGC
>JABLTK010105123.1_pt1 | contig 13235 bp, 11 predicted proteins | sample 7160131 | NCBI WGS metagenome assembly JABLTK01 (sample SAMN14651221, study PRJNA627086) | human gut metagenome | isolation source: feces | host: Homo sapiens
GAGGATACGGAGGTAATTACGATCTGCGCCCCGCGATGCGCTATGATCTGCCGGACGGCATATCCTTCACGGCGGCAAACAGCATCGCTTTGGCGTTTCTGTCCACCGTGCAGGAGGAAACGGAAATCGCGCCCGCGGTGTATACCGATGCGGGCACCGCGGTGCTGGTGTGGGATCGATCCATCGCGGAAAAATATCCGCTGTGGGTGATCGATGAGGAAAGCGCGGATGCGCCCGCGGCGGGCACATCGCAGTGGAAAAGCTGGGTCGGCTGGCAGTACCAGAAGAGCATCGATCCCGCCTGCGGCTGCACCGGCACGCCCATCAGCCGGTTCACATCGGGCATGCTGGCGCGCCAGATCGTCGTGCCGCCCGTACAGCCGCCCACACAGGGCAGCAAGCTGATCTGCGTGCGCGTGGCGGCGGGCGATACGCTCACTTCCATCGCGAGAACGTTCGGCGTAACGGTCAATTCCATCGTGCGGCTGAATGCCATATCGAATCCGAACCGCATCTATCCCGGACAGCGGCTGTACATCCGCGTGGATGCTTCCGTGCCCTACGATTGCTGCGATACCTATACCGTGCGGCGCGGCGATACGCTCTCCGGCATCGCGGATCGCTTTTCCACCAACTGGCGGCGGCTGGCTTCGATCAACGAAATTTCCAACCCGAACCGCATCTCGGTCGGGCAGGTGATCCGGCTGGGTCTTTGCGATGGCTGATTGGGGGTTCCACCAGACGAGAAACGCAAGCGTTGCAGCCCCGTTCTTTGGCTCCACCTGATGGGGGAGCTGGCTGTGCGCTTGCGCACAGACTGAGGGAAAGAACCCCTGCCGCAGAACCAGTAGAGCAGCGAAACTCGATAGGCACGTTATCTCTCCTTCCGTCATCGCGACAAGTCGCGCTGCCACCTTCCTCATCAGAGGAAGGCAAGGGTTACGGCGTTCTTGGCTCCACCTGATGGGGGAGCTGTCGGCGAAGCCGACTGAGGGAGAGAACCCCTGCCGCAGAACCGGCAGAGCATCGAAATTCGATAGGCACGTTATCTCTCCTTCCGTCAGCCTTCGGCTGCCACCTTCCTCATCAGAGGAAGGCAAGGGTTACGAACAACGCGCCGAAGCCCATGCGCAGCATGGGCTTCGGCACAGAAAAACCAATTCTCACCTTCACTGCACCTGCGTAAGCTTTCCGCAATCCATTTCGCATACGGTATCGCAGAGCTGGCGGATGTCTTCGGGATTGTGGCTGGCGATCAGGATGGTTTTCCCCTGATTTTTCAGATTCAGCAGCAGTTCGCGGATTTCGCCGACGCCGCGGTTATCCAGCCCGTTCATGGGTTCATCCAGAATCAGCAGCGATGGATTTTCCATGATCGCCTGCGCGATGCACAGGCGCTGGCGCATGCCCATGGAATATTTGCCCACCCTTTTGCGGCTGGCGGGATCCAGCCCTACGGTTTGAATGGCGCGGGTGATTTCATCCCGACCGATCACATTTTTGATTCGCGAAAGCAGGCGCAGATTGGCGTATCCATTGTAGCCCGATAAAAAGCCCGGGCTTTCGATGATCATGCCCACATTTTCGGGCACATCGATATCCTTGCCGATGCGCTTTCCGTTTACGGTGATTTCGCCATCGGAAAACGGCATCATGCCCAGTATGCATTTGAACAGCATCGTCTTTCCGGAGCCGTTTCTGCCGATGATCCCGTGAATCCGCTGCGCGGCAAAGCCGATGTTCACATCGTCCAACACCTTATTTTTGCCAAAGCTTTTGGATAAGCCTTTTACTTCGATGATCTGATTCATGTATCCCTCCATGATTCTACGTCGTCGATAGCGAATAGATGGATTTTTTGCGGAAGCCCAGAAAACTGATCAGAATCAGCGCAAGCAGGATCGCCATGCCGGTGATTCGAATGTAGGTCAGATCGGGAAACAGCGCCATCGCGCTGGTATCGCTGCCGCCGCTCACGTTTACGTAGTCCAGCGCCGTCCAGGATGCGGGCGATATATAGTATAGAAATGTGCCGGATGCATTGATCGCGGTGGGGTGCAGCAGCGCGATCGCTCCGCCCGCGATCATGCCAAATACGCGCGGCAGAAACAGATTCATGCACAACAGCAGCATGCCCAGCAGCGCCGTTACCATCCATCGCAGGCTGAAGCTCAGCGCCATCGCCTGCAGGGGCGTAAAACGGCGCACCAGCGATCCGCTCAGCATGATTCCATATTCCCAATAGCCGATATTGGTCTGCGCCAGCGAACCCAGCGTTTTGCCCCAATGGGGCGTAAATTCCAGCTGCGGCAGCACCAGCAGCACGCTGGACAGCAGAAACAATATCTGATACGCCAGCGCCGCCAGCAGCACATACATGATCTGTCCGCCCAGCCATGCCCTGCGCCCCGTGCGCATGAACAGATACGGCGTGCCCGCGTTCACCATCGGGCTATCGCAGAACAGGAAAATCGCGCCCACGGCTTCCAGCATACAGATGTACCAATCCATGGGCAGAAATGGATAAATCCACGGCGCGACGCCCAGATTCATATCGCGGGCGAACCGGCGAATCGGCGCGATCATCATCGAATCCTGCATGATCAGGATCAAAACGAATACCACATAAATCTTGGGGCTGGCGAACCAGCGGCGGAAATTATCCATGCAGGTTGCGAAAGCTTTACCCATGCACAAGCCTCCTTTGCACAAGATAGCGAAACAGCGCGCCCATGATCAGCATCCAGATGATCGCATAGCCGATCGCGTACAGAAGCGATATTACCGGCCCGCCCAGATCGATGCTGTGCGTGATGTAAATCCGGTAGGGGCTGGCAGCGCCGCTCGTCACCGCGTTGATGATCACATAATACAGGATGATCGGCGTCGCCAGCGTCACGAAGAAATCCGGCAGCAGGCAGGAAAGCGTCAGCGCGGTCACGCCGAGGATACCGGCAAACAGCGATTGGCAGGCGGCGATGCAGATAAAATACAAAATCGGCGCGCTGCCCAGCAGCAATTCTCCATATGGGGCGATGGATGCGTAAACGCGTATGTTTGGCGGATAGCTCATCAGCGGGAAGCGCAGCCGGAGCAGCGCGATGTAGATCATGCAGGACAATAGATCGGCAAGCAGGGTATAGATCATCGCGCTGATGATTTTCGACCATGCGTATGCCGAAGCGCCCGTGCGCTGAACGCTGTACCATAGAAAGCGATTGCGAAAGTCTTCACAGAATACGGTGGCGAAGGGCAGCGATGCAAACAGCGCAAACGAGGATCGCTGCTGGAACAGATCCAGCACCGCCCCGCTGTCCGGAGGCGCGGTGATCGCCTGTATATCGGTGATGATCCAGAAAACCAGCATCATTGCGCACGCCAGATAGAAAAAGGGCGATCGAAAGCAGCGGCAGCGATCCATGCGCAGCGCCTGTTTCAGTTTTTTCATGGCGCACCTCGATCAATAGTAAATCTGCCCGCTGCGCGCGTCGAATACGATCCATTTCGATTCGATTTTATTTTCCGCTTCGTCGCGCGTAATCGCATGGCAGCACCATACGGGCTTCAGTTCATAGGCGGTTCCGCTGTCTACCGGAAACATTACATAGTTCAGCGCGATTTCCGTTATCGTGGTCGGGCGCTCAACGATAATATTCTGATAGTAGCCGGAGATCAGGTCGATCAGCTTTTCGGCGTTCAGAATGGGGTCGGCAGCGCCCTGCTCCACCTCCTGCACCGCGCGGGATGCGCGCAGCGATTCGACGCCGTTCTTCGATACCACGGCCTCGAGTTCGCAGTTTTCATAGTGCAGCTCCGTGAAGGAAAAAGATTTTATGGTATCGTCCGAAAAGATGGGCAGCCCGTATTCGCCCATCGTGATCTGCAAATTCAATACGTAGCATTCATCGTCCGCCGTCCATTTTTCTTTGTAGGCTATGCGACCTGCCTGAATTTCCGTATCGAATTCTTCCGCCATATGATCCGATGCGCTCTGCATTTGATCTGCGGTCAGGGCGTAGATCGCATCGCACTGCACGTGCTTCAATCCGATTTCTGCAAGGAGGGTTTGCACCTGTTGAATCACCGCCTCGCGGCTGGCAAAGCCCAGATCGGGGCGCGCCAGCGATTCATCGTTTAAAATCCATTCCAGCGCGTAGAGTTGGGTAATCGTATCGCCGAGCGATGTGCTGGCATAAATGAGTCCTTTATCGGTAGTTATTTCTCTATGACCATCCAACCCCCAGGCGGTATATTCCGGATTGCTGGAAGTGAAATAATGAGAATAATCCTGTTCGATAACGGCGTTGGGAAATACAAGATCGCGCACCTTTTCGGGGTCAGGGCTCCACTCCTGTACGCGGATCGTCGGGATGGAAATATTTGAATTTGTGGGTGCTGTAACCTTTGCATCGATCGTTAGATTCTTCTCCAGCTCCGCGTGCAGCGATTCCGGCTGCGGCGCGGGCGCTGCGGTTTGTGCATCTGCGGACGCGACTTCCGGTTCTGCGACAGCGGCTTCCGCCGTCGTATCCGACTGCACGGTATTTGCTGCCGTCACGTCCGGCGTCTTTTTGCAGCCGCTCAAAATCATCGTAAGCAGAATCAGAAAAGCCAGAAACAGTGCGAGGGAAACGTTCTTCTTCATGGTGTACACATCCTTTCATTACTATCGCATGTTGTGTTCGGGTTCTGTGCATCAGAGCTTGCCGGCAGAATGTGATCTTCGTGGAGGAATGTGCGGGAGAGACATTGTAACGGGCGCGATTATTGGCTGATCGCGGCGCGTTCGCCGCAGATGGGGCAGAGCGTTTTTTCGAATTCCAGCGCGGTGATCAGCGGCAATTCCACGCTGTGTTCGGCGCAGCTGCGATCGATGTGGAAATACGGATCATCCTTCGAAGCGAATACGATGGATTGCGCCGTCAGCACGATCATGGGCTTCGATTCAACCGTGGTCTGATCCGGTGCGGCGTTCGGCTGGGTCAGCAGTACGGCGGCGGTTATGGCGAGGCACGCGGCGGCAGCGGCGATTGCGGCAAAGCCCGCCCTTCGCCTTTTCCGCGCGTTGATGCGGTTCAGCGCGCTGTCCGCGGCGATATGAACGCAATCGGGGATATCGGCGTAAAGGTTCTGCCAATCCTGATTTTCAATTTTACGCTTCATGGTTCAAGCTCCTTTCCAGCAGCTTCCGCGCGGTGCGCATCCGCTCCCGCAGCCGTCCCTCGGGGATGTGCATGATGCACGCGATTTCGCGCACGGTACATTTTTCCGAATAGTACAAAACCAGCGGCAGCCGGTATTTCTCCGGAAGCTCGGTCATCGCCGCTTCCAGATCGGTGTGCGCGCTGCCCGTATGCGGCCGGGCGCGCAGATCGTCCATCGCCGCCTCGACCGCCTTTCGCTGCCGGTGCGCGCGCCGCTGCAGGTTTCGGCATTCGTTGACCGTGATGCGCGCAAGCCACGGCCGGATCAGCTTGGGGTCGCGCAGCTGGCTGCGCTTTGCCCAGCCGCGAAGCACGGCCTCCTGCACCGCGTCGGCGCAATCCTGATCGTTGATCAGAATCGTTTTCGCTACGCGGTACAGCAGCGGCAGATAATCCGCTATGATCGCTTCATAATCGCGTTCGTTCATTCGTATCGCTCTCCCGTTCACCATATTAGACGGAGGAATTGGGGAATTTTCAAGATTCAATCGAAATTTTGTCAAAAAAATTTGATTCGATGAAATTGGATATCCCTTCAATTGTTAAATATAACACAAAACCAATCCGGCAATCAACATTTTGTTGCTTTTTTGCGTCATAGAGTGTAGAATAGGTATATGAGCATATATATACCATATACCGCGATTGGATTACGATAGAAACGAGGGTGACTGCGAATGAAAAAGAGGATATTGTGCGCGCTGCTTGCGCTGTGCATGCTGATCGGGTTTATGCCCGCGCTGGATGCGGCGCGTGCGGAAACCTTTACGGCGTACGTCGTCGATTCTTCGATGCGGGTATACAAATCGCCATCGACTTCGGCGGACTACACGACGGTGTATTACGGCAGCGGCTATCCGTGCGACGCGATTCAGGGCGATTGGGCGCGGCTGCAAAACGGAAAGTACACCGGTTTTTGCCTGATTTCGGATATTACCCGTCAGAACCCGAGCACAACCGCCGTGACGATGTACATCACCACCAACGGCGTGAAGGTGTATGAGCACAAATCCACCGGCGCGCGCGTGATGATGACGCTCTCGCAGAACGACAGCTATACCGCCACCTGCGTTACGATGGACGGCGCATGGACGCGACTGATCAACGGCCCCTACGTGGGCTTTGTGGAGAGCAAATATCTCTCCCTCACGCCGGTGGGCGCGCAAACCACGCAGACCCTGTATGTAACGAACAATCTGCTGAACGTATATGCGTCCGCTTCGGAAGCATCTTCGGTGCTGGGCACGATCGCTTACGGCGAATCCTATGTGAGCGATGCGGCGCAGGGCGATTGGTATCGGATCGCCTATGGCAACGGATACGGCTTCTGCAGAACCTCCGGCATGAGCGCAACCGATCCGAACACGCTTACCAATACGGTGTACATCACGGCGGACAACATTCCCATCTATCGAAAGCCCGATACAAATTCCGGCGTGATGATGTACCTTTCCAAAAATTCCAGCTATACCGCCCGCGCGGTGACGCCGGACGGCATGTGGTATCGCCTGCAGAACGGCCAGCATTTCGGCTATCTGCAATCGCAGTATGTGTCCAATTCGCCCGTGGACAGCGGATCCTATACGGTGTACATCGTCGCCAATACGCTCAATGCGTATGCCGCGGCGAGCGAATCATCCGAGGTGCTGGGCGTAATGACCTACGGCGAAAGCTTCATCTGTTCCGCCGTATCCGGCGAATGGGCGCGAATTCATAACGATGGCAAGATCGCCTATTGCAGGGTCAGCGGTATATCCGCCCAGAATCCCAACACGATCAATCAGGATGTATACATCAACGCGGATAACGTGCCCGTGTATCGCAAGGCCGCCACGAATTCGGGCGTAATGATGTATCTGCAAAAGAATTCCTGCTATCGCGCGCTCGCCCGCACGACCGACGGCGCGTGGTACCGGCTGCAGAACGGCGGGTACTACGGCTATGTGGAATCGAAGTACATACTCGGCGCGCCTTCCGGCGACAGCCAGATCGGCTATATCGCCGCCAATACGCTGCCCGCCTACGCATCGCCCTCGGAAAATTCGGCGGTGCTGGGCGTGATGAGCTACGGCGAAAGCATGCGATGCCTGGCGTTTTCGGGCGATTGGGCGCAGATCCAGAACGCCTCCGGCGCGATCGGCTACTGCTACAGCCGGTATCTGACGCCGGAAAATGTAAACAAATATTCGCAGACCGTGTACGTGCGGCAGAGCGGCGCGATGATCTACAACAAGCCGCATTACAGCTATCCTTCGAACCATGTCGCGCGGGTGAACGAAAAGTATACCGGCGTGGCGGTCACGGAGGACAAGGCGTGGGTGCGCGTGATTTACGGCGACGGCTACGCGTACATCGAATCGAAATATATCGCCAACGTGCCGCAGCAGACGGAAACGGCGGAAACGGTGTACGTCAAGGACAACACCATGCCCGTGTACGCGTCGGCCTCCGCCGCTTCGGATCTGCTGGGCGTGATGAGCTACGGCGAAAGCCTGAGCATGCAGGCGGCGCAGGACGGCTGGGCGCGCGTGGTCAACAGCGCCGGACAGACCGGATATTGCCGGTATGGATCGATCACCAAGGTAAACCCGAACACCTACAGCGTGTCGCTGTACGCGCTGAACGCGAACACGCCGGTTCGCAAAAAGCCGCTCGCGGATGCGGATATTCTGCAAAGCGCGGCGCGCGGCGCGGGCTTTACCGCCGTGGCGATTACGGACGATCAGGCGTGGGTGCGCGTGCAGCTGGGCGACGGCTACGGCTACATCTCGGTGGACGATCTGACCTTTGATAAGCCCTCGGAGGACGTCTCCGCGATTCAGCCGGTGAATCCGTTCACCGTGTACGTCGGGGTGAATCTGGCGGGCTGCTACGCATCCAGCGACGTCAATTCTTCGCTGCTGGGCGTGATGAGCTACGGCGAATCCTTCACCTGCATCGCCTACGGCAACGGCTGGGCGAAGCTGCGCAACGGCAGCGGCACGGAGGGGTATTGCCAGATCAGCGCGCTGACCACCGATAACCCGAACGTGGCGGGTATGACCGTATACCCGCAGGTGTCGGGCGTTACGGTGTATGCGAAGCCCACGGAGAGCGCATCGGTGCTGGGCACGCTTCAGCTGAACACGAAGATGACCGCAGTCGCGATTACGCCGGATAATGAATGGCTGCGCCTGAGCAACGGCAGCACGTTCGGCTATGCGCGGGCGAAGAATTTCGCCAGAACGCCGGTAGACAACGGCACATCGGCAAAGGCGGCGGCGGTGATCGCGCTGGCGCAGAAGCAGATCGGCAAAAAATACGTCTATGCGGCGAAGGGCCCGGATAAGTTCGATTGCTCCGGCCTGACCTATTACGTATTCCGAAATGCGGTGAGCATCACACTGCCGCGCACGGCGTATGCGCAGGGCTACAACGATAGCTATCCGAAGATTTCCAGCGTTTCCGATCTGCAGATCGGCGATCTGGTGTTCTTCGATACCAGCAGGGACAGCGACCTGTGCGACCATGTGGGCATCTACATCGGCGGCGGACAGTTCATTCATGCATCTTCGGCGCGCGGCGAGGTAATGACCAGCAGCCTGATGGACGGCTATTATGCGCGCACGTTCAGCTGGGGACGCAGAGTGCTGTAAACGGTTGACCTGTACAGGTATATATGATAAAATAGGGTTTGCGGCGAGCGGAGAATGGTAAACCGCTCGCCGCCATTTATGTGCGCAGCCATTGCGCGCGGCGGGAGATCAATTTATGCAGAAGATACGTGAATTTCTAAAGAGTGAACGGTTTCGCGAACTGTTCGTGTATCTGGTGGTCGGCGTGCTGACCACGGCGGTGAATTACGCCGTTTATTTTGTGGTTACGCGCGGCTGGCATCTGCTTACCGGTACGCCGGTGGAGCATTGGCTGCTGATTTCGGTTGCCACGGTTCTGGCATGGATTGTGGCGGTGGCGTTCGCGTTCTGGGCAAATAAAAAATATGTGTTTAAGAGCGCCGATTGGAGCTGCAATGTGCTCCGCAGAGAATTGATCGCATTCGTGACGGCGCGCCTGATTTCGTTGGGAATTGATTTGGGGATCAAGCAGCTGACTGTGCAGGTTTTCCACATGAACGATCTGATCGCGATGCTGATTGCGAGCGTGGTTGTGATCGTGGCGAACTATTTCGCCAGCAAACTTTGGATTTTCAAAAGAAAGGCGCGGTGAAGGATGCGGAAGAAATGGATGTGCGCGCTGATCGCGCTTGTGATGCTGTGCGGGATGGCGCTGGCGGAGGCCGACCAGAGTGTGGTTTTCGACGCGGGCTTTTCGATGGTGCTGCCCGAAGGCTGGAGGTATTATCCGGTGGATGATGAAGCCGCGGCGCAGGGCGTTCTGTATTGCATGAGCGATGCAGACGGCGAACGATGGATGTATGTGCAGAAGTGGGAGGATCGATGCGCGGATATGCAGGCGCTGCTTACCTTGGTGCAGGAATCGGTGGATGTGGCGGCGGCGGGCATCTACAGCTTCGGCGATACGGATTTTGTGGTGTATGAACCCACCGAGGGCAACGTAAGCTGCTGCGCCGCGCTGCTGAACGGCGAAATTCTGAATTTCGTGGTCACGCCGCAGAACGATGCGGATTACATGCTGACCGTAACCGAAATCATTACATCCTTCGCGCCCGCGGAAGTGACCGCGGAATAAGCCGCGCGAAGATATTTGATGACCGTTGAAGCCGCTATGCGATGGCGGTTTTAACGGTCTTGTTTTATAATTGTGGTATAAAAATGGATGACGGAGAAGATATGCAGATGAGCGATTCGCAGTTTATCAGAACCGAAATGATGTTTGGAAGCGCGGCGGTCGCGGGACTGCGCCGCCGTCGCGTGGCGGTATTCGGCGTGGGCGGCGTGGGCGGCTATGCCGTGGAAGCGCTGGCGCGCAGCGGCGTGGGCGAACTGGATCTGATCGATAATGATGTGGTCGCGCCGTCCAATTTAAATCGCCAGATCATCGCGCTGCATTCTACCATCGGCATGCCCAAGGTGGAAGCGGCGGCGATGCGCATACGCGATATCTGCCCCGATACGATTGTACATGAACACAGGATGTTTTTTCTTCCGGAAAACGCAGATCAGATTGATTTTTCAGCGTTTGATTATGTGATCGATGCGATCGATACCGTGGCGGGCAAGGTGGAAATCGTGCGGCGCGCACAGGCGGCGAACGTGCCGGTGATTTCGGCGATGGGCGCGGGCAACAAGCTGGATCCCACGGGCTTCCGCGTGGCGGATATTTATGAAACGCGCGTGTGCCCGCTGGCGCGCGTGATGCGCGGACTTTTGAAAAAGCGGGGGATCGATCATCTGAAGGTGGTATATTCCGAGGAAGCGCCGCGCACGCCGCATTTTGCGGATGCTGCTACGGCAAAACGTGCGCCCGGATCGAACGCGTTCGTGCCTTCTGTGGTAGGGCTGATCATCGCGGGCGAAGTGATTCGGGATTTGATTGCAAAGGAGGATGCACATGGCGCGGAAGCTTGAAGCGTGGCAGATCGCGGAGCGCAGTCTGATCAAAAAATACCGCAAGGAGCTTTGGAATCCCTTCATCGCGGCGGTCAAGCGCTATGAACTGATACAGGCGGGGGATCGGATCGCGGTATGCATCTCCGGCGGCAAGGATTCGATGCTGCTGGCGATGCTGATGCGCCATTTGCAGGCGTTCAGCGAGGTTCCGTTTGAACTTGTGTATCTGTGCATGGATCCGGGCTACAGTCCGGAAAACCGCGCGCAGATCGAATCAAACGCGCGGCTTTTGAACATACCGATCGAATTCTTTGAAACGAATGTGTTCGCATCGGCGGAGGAGGCGGGCGGCGATTCGCCCTGCTACATCTGCGCGCGGATGCGGCGCGGCAATCTGTACGCCGAAGCGAAGGCGCGCGGCTGCAACAAGATCGCGCTGGGGCACCATTTGAACGATGTGATCGAAACGGCGCTGATGTCGATGACCTACGGCGCGCAGCTGCAGGGCATGGCGCCGAAATTAAGCAGCGCAAATTTTGCGGGGATGCAGCTGATCCGGCCGCTGTACTGCATATTGGAGCGCGATATCATCGCGTGGCAGCGGTACAACGATCTTACGTTTCTGCGGTGCGCGTGCCGTTTTTCGGAGGCCGCCGCCGATGACGCGGGCGCTTCCAAGCGGCAGGAAACCAAGCGCCTGATCGCGGAGATGAGAAGGATCAACCCCAACGTGGAGATCAATCTGTTTTCCAGCCTGCACAGGGTGAATCTCGATACGCTGCCCGGCTACAAGCACAACGGGCGGATGCATTCCTTTCTTGAAAATCTGTCACCGGACGATATGGAAAATTAACATGGATTTCCAGCGGAAAAGTGAAACAAAGCGCGCGCGAACATCGTCTAATGGTTGGATCTCATGGAAAGGAGAGCTACATAATGAAACGTATATTGGTAGTGCTGTTGACGGTTTGTATGCTGACGTGTGCCGCCGTGGCGGAACAGAGCGAGCTTACGATCCTTCAGCCCGATGCGCAGACCGTGCCGGTGATGGATGCGGAGGAAAAGCTGTACGCCATGCTGCCCGTTCTGGATGGGCTGGCGCGTACGATGGGCGTCGAGGGCGAATATGCCTACACGCGCGAGGACGCTGATTTCTATTGGAACCAGCTGTACGAGGTCGCCAATCATTTCGGCGAGCTGGAGGAGGGCGCGGAGCTGGACGGTGAAACGCTGTACGTACCCGCGGACGCGGTGCGCGAATATGCATACGCATCGTTCGGCGGCGAGATGTTTGTGGATGTATCGGAGGACGCTGCGGCGCGGATTCGCTATGATGCGGGAAAGAACCGCTATGCGCTGGCGTATGATGATGAACTGCCGACCCACATCGTGGTGGAGCGCTACGCCGTAAACGCGGCGGGCAACCTGATCGCGCGCGTGGGCCTGTATCAGAACGATGCGGAAAATGCGCGCCTCGGCGGCATCACGGTGGAACTGGCGGATCAGCTGGATGCGACGCGCGCCTATCCGATGACCGTAGTCAACGCCGCGCGGGAAGCGGATACGGATTTTGAGGGTCTGACCGCGACCGGTTGCGATATCCGCGTTGAAGAAGCGGCGGAAATCCCCGCGAACGCTATGCCCACACCCGTGCCCACGCCCGCTGCGACGGCGATGGCTGTCCCCGCCGCCCATGCCGATCTGGCAAAGGGCGATCGCGGTGAAGCGGTGCGCGCGCTGCAGAACCGTCTGAACGATCTGGGCTACGCGTGCGGCAAGGCGGACGGCGTATACGGCAGGAATACCGTGTCCGCGGTGCGCTATTTCCAGGATGCGCTGGGCGTTCGCCAGAATGGCAAGGCGGATGCAAAGCTGCAGGAGAAGCTGTTTGCGAAGGACGCGCCCGAATTCGTGCGCTATCGCCAGCTGAAGAAGGGCAGCGCAGGCATCCGTGTGGAGAAGCTGCAGAACCGCCTGCGCGAGCTGGGCTATCTGGCGCAGGAGGTGGACGGCGATTACGGCGATCGCACGAAGGAGGCCGTAATCCGCTTCCAGAAGCAGGCCGGCCTGAAGGACGATGGCATCGCGGGCGTGAAGACGCTCAAGGCGCTGGATCGCAAGAATGCGGAAAAGTGCAAGGGCTTCATCGCCCTGCGCAAGGGCGATACCGGCTGGCGCGTAGAGGAAATGCAGAAGCTGTTGAACCAGATGGGTCTGCTGAGCAAGGTCAGCGGCAAGTATGACGGCAAGACCGCGGACGCCGTGTTGCAGTTTGCCGGCATGGTGACCGTCGAAGGCGATTTCAAGAATGGCAAGCTGGCGACGCCGGAGCTGATTCAGGCGATGGTGAAGTATCTTGAAAATCCGCAGCCGACCGTAACGCCGGAACCGACCCCCACGCCGATTCCTGAGCCGACCGCAGTTCCGACCGAGGAACCGACTCCGACTCCGGAACCAACTCCGACTCCGGAACCAACTCCGACTCCGGAACCGACTCCGGAACCGACTCCGGAACCAACTC
>JABLTK010093308.1_pt1 | contig 13229 bp, 15 predicted proteins | sample 7160131 | NCBI WGS metagenome assembly JABLTK01 (sample SAMN14651221, study PRJNA627086) | human gut metagenome | isolation source: feces | host: Homo sapiens
AGCCCATAGGGACTGTCTTTATCGCTTCCTGTGTGGTTCTGATAATTTAAGATAGATATTTTTAGAAGCATTCTTTTAAAGGATGCTTCTTTTTTATTAATTTAAGGGTAAAGGGGGGCTGCCAAAAAGTTCCGTAATTATAATTTATGTGCAAACTTTGATTATATCTGAGGGGGAATTATTAAGAAAATGAAATCTAGTAATTTTCATATATATTTATATTGTGAGAAAATTAGAAGAATTGAGAATGTGATTTTGGTATTATTACGGTTGAAGGGAGTATAATTTTGTTAAGTCATGGCTAGAAAATGACCACTTAGTATATCAAATATTATTGCATTTTAAAATTTAATGTAATATAATTTTTGTTATGTATGTGGTGAAGGTATCATATACATTAGAATGATACTACTTTAAAGAAAGGAAGTACATATGAAAATTTTAATTGATGCGATGGGCGGAGACAACAGCCCAGATGAAATTATTAAGGGCTCAGTTAATGCAATTGATGAACTCGAATCGGAAATTGTTCTTATTGGTAAAGAAGAATTAATTAATCAGAAAGTAAAAGAGATTTACGGAAAAGATAATATAAAGGAAGTTAGTCCAAGGATTTCTATAAAAAATGCAGAGGAAGTTATTGAAAATTGTGAGTCTCCAACAGAAGCTATAAAAAAGAAAAAGGACTCGTCAATGGTTGTGGCTTTTAATATGTTAAAAAATGGCGAGGGGGATGCTTTTGTTTCTGCAGGAAGTACAGGTGCATTTATGGCAGGTGGGCTTCTTTTGGTTGGAAGAATTAAAGGTATAGATAGGCCAGCACTTTGTCCAATACTTCCAACATATGATGGAAAAGGTTTTATGCTTATAGATAGTGGTGCTAATACAAACTGCAGGCCTATAAATTTGTTGCAATTTGCTAAGATGGGTCAAATATACATGAAGAATGTTATGCACGTAGAGGATCCAAAAGTTGGACTTTTAAACATTGGGGCGGAAGAAAGCAAAGGAAACGAACTAATGAAAGAATCTTTCGAAAGGTTATCTGAAGATTCGGATGTTAATTTCTATGGAAATATTGAAGGCAGAGACATGTTCGATGGATTGGTAAATGTCGTTGTAACAGACGGATTTACAGGAAATGTCGCACTAAAGACAACAGAAGGCATTGGTGCAATGGTTACTAAACTTTTAAAAGAAGAACTTATGAAAAATGTGTGGACAAAATTTCTCGCAGCATTATTAAAACCAGCACTTAAAAGATTTAAAAAGAGAATGGACTATAGTGAATATGGTGGTGCTTTGCTTTTAGGTGTAAAAAAACCAATGGTAAAATGTCATGGTACGGCTAATGCTAAAATAGTTAAATTTACATTGATTCAAGCTGAAAATTTTGCTAAAAATAATGTTGTAGAATCAATAGAAAAAAGTATTTCCGAAGATTCAAAAATTGGCAAAATAGAGCCTAGAAAAGCGTAAAAATGCATATAATAAAATTTCAAAGAAAAAAAGTAGTTGACAATTTATAAAACATATACTAGAGTTAAATTATAGAGTGATTAAACACAAAAAGTGAAGGGGGGTCATTTGGATGAATCCAGATGCAATTTTAGAAAAAGTTAAAGAGGTTATAATAGAGCAATTAGCAGTTGAGGAAGATGCAATAAAATTAGAAACATCATTCATTGATGATTTGGGTGCTGATTCTTTAGATATAGTTGAACTTATTATGGCTTTAGAAGAAGAATTTGATTTACAAATTCCAGATAGCGAAGCTGAGAAAATAACAACTGTTGGAGACGTAGTTGAATATATAAAATCCGCTAACAAAAAAGCTTAATTAAAAAAAGAATTAAAACGTTCCATAACGATATATAGTTTGTTATGGGACGTTTTTAACTTATGCGAAATAATAATTCCATGAAAGGAAGAACAGGTATGAATATAGAAGATATTATAAAATATAAATTTAAAAATAAGGAGTTGCTAGATATAGCGATAACTCATAGTTCATATGCTCATGAAAATGATATAGAATATTATAATGAGCGAATAGAGTATCTTGGAGATGCTGTTTTGGAACTTGTTGCGAGCGAATATATTTATTTAAACTATCCTTATTTAGCAGAAGGAGAAATGACTAAAGCTAGAGCTTATTCTGTTTGCGAAGAATCTCTTGCAAGTTTTGCGAATAATTACGGTTTTAGTGATTTTTTGAAAGTTGGAAAATGCGAAGCTAAGAACGAAGGAAGATATAGATCATCAATTTTGGCGGACGCAGTCGAGGCTATTATTGGAGCTATCTTTTTAGATAGCGGTCTTGAGCCAGTGAAAGAATTTATAATAGACCATATTTCAAAGCAAGTAGAAACTTGTATAAAGAATGGAAATAAGGATTATAAGACAAAGCTACAAGAAAAATTGCAAGTTAATGGCGACGTTAAAATAGAGTACAAGATTTGTGGCTCGAAAGGTCCTGAGCACAATAAAGTTTTTGTCGCAGAAGTATATTGCAACGATAAATTTATGGGTAGAGGCGAAGGCAAAAACAAGAAAGAAGCGGAAATGGAAGCTGCGAAAGAAGCATTAAAATAAATAATATTAGACGTGGGGGATAATATGAAGGGTGTACTTATTTCAGGTTATTATGGATTTAATAATACTGGTGATGAAGCTATGATAGAGACAATGTCAATTGAACTCGCAAAGAAAAATTATAGATTAGTTGTATTGTCTTCAAATCCGGATAAAACAAAAGAGTTATACAATGTGGAAGCATATGATAGGTATAATTTTTTTAGTATCGTAAAAGCTATTAAAAATACAGATATATTAGTAAGTGGCGGAGGAACATTGTTTCAAGATATTACAAGCAAAAAGAGCATTTGGTATTATTTAGGAATTGTAAAACTTGCTTTACTTATGGGGAAGAAAGTATGCATTGCATATCAGGGAATGGGTCCGATAAACACAAAGTTTTATAGATGGATGACTAAGAGAACACTAAATAATAAAAATGTTAAATTGGTTGCTTTAAGAGATAAGCAAGCATATGATTATGCAAAAGAAATGGGGATAAAAGAAGAAAAAATGGTGCTTTCCTCAGATATGATTTTCATGATGAAACCACCAGCTAAGGAGCGTTCTCTGAAAATATTGAATGATAACGTTCACAATCATGTTGAGGGAGAAAAACTTATAGGTTTTTCGGTAAGAGAATGGAAAGACAAAGATAGAACTGATTTATTTGCGGAGCTTGCAGATAAATTAGTTGAAAAATATAATGCGAGAATAGTATTTTTCCCATTTCATAAACCAAAAGATGCAGAAATAAGTAAGATTATAATGCATAAAATGAAACATGAAGATAAAACTGTTTTAATACCAAATAGGTATTTGCCATCTGAGATATTGGGAACCATGGGACTTATGGATGTTAATATAGGTGTAAGATTGCATGCTCTAGTGTTTTCTGCCTTGATGGATGTGCCAACAATAGGTATTTCTTATGAGCCTAAAATTGATGGTTTTTTAGAAATGATAAATATGACACCGGTTTGCACATATGAGAATATTTCAGTCGAAAAGATTCTTGAAAAAGTAGATAGTTTCATGAAAGACAATAATGTTAATTACAAAGAGAAAACTGTTGAGTTTTCGAGAATGGGAAGAGAAGTGCTAGATAAAATTATAAAAGAGTTAGATGACTAATTATTTATTTTTAAGAGGTGAATTATGAAAAATAATCCAAAATTAAAAGAAGCATTAAACTATGTTATGCTAGTAATAGGAAGTTTAATGTTAGGAATAAGTGTTGGCTCTATACTTTTGCCAGTTAAGATTTCTACGGGTGGCTTTTCACGGAATAGCAACTATAATGTATTATTTGTTCAATATTCCAGCTGATATAGGAATTTTCTTGATAAATATTCCAGCTTTTTTAATCACTTGGAAAGTTGTTGGCTTTAACTATAGTTTCAAGAGTTTTATAGGCATGGTTGGATGTTCTGTCGGAATTAGTATAGGCGGAATGCTTGGTTCTCTAACAAGTGATTTTATGCTTGCTGCACTATATGGTGGCGTTGTTTCTGGAATCGGTATAGCTCTTACGTACAGAGCTGGCGGTTCAACTGGTGGAACAGATTTGATTGCAAAGTTGGTTCATATTAAGAAGCCATATATGAATTTAGGAAATATTCTTTTGATTGTTGATGGCATTGTAATAATAACACTTGCAATTGCATTTGGAAGTATAGAAATCGCACTTTATTCAGTTGTCGCAGTATTTGTTATGACTAAAGTTTTAAATCTGATCTTAGAGGGCGTGGACTATGCAAAAGCAGTATTCATAATAACCGAGAAGCCGGATGAAATCTCGGATTTAATACATCAAGAAATAAAAAGAACTTCAACTAAGGTTAATGCGGTTGGAACGTATACAAATAAGGAAAGATATATTTTGCTTTGCGTAGTAAATCATAAAGAAATACCGAAATTAAAACAAATTGTAAAAAGCGTTGATGACAAATCTTTTACAATAGTAACAACTGTTACAGAGGCAATTGGAGAAGGTTTCAAAGTTGGATAAAGGAGGAATATATGGTTACAAAGTCTATTTCAAAGCTAGAAGATATTTCAAAAGAGATAAGAAGAAATATATTATTTCAAGTGTATAACGCAAGTTCGGGTCATGTTGGTGGTGCGTTATCGTGTGTTGACATTTTAGTTGCTATATATTTTAATCTAATAAATGAAGGTGATAAGGTTGTACTTTCGAAAGGACATGCTTCTGCGGCTCTTTATGCAACACTTGCAGAGATAGGCTTCTTTTCAAAAGAAGAATTAGCTACTTTTAGAAAGTTAAATAGCAGATTGCAAGGTCATCCTTCTTGTTTAAAAACTCCAGGCGTTGATGCAAGCAGTGGTTCACTTGGTCAGGGACTTTCTATCGCTAATGGCATAGCTTTGGCATTTAAAATGGATAATAAAGATAACTATGTTTATGCAATATTAGGAGATGGCGAAATCGATGAGGGGCAAATTTGGGAAGCTACTATGACAGCCAGTCATTATAAAATAAATAATTTAATTGCCTTTCTCGATTACAACAAGCTTCAAATTGATGGAACTAATGATGAGGTAATGAGAATTGCACCTGTCAATGAAAAGTTTAAAGCGTTTGGTTTTTATGTTCAAGAAATAAATGGACACGATTTTAATGAAATTATATCTGCTGTAAAAAATGCAAAACAACAAGATAAACCTTCTATGATAATTGCAAATACCATAAAGGGAAAAGGCGTTTCTTTTATGGAAAATAAATGCGAATGGCATGGAAAGGCTCCTAAAAAAGAAGAATACGAAATGGCAATTAGAGAGCTTGAATAAGCTAGTGCTATAAAATGTATGTTGAAAGGGGTATGTTATGAAGGCTACAAGGGATAGTTATGGTGAGGCTTTGTTGGAACTTGGAAAAGAAAATCCTAATATTGTTGTGTTGGATGCTGACCTAGCTACAGCAACTAAAACAGTTGAATTTAAGAAGAATTTTTCAGAAAGATTTTTTGATATGGGAATTGCTGAACAAGACATGATAGGAACAGCAGCAGGACTAGCTATTGGTGGGAAAATACCATTTGCGAGCACATTTGCTGTATTTGCAAGTGGACGTGCATACGATCAAATAAGGAATGGTGTTTGTTATTCAAAGCTTAATGTGAAAATTGCAGCAACTCATGCTGGCATTACTGTGGGGGAAGATGGAGCATCACATCAGGCTTTAGAAGATATAGCGCTAATGAGAGTGATACCAAACTTAACAGTATTTTCTCCTTGTGATGACATAGAAACTAAATGGATTGTTAGAGAGGCATCAAAGTTAAATGGACCTGTTTATATTAGATTAACAAGACCTAAAGTGGAAGAAATATACGTTCCATCAGTAAATTTCGAATTTGGAAAAGCTGTACAACATGGTGAAGGAAATCATGCAACGATTATTGCGACAGGTGTAACAGTTGCAGAAAGCTTAAAGGCACAAAGAGTATTAAAAGAAAAAGGAATAAATGTAAGAGTTCTAGATGTTCACACAATTAAGCCGTTGGACGAAGAAACAATACTGAAAGCTGCGAAAGAAAGTGAGATTATATTTACGGTTGAAGACCATAGTATAATAGGCGGTCTTGGAGGGGCTGTTTGTGAGTTGCTATCTGAGAAGTTTCCAAAGAAAGTTATAAGAATAGGGATAAAAGATGAGTTTGGACAATCAGGAAAATGGGACGAGCTTATGAAATATTATGGAATAGATAGTGAAGGTATTGTTAAAATTGTTGAAAAATATTGCAATATGTAGCATATTGGCAAAATACCATAAATGTGCTATAATGGTTACAATAGAGTGAGTTTCATGAGGAGAGTGATAATATGAAAAAATATATATCAATATTAACAACTGTTGCATTGTTATTGGTTCCAAGCTTAGTGTTTGCTTTTGTTCCAATGGAACCAAACCCTTCGGCACCAGATGGAATTTCGCCAATGGTTAAAACGATATTAGGTGCGATTCAGTGGATAGGTTATGCGATAGCAATTGGTATGCTTATATACATAGGTATTAAATATGTAACATCTGCTGCAAATGAAAAGGCAGAGCTAAAGAGTGCAAGTGTAAACTATATAATTGGTGCGATTATAATTGCAGGAGCCGTTACAATATGTAACTGGGCAGTGATGTTCTTTCAATCAGCTAATTCAGATGGAAATGCACAAGGTGGAGCTCCAACAAGTGGCATAGGAGGTGCATCAGCAGGCAATCATCATATGCAACAAGTGCATTAATTATGATTTGAATATGTGATAAAAACCCCAATTTTTTAGAAAAAATAAATTCTAGAATGTTGGGATTTTTTGTTGTAAAAAATATCGTGAGTGAAGTTTAAGATATTATGGAAACCTAAAGCTTTTTCAGAAAAAATTCACATAATCAATGGTTGATTTTATTTTCCTTTATTGTTATAATTTAGGTGAATATAGATTTTCAAGATAAAATATAATTAGAGATAATGAAAATTTGTATATTGTAAGTTTGCAATAAATATTGAAATTGCAATCCCTGGGAGGATTTAAATGATTATTTTTGATGATGTGTGTAAAACATATGGCACAGGAATTGAAGCCGTAAAACACACTACACTTGAAATAGAAAAAGGTGAGTTTGCTTTTATAGTTGGGCCAAGTGGATGTGGAAAATCTACGCTTATGAAAATGCTACTAAAAGAGGTTGAACCTACGTCTGGCAGTATTTATATAAACGGAAAGGATATTACTAAAATTCCTAAAAATAAAGTCCCATTGCTAAGAAGAAAAATGGGAATAGTCTTTCAAGATTTTAGACTTTTGCCTGATAGGACAATATATGAAAATGTCGCATATGCTATGAGAGTTATCGGCGCGAGGTCTAGCGCTATAAAGAGACAAGTGCCTACGGTTTTGTCTCTAGTTGGGTTATTAAATAAAGCGAAGATGTATCCTGATGAATTGTCGGGTGGTGAGCAACAAAGAGTTGCAGTTGCCAGGGCAATTGTAAATAATCCTATGATGCTTATTGCGGACGAGCCAACAGGTAACCTTGATCCAGATACAGCATGGGAGATAATGTCTTTGTTAAATGATATAAATAGAAGAGGTACTACAGTTGTTGTTGCAACACACGCTAAGGAGATTGTAGACAAAATGCAAAAAAGAGTTATTGCGATTGAAAATGGAACGGTTTGCAGTGACATTAAGAAAGGTGTGTATAGTAATGAACATAGGTACAATTAGTTACTGGTTTTTTGAAGCTTTTGAAAGTATGAAAAAGAATATGAAAAATGTTCTTATTTCAATCAGCACAATGTTTGCAACTATGCTTATTGTTGCGTGTGGATATATGGTATTAGTTAATGCAAATTCTATCATAGAGCAAAAACAAGAGGCGAGTTCAAAAATAATGGCATACTTAGATATAGACGTAACAGAAGATGAAGTTAACACTATTAAAACAAGATTAATGGGAATGCAAGGCGTAAAAAAAGTTGAATATATTTCTCAAGATGAGGCTATAAAGAAGGCAGGCGAAATAAAAAATATACTTGTTTCGGGGTACACAGAAGAACAATTAAAGGAGATTTATCAACCGTATTTCAAAGTAACTTTTGAAACGTTAGAAGCACAAGATGAAATAATTAGTATGTTAAGAAATTCTGATGGTGTTGGCAAGAATGAAAATGATGTAGTTGTAAGTGAAAGCGCAGAAAAAGCTATAAAAGAGGCACAATCAACAAAGATTATTGCTATAACAGCTATGATTCTGATAATAGAACTTTCGGTTTTCTTAATGGTAAATACAATGAAACTTATGCTTTACGCAAGAAGAAAAGAAATTTCTATTATGAAATATGTAGGAGCAAAAGATACATTCGTAAAAATGCCATTTGCAATTGAAGGGGTTATAATGTCATTAGTAGCAGTTTTAATGGTTATTTTATTAGTTAGAATCTGTTACAATCCTATTATAGAAATGATAGGAAGAAGAGCAAGTTACAAGTATATGACGTTAGAAGATATATTACCTAATTTAAGACTTATGTTAGTTGTAATTGGCACAGGTATTGGTATATTTGGAAGTACAATGTCTATGAATAAATATTTGGATGTTTAGTTATACAAAGGAGGTAAAGTAAGGATGAAAAGGTTTATTGCATTTGTTTTTGCATTAAGTATTATTTCGTCAACAGTATTGGCTTCGAGTACAACAGTAAAGAATCAATTAAATAATACAACAACACAAATAAAAGATGCTCAAAAAGATTTGAAAGAAAATAAGGCAGAACAAAAAGATGTATTGAAGCAAATTGATACATTAGACCAAAATATTAATTCAACTGAGACTAAGATTGCTACTACTAAAGATGAAATTGCACGTGTTGAGAAAAATATAAAAATAGCTGAAGAGAATATATTGTATATGGAAGGCGAATACGATAAAAAGTATGAGCAACGTAAAAATAGAATGGTGTCTTACTATAAAGATGGTTCAAATTCTTTATGGGATATTGCGTATGATACAGATGATCCAACCGAATTTATGTATCGTGAGAGATTGATAGAAAGAATTCTTGAGTATGATGATAATCTTATGAAAGAAATAGAATTAGAAAAAGAATCAATTGACAGAGAGAAGCAAAACCTAGAGAGTAACAAGGTTGCCCTTGCGGAGTTAAAATCAAATCTTGAAGTAAAATTAGCAGAACTAAATGATACAGTACAAATAAGAACAAAATATTTAGGACAATTAAAAACGGATCAAAAAGACTTGGAGAAATCAATTGATGCATTGCAAAAGAAAGCGGATGAACTAGAAGCGGAGCTAAAGAGAATAGCAAGTTCATCAACAAACAGTAAATACACTGGTGGAACAATGACATGGCCTCTTCCAGGCTATTACGGAATAAGTTCATACTTTGGTAACAGATTGCATCCAGTTTTAAAAGTATATAAGATGCATACTGGTGTTGATATAGCTGGTGCGGGATGTAATGGCAAAAATGTTGTTGCTGCAGCAAACGGCAAAGTAATCACAGCTGGATGGATTTCAGGCTATGGTTATACTGTAATGATAGACCATGGAGGTGGAATAGTTACACTTTATGCCCATTCACAAAAGCTACTAGTTAAGAAGGGAGATACCGTAAAAGCAGGAGATGTAATAATGTTAGTTGGTTCAACAGGATATGCAACGGGACCTCACGTCCATTTTGAAGTCAGAGTAAACGGTAAGTATGTAAATCCGTTGAATGGATATATAAAGAAAAAATAAAGCTTTTATTTAGGTCGCCTGATGGAAATCACCTTTGAGGCGACCTTTTCGTATTAAAAAAGGGGGAATAAATTTGGACCACTATTATTCACAAGATCCAACATCAAAATCAGAAGAAAGAATTATAGACTATGAATTAGATGGACATAAATTTAAGTTCATAAGTGATAACGGAGTTTTTTCAAAAAATCATATAGACTTTGCTTCTGAGTTTTTAATAAAGACAATTTTCGAAGAAGTAGAAGGAGACATTCTTGATGTTGGTTGCGGTTATGGAGTTATAGGAATAATACTTTCCAAAAATAAAAATGTAAAAACGGTAACTATGCTTGATGTTAATCATAGAGCGTTAGAACTTGCAAGAAGAAATGTGGCACTAAATAAAGTTGAAGCAAGCATTGTTGAATCAGATGGTTTTTCGAATATAAAAAATGAGTATGATACAATTATAACTAATCCGCCAATAAGAGCTGGCAAAGCAGTTATTTATAAAATATACGAAGATGCAAATAAGCATTTGAGAAAAGGAGGAATATTATATTTAGTTATAAATAAAAAACATGGTGCACCAAGTACAATTAAAGAATTAAATGATATATTTGGAAATTGTGAAATTGTTGATAAAAAAGCAGGATTTCATGTTTTAAAGTGTATAAAAGAAAATTAAGAAAGGCTAAAAACTTATATGTCAAAAAATAAGAGAATAGTAGAATCGATAATTATATTTTTATTTTTTAGTGTCATTGTAGCATTAATCAACTTAAACTCAAAAGAGTTCAATTATGATAAAATTTGGGTCTTTCATATGATGCAAAAGATCGCCAATGGAGATTTGATTTACACAGAAATAAACGTAATAACGGGTCCATTGTTTTATTTAGTTGGTGGAGCGGTATTTAAAATTTTTGGCGCTTCATTTGTTGCATATGATATTTTTTCAGGAATATCGTATGGAGTTTTTGCAACACTTTTCTATAATATTGCTAAAAAAATTGGTGACGACAAAAATAAATTTTTAGATGTCATGATACTCTTCTTTTTGCTTGCTAATGCAACAGTAATAGGTGTGGCAAACTATAATATTTTTTGTTTGTTTTTCATAATGCTAGCGATGCTTATGGAAATAAAAAATGATAATGAAACATCAAGCTACAAGTATGATTTTTTGAATGGTATTTTTCTCGCTTGTGCATTTTTATCAAAACAAACAGTTGGTGGAATGGCGGTAATAGCATCAGGCCTAATTTCTTTGATTTATGGAATTGCTATAGAGAAAAGAAATCCAACAAAAGAGATTTTGATGAAAATGACAGGATTTTTTTGCATAATGGTCCCGGCTATAATAGTAATGCTATGTGTAGGAAATTTTTATGATTATATAAATCTGTGTTTTGGAAGTATACTTGAATTTGGCGGAAATAATACAACCATAAGAAGCGGAAATCCTTACTTTGTGGTAATGTTAGCTATATTTATAACAGGACTTATGGTATGGAATCTTAATAAAAGCGATAAAGAATTATTTATAATTAATTTGTATGCAATTGCCAATATGTTTTTTGTTCTTCCGCTTGCAAACACGTACCATATATATTTAGCTTTATTCACAAGTGGATTTATATTGATAAAAATATTGAATATACTTCAAGAGTATGAAAAGAAAGATATAATAAAACTTATTGTTGTACTATTGATTGTAGCATTGAGAGTTTCACCATATTTTGATGTAACGTCTTCTAACATGGAAGAAAACGAGATAATGCTTATAGATATAATATATAATCTGTTTAATATCCTTTTGCTATGCACGATTGGTTATGGAGTGATAGAAGAAAAGTATAAATTCATAAAAATAAATTTTTATGCCCTTTCTTTATTTTTGTGTATAGGGTTGTCATGTAATTATGGCTATGGAGTGAAAGATGAAGTTGTCCCACAAGGGTTAGAGATATATTTAAAACATGCATTTGATAATGATGAACTAGAAAAAATTAGTGCAGTTATAGAGTATATAAAAGAAAAAGAAAATGAAGGATACAACGTAATGGTTGTTTCAAGTGACGCATCGCTATACATGGCGCCAATGAATAGGAATAATAATGAATTTGACTTGTTCTTTTATGGAAATCTTGGATACAAAGGCGTTCAAAAAACTATGGACAAAATGAAAAAATGGAAAAATACGATTATTTTACGTAATGAGGAAAGATTTTGGCAAGAACCTAAAGAAATAGATGAATATCTAGAAAAGAATTGTGAAGAAATTGGAGAAATAGAAGATATGGAGATATATTATCAAAGGTAGAAAAAAATGGGTGAAGTGAAAAGCAAATTGACATAATTTGATTTTACAGGCTTAATGTGCTATAATTAGTAAAAAGATGTGTGTGAACGGGGGAGATGCGTTATGAACAAAAAAATTAAGTTTTTAATAAGTATGCTTGTGATGCTCACAATGCCCAGTTTAGTATTTGCAGACGATTCATATAATGCGATACAAAATGTCTCAACTGCGATGTTAAATGCTATTCAATGGTTTGGATATGCAATAGCAGTTGGAATACTTATATATATGGGCATTAAATATGCAATGAGTGGTGCAAATGAAAAGGCGGAATTAAAAGGTACATTTTCAAAATATCTAATAGGTATAGCATTAATTGTAATGTGTACGCTAATAGCTTCAGCTGTTGCCAAAATAGCAAACACAGATGGAAAAAATGATGCCGGAGGACTGGTAGATACTGGATTTGACTTAGGCGGAATGAAGACAGGAACAACGACCGTTCCGCAAACAAACAGCGAAAACAACAACCGGAGGTTCAACAACGCACAAGAGCAGTAAAGGAGAAGATCATGGTGGAAAGGGAGGAAATTTCGGAGGTTCAACAACGCATAAGAGCAATAACGGAGAAAAACATGGTGGAAAGGGAGCAAAATGGTAATACTATTTAGACTTAAATTTTATATGCTAAAAAATCAGTTATAAGGCATTTTGTAAAACTTTAGACTTCAGCCACATTGAATAATTCAATATTTTAAGGCAATTCTGAATAGTAACACAAATTGATTGAAAATTGAATGAAAAAATAATAAAAAACACTTGACACCTGTGCCTCTATTTGCTATACTAAAAAAGTCGAATGGAGATGCGGGTGTAGTTCAATGGTAGAATCTCAGCCTTCCAAGCTGATTGTGCGGGTTCGATTCCCGCTACCCGCTCCATTGAAAGCTTGTGAATGTATAGTTCACAAGCTTATTTTTTTGTTTTGAAACGTTTTTAAAAACGTACTTTACAATCAATGAGAGTATGAGTATAGATGAGATTTCAAAATGACAAAAGCCTAGAAAAAATAAAATTAACAATACAAAT
>JABLTK010045785.1_pt1 | contig 13219 bp, 23 predicted proteins | sample 7160131 | NCBI WGS metagenome assembly JABLTK01 (sample SAMN14651221, study PRJNA627086) | human gut metagenome | isolation source: feces | host: Homo sapiens
ACCGTACATTGACAACTGCATAAAGAGATTTGCAGCAACGCTCAGGAGTTGCTGCAGACGAGAGTTTTAAAAATATCTAAAGAGAGTAAAAGAGTAATACGAAAATCAATTCACGATAGATATTTTGCTGAGGAAAACAAACAAGAACATACATTTAAAGTATGACCTTATTAAGGAAAAGACGTATATGATTAAGCTAATAAGGGCATAGGGAGGATGCCTTGGCACCAAGCGCCGAAGAAGGACGTGACAAGCTGCGAAAAGCCACGGGGAGTTGCAAATGAACATTGATCCGTGGATATCCGAATGAGGGAACTCAACAGCGGTAATGCGCTGTTAACTATACATGAATACATAGTGTATAGTGGGGAACCCGGGGAACTGAAACATCTAAGTACCCGGAGGAAGAGAAAGAAAACAATCGATTTCCTAAGTAGTGGTGAGCGAACGGGAAAGAGCCTAAACCTTTGGATAGCGATATTTGAAGGGGTGACGGACTCACATAATCAATTATCAAACATAGCCGAACACAGTTGGAAAGCTGGACGAAAGAGAGTAACAGTCTCGTAAGCGAAATGGTTGGTATAGTGGTGAGTATCCAGAGTACCACGGGACACGTGGAATCCGGTGGGAATATAGGAGGACCATCTCCTAAGGCTAAATACGACTTGGTGACCGATAGAGTATAGTACCGTGAGGGAAAGGTGAAAAGAACCCCGGGAGGGGAGTGAAAGAGAACCTGAAACCCTATGCTTACAAGCAGATACAGCACTACTAGAAAGTGTGGTATCGTACTTTTTGTAGAACGGGCCGGCGAGTTACGTTGTGTAGCGAGGTTAAGTAATTAAGTTACGGAGCCGAAGCGAAAGCGAGTCTTAACTGGCGACATAGTTGCATGACGTAGACCCGAAACCAGATGACCTATTCATGGACAGGTTGAAGCAGTGGTAAGACACTGTGGAGGACCGAACCCACGTTCGTTGAAAAGACCGGGGATGAGCTGTGAATAGCGGAGAAATTCCAATCGAATCTGGATATAGCTGGTTCTCCTCGAAATAGCTTTAGGGCTAGCCTCTTGTTAGAGTACCGAAGGTAGAGCACTGAATGGGCTAGGGGGTTTCACAACTTACTGAACCTTATCAAACTTCGAATGAAGGATACTCGATGCAAGGGAGTCAGACAGTGGGAGATAAGTTTCATTGTCGAAAGGGAAAAAGCCCAGATCCACAGCTAAGGTCCCAAAGTATAGATTAAGTGGTAAAGGATGTTTTGTTGCTAAAACAACCAGGATGTTGGCTTAGAAGCAGCCACACATTCAAAGAGTGCGTAATAGCTCACTGGTCGAGTGACAGAGCGCCGAAGATTACCGGGGCTAAAATCTAACACCGAAGCTTGGGAATGCGCGAAGCGCATTGGTAGGGGAGCAATGTATAAGGGCAGAAGCCGTATCGAAAGGGGCGGTGGACTTTATACAAGAGAGAATGCCGGCATAAGTAGCGAGAGCAAAGCGAGAAACTTTGCCGTCGAAAGCCTAAGGTTTCCTGGGGAAGGTTCGTCCACCCAGGGTAAGTCGGGACCTAAGCCGAGGCCGAAAGGCGTAGGTGATGGACAACAGGTAGATATTCCTGTACCACCGATAATAACGAAGCAATGACACAGAAGGATAGTCAAGGCGCACTGATGGATAGGTGCGTGCAAATCATGAGGCTGGCACGTAGTGAAGTACGCGTGTCGAAAGGCTGGGTGATGATGCGGAGTGAAAACTAGTAACGAAGTTGATGAATTCACGCTGGCGAGAAAAGTTGCTAAGAACGATTAAAGGTGCCCGTACCGCAAACCGACACAGGTAGGCGAGGAGAAAATCCTAAGACGAACGGGATAACCCTTGTTAAGGAACTCTGCAAAATGACCCCGTAACTTAGGGAGAAGGGGAGCCACGGAGACGTGGCCGCAGTGAAGAGGCCCAAGCGACTGTTTACCAAAAACACAGGTTTCTGCTAAATCGAAAGATGAAGTATAGGAGCTGACACCTGCCCAGTGCTGGAAGGTTAAGGGGATATGTTAGCGCAAGCGAAGCATGGAACTTAAGCCCCAGTGAACGGCGGCCGTAACTATAACGGTCCTAAGGTAGCGAAATTCCTTGTCGGGTAAGTTCCGACCCGCACGAATGGTGTAACGATTTGGGCGCTGTCTCAACAGGGGACCCGGTGAAATTGAAATCAGAACCATCCAATCGATTGAGCTTGTTGACAATAATTTGGACGAAAATGGTGTAAAATAAAGACACAGGGAGATAGATACTGAGTAACGAGATATAATTGGAGTGAGGATGCAGAGAAATTTCCTGCAAATTTCTCCAGTTATCTAAATCAATGGAACTAGATATCAAAGTTAAAATAATACACGAACAAATGTTCATTATCGAAACGAATGTATTCCACGGGAATATTGAGATAAGCAAGATAATACTGAACTGTGTTTTCTGTCACATTATGGATTGTGATACGTGAACTACTGTTCAGTCTCATATTCATTCTTACTTGACAGCCATAGAGAGTACTGTTACAGCACGTACTTGACGAATCAGAGATAAGGCAGTTTCATTCTCATTGATGTCTGCTTGGAGAAGTTGACAAAGCAATAAGGCATGACCTGGAGATGCCAAACCTTTCACAGTAGTGATGATTAATTCTTAAATTCATCTCTGTCTCTATTCTTACCCCTTTCAGATTCCTTCAAGGACCCTTCAGTAAGAGTGGAGACAAGACGTGTCATTGAAGACAGAAATTCCTTGAAAAACTAGTCTTCCACATCTAGGGAAGACTAGTTCCAAAAGAATACTCTGAATAGGAAGTTGAATGATCCATTGAATGAGAAATGGAATGAATGAACCTTCTGAAGAAGTGGGATCTCCAAATTGTTTGAAAAACTTACAAAAGAGACTCTCATTCTCAAATAAGGAGTCCAGAAGCAAGGTGTTCAGAATAGCACGGGATGCTCGTGACAGAGAAGAAACAGGTCGAATTCGATATGGGAATGACTAATTTTATACCAAATGAAATGATTACTGGTTGAATACACTGAACCCATTGAGCCAAATCACGATACGAATATTCACTTGATGATTCTGTTGAAGGAGACAAAACGAATTGATCTTCAAAAGCCTTCTGCCAACGAGGAATCTCCTCCTCATGAAGTATATGATCCTCTCTTGAATAGGGTTGAGGTGATCGATTCTTCTGCTGATCAAGAAGAACGTAATACCATGAGATTACTGTTGTATAGTAGTCTAATTGTCGTAATACGTCTAAGAATCATCTTATCAGGCATTCATTACCTTCATTGGAATCTGTCAGCTCTACATCCTTTGTCTCCAGTTCTTGTTCTCCAACATTAAATTGACAGGCTGTAGCCAACTGGTGAATCTGATGAACACACATCTCCACAAGTGCTGTGTAGGAGTGTGTTAAGTCGATCCCACAATCAAAACAGTCTTCAAGGAGACGTACATACATACGAGGATCGTGAATGTGACGAATCTCATCACGGATCAAATCTTGAGATTAGTTAGAAAAGCCATTTATACTCATGATTTCTGTACACTGTTGAGACTGTGTTGCAACCAACACACTCTTCTTCAAGAGTCGGATCACAGAGTTCTTATGAATCAAATCATGTTGTTGAATAAGTTCTTTGTCATTCTGAATGGAATCCAAGGTACAGGTGAATTGGATTCGATCACACTTCGTCCTTACAATTCCATCTGGTTCCTTGATATCATAAACAATGAATTCCCCAAGTGAACAGGAGACACAATGGCAGCTAAATAAGACTGATTGATCACATACATACGGATACGGGAAATGTCTGTTAAAAACACGAGAGAAAGAAGGAATACGATAACCCTCAAGAAAGCAACGATTCTCACTAAAGAGAAGAAGAATTGGTATATCTAGAATCCGAGACTGATATGTTAGAAGTGAATGTGTCCATAGACACTGGACATCACGATAACTACAATAAATCTATTGTCTCTAAGATACCCTTTCCACATATGAAGAATCAGATTTGAATGGAGATCCAAACACATCACTCGACTCAGAGAATCACTAATTACAGCATACTGTCCCGAAGGACTCAGCCACACATTCATTGCATCTCGCTTGGAATCGACCACTTCAAATTGCTTATACACGGTATGACTGCGAGGGATTGGAGTCTCCGGTTCTGGTTCCTTTTTACCCCAACCCCATCTAGCATTCATAGTACTTTGAATTCCTACCCAGCTAAGTTACGAACAGCCCCATAAATCGACTTTGCCATGCTCACAGCAATGGCTCCAACCGATAATCCAGAGGAATCACGAGATATCTGATAGGTACAGAGAAGAGGTTGAGAACCAATTGCTAATACCTCAAATGAAGTAGGTTCTGGAACAGAAGGAGAATCCGGAGTTGAAGTAGATGTCTCTGATGTCTCTGAGGAAGTTATTTTGATTCGATTGGTAGGAGTTGCGATAACAGAGAGACTGATCTGTTGAATCATCTTTTGACCAGAGAGTTTGTAGCGCTGTTGTGGTATGGATCCGCATTCTACACTCTGGAGATTCTGTAGATCAGTACACTCCATATAGGCATGAATATTGGAATCAACGGAGTATTGAAGAGCAGTGTGCGGAATCTTTACGAGAATGGAATCATCTGAGAGAAACCAATAGAACTAGACTTGATGAGATATGAAATAGATACCTGTTGAAAAGAGAGGATCTGAATAATAGGACCCATGACCATATCCGAAAAGAAAATGACCCGGTTGAGTGTGCAGTCAAGACTATGGATCAGAACTATGTAACACCTCAACATGTAGATGTTTCCCAAAACAGTCCCCAAAAGAAGTCTCCCTGAATCAATAAATATCAAGGAAGTAATAGTTTCATCTGTTCGTTGACACAACCCTGATTGAAAGCAAATCTATAATCATAAATTTGAAACAGTTTTAACGGTATTATCCATATCGATCAGAATAAGAACATTCTTATTTGCAACAGCAATCAATGAATCAACAGGATTCACAGCGCTAATTGTATCCTTGTCATATATCCATATTTGATTTGACTATGTCATCACAACTGAACATATTTCATACGATATCCTGAAGATTCTCATGGAGTGAACTCCTTTCTTTCAAGATAGAGTTCAGTTCTGCCTTTACCGTGGTATAATCGAAGGAATGGTAAGACTTAAACTGGATATCCATGCGTAATAAACAGTGAAACAATAAAGAGATAGAAAACCGTGGGTCCTCCAATCCCTTGATAATCAAAGATATTGTATCATTGCACCGATAATGCGAAAAAGCATTCTCTCGTAAGGTTTACTGAGTTGCATTGATGAGAATATGGGGAATCAAACCTCATCAATCGCAACTACCACAAGAGTTCCAAGTTTTCAATTAGCAACGATGAAAGTGAAACGTTGATCCACTCCATTATTTCGTAGTCTTTACAGAATATTGAATCGATGGAGGAATCTGAGAGTACTTTCTTGTGAGTCGCCTTCATTGTAGAGGAAACGGTGTTCACAGTGTTTCGGGTGAAAAATGTGGAAGATTCAGAAATCTCTCTGGATCCGATTCACGATGTCAAGACGAAGGAGTATAATATGGCTTTTCAAATCGCCTATTCCACAAAGAAAGAAAAGGTACCGTCTGGCCTTTTGTTTTTCACCATAGAACACGAGGGAGAATCAGGACAATGAAGATGAGATCTTTATCAAGGAAACGTCGTCTGCAGATGATGCAGTATTTATTGCTTCAGTGTATGAGAGAATCAGAAAGGTGATGAGTAGACTAGATGGCCACCAAGGTCGGGATGCCGCAGAATATGTTTGTGACACGATGTTTGATCGGATTGCTGGAACTCTTCTTACGAATCCTGAAGATATTCAAACGGAGATCAAAACTGTTTTTCAAGATGTAGATAAGGAGTATTGTGAAGAGAAGGCCATTCAATTACGGGAAATCCTGTTTCCGAAGAAGAAATGTTGTTTCCCTTCAAGAAAGAACATGATCGAACCTCGTCAGCGTAACCTTGGCTGTGGATGTGTCCTTACTCTCCTTTGTATTCATAACAATCAACTCATTTTAGCTGGTCTGGGAGATTGTGGGATTGTGTTTAGTTCTAATGGGCATGCTTGCTATTCGCTTCTTCGACACAATCCCAATGTTGGCTTCGAGTATCAGCGTATTTGTGTAAGTTCGATTGAATAGTGTCAGAGATAGTCTGCTGGAGGTCGCGTGATTAACAATCGTGTTGAAGATATGCTAGGCGTTTCGAGATCAATTGGTGATATTTGGTTCAAAAAGTCATATCGAGATCCGAAGTAAGAAGAAATGGAATTGTAATGATTAGATTACTATTGTCTCCTGATCAAGATATCGTCATAGCAGAACCTGAAGTGGAGATATATCCACTGTCAAAAGGTATGGGGTAGTCTTCAAATGCGATGTAGATTTGGAATTCTGTATTATTGCTACGGATGGCTTATTTTCAATTATTTCGTTTCAAATGGCTATTAATATAGTGAAAGAGTGTTTATCCCACGGGAAAACTGGAGAAGATGCATGTGATGAATTAGTCCGAAGAGCTCGTTTGTAGTGAATTATAATGAAGATGATGGATAGAAGAACCATGGATGATATTTCAGTGATTATTCTCTTCTTTCATGTTCATAAACCAAGTAATACTGAGGAAGTATGAAAGAAGTCTATCTAATGTGTTTTCTGTGTATATTTAGTTGTATCTTGTTCCTGAAGAACAAACAGTCCGATTCTTTGTTTTAACTAAATGTTCTTTACTCTGAAGAGTTCTCAGCAGGAGAACTGATAGTAGGTACCTCAGATTCAGGGAGAGGCTCTTCAGGAACTGGAGACTCATCAACAACTTCAGTCTCTGGAGTACTTTCCGTGGCTTCTTTGGTAGCTTCTTCAGACTCAGCATCCCTCTGTGGCTGTGAGAGATTGCCATAATACTCAGGATGAGCATCAACACAATCCTTGAGTATCATTGTGATCTCTCCACAATTCTTAATGAAAGAGTCAGCATCTGATTGATTCTAAATTTCATTCCTCAAGTTCATGCTCACAGCCAGAATACACTTCTGCCACAACTCGAAGGGTTTGAAACAAGGTCCAGACTTCATAAATACACACCAGCTACACTCTCGATCATTCTTTGCTTCAGTACACCTTCTATTAACGTGTAATCACAATCCTACTCATATTTCTCACAATCCATTCCACGGCCTGTACACAGCTTTCCTTTCAACACAATTCCTTCGTTTCTTAAATCCTTCACACTCACATGAGTCACAGGATAGGAATAGTATCCTTCCACCTCCACATTCTCAACATTATCCTTTGGAACATATGCATTCATTGACTCCTCAATCAACAGTCCATCCATAACAGCACGATCAACAAGCAGACGACCATACACAGAAGAATAAGCTGAAGTACGATCTTCATCATCACAAGAAAGAACGATATGAGGATAACGATAGCATGATTCGACATTTCCTATATCCAATACCAACTATAATGAAGCCAAATTACAAAGACATACAACCTGGGCATGCTCATCTGAAACCATCGCTATCACTTTCATCTCAACTTCATCTCCCATCACAGGACCATATTCATTAACATCTTCAGGTTTTGGATTGTATGCCAACGTTACCTTTCGCTGAGGTCTAGAAATGAACATTTGTTGTGACAACCCGACTTGTAATTACGAGTAGCAGGGAACTTCGAATCCAGCATAGTAATTTCATCTCCTGAAAGGAAGACAGAAACCTCCTTCACTCCTTCCCACCAAGGATGATACTTCTCTTCCTCAGAAATGGATACCTTTTCTGTTACAGGAATCGCTTCAGTCGTCGTCTCCTCAGATGTGGATATTTCTGAGGTAGTCTCTGTTACTTCAGGTACAGGTTCGGTGACTTCCGGGACAGTCTCCGTTACTTCGACTTTCTCCTCAACTACAGGTACTTCACTAACAGCAACTTCTTCAGAAGGAACCTCCGCAGGAACGACCTCGGGAGTTTCAGTTGGAGGAATCACAGGCATCACGGGTTCTGAAGGAACTAACTCCTTTGCCGCCGTCAACTTTGCCATCTTTTTCGCCTTTCGATTTCTGTAAACGGCTCTGCAACCATAGAAAGTACCAATAGCAACAACAGTGAATCCAGATAGGCCAATTGTCATTCTCTTGCGAACAGAAATATCGTTACTAGTTCTCATTCCACACAGTCAATTGCATACACAAGAGCGAAACCACGCTTATTAACAATCGGACGTGATGCAAAACGATTACATGTTCTGGCTGCAATACTAGCAGTTCTGTACATCGTGTATTTGGAAGAAAAATGAAAAGTGCGTAAATCGGTTCTATTTCCACTGATTGAGAATAGGAACAAGTTCTGGAGTCCAAATATAGGAGAATAGTACTTTCACGGGAATTATGGTCAATGAAGAAACAACAAAAGATCATTTAGAATATCGATGCAATTCGCTTTATTACGTCATTTTTATACATTTGGCACTCTTCAGATCTTTTTCTTCCTCGATCCCAGGAAGAAGGATACACTGGACGGTTGTGCCTGTTCACCAAGACTGGAATTGATTTAAATAAGTGTTCGGAATGATGATATTTGTTAACTGTTGGTAATACCATCCTTATTGACTCATCCTTAATCTGATTCGAATACCTTATATATGATGAAATGGTAGAGTACCCTTACTTTCGATATTCCTTTGAGAAACAACATCGGATAAAGTACTTCTCTCTTGTAGATTCTTGTTTCCTCTCTTTCCACTTACTGATCACACTAGCAAACTCAACTTGTTTATCTGGAGTGGGGATAGCAACCGTTGAACTATCTTGAGAATGAGCTTCTGTTTTACTTGTTTCACTTTTGATCTCCTTCGTTGAAGGAATGGAAATCTCATCTTGTCCTAGATTAGTTCCAATGTTCTCATTTTCACTCTTATCCACCTGACTCTGCTTTACCATGTCGGTACATACGATATTCACATCATCATTGTTCACAACCCCACTACTCTCGTTCTTATTAATGTCCTCATCTCTCCCTCGAATGGTAAGCAGATTCCTTCGCTTCTTCTTCATAATTGTGGAATGGAGGGAAGATGTTCAACAAACAAGTTATGATCTTGTTTCCTTCTCAAACGCATCCATTCCATCCTGAATGGCCTTCTTTTGGATATCTTCCTCCACTAATGTGGGGCCGAAACAACGCTCATATCCAGTCTTCACAACCTCTTCAATCATATTTCGAAGCTCTGTAACATCCATAAGAAGTGCTTTCGACATCGATAACACAAAAGCCAGATTAATGATCACATTGTGGTACTGATACTCAAAGATGACATTTGAACGGATCTCCTCGAGAACATTCTTCACAAACAACTTGATAGTGCTTCCCACCACATCCATCATTGTTGGCTTCAACTCCAGGGGTAAAATACGAATTCGAGACGACATAGCCTTCTCAATGTAACTGAACATTTCACTCTCTTCTGCTGATATTGCTTCTCGTGTTACATGCAGAAGAGTCTCTAATGCTGGTGCACCCAACTCTGTGATGGCATCGACCACAGCATCGTTACAGTCCTGGAAAGCCGTAAACATTAATTGGAGACTATGGATGGTAGAAGAAGCCACAGCGGCCTCGAGATCAGAGGCATTCAGCACATGCTCGATGAAATCATCTGTCATCTGATTGGCACAGAGGACACAGAAGCAACGCAGCATCGCATTGGCAGCATCATTACTCGCTTGAATCAGTCCGGAGATATTCATTCCCAGAGTCAACCGTTCCTACGATTAGACCAGTTGCGAATAACTACCTGATTGATTGATGAATCCTCTGGAGTGTAGTCAACAAGTACCTGCACAGTAGACTTGATCACCGACCGACTAATCATTCGACATCCACTGAACAGACCAAGAGCACAGCGAGCACTGATGTTGAGTTGAGGAAGCTGCTGCACGAGAGCCTCGTTAAGGAATACTGTCTGCTTTCTATTAATCAGACCCTCAGCTCAATATTACTTGCGATCTGTGTCTGCCAGCAACACAGAGTTGTCGGTTCCATACAGTAGAGGATGCGGTGTATTCTGAATCTTCAGAAGCAAACCACTCAGCCATAAGATCGTCTGTTGGATCTGAGTATAGAAGTACTCTGTGAAGAGAGCAAGAGAATCAGGAACAGTCATCTGTAAGAGAGATAAGAGACTATGTAGACGCTCAACAACACGGTGTAACAGCATCTCGGTCTGACTACATACATACTTACCCACTGATTCCACTACTAATCAAGAACCACAGTTGTTCCTACCAGTATCACGTGGTTCTTCCTTCACTTCAGGGGCAGGTGCTGGCTGGGGAGCTACTTCATTCGATTCCTCCAGATTGATTGGTCCTGCACCAGGGACTGGAGCAAGACCTGTTGAAAACAGATCATCCGATGCTGGCTGTATGGTTTCAGTGGCTTCAGCAGGCGGTTGTGCAGCTACAGAAACCGGCTTAGGAGCCATCCACAAAGGTAAGGCTTGAGCCTTGGTATCCGCAGTCTTAATGACTTCAGCCAGCTCTGAACGTACCATATCAAAGGATCCAGCCATCTGAGTCTTCACAGTATTCTTGATAAGTGTCTGCATGACAGGCAGAGTGCCAGTATTCCTGACAATATTATCAACCTTCACCACATGCTGATGTAGAAGGTCTAGAGCACTGCGGATCTCTCCAAATGGAGAGATGGCATCGTCTTCTAAGACATGCTAGGAATGAGACTCTATAACCTTCTTCACCTCATATGAGACATCAGAAGAGATTCGATCAGTAACAGCAGCCAAATACCTTTTCATCAGATCTTGTGTGAAGGCAATGAGAGATGTTTGTGATGACTTGTGTTAAACAGTTCACTATTGCTTACCTCATTCTCTTTGAAAATATCAGTATATGCCACAGAAACATGAATAAGAAGATCAATGAACTCCTTACTATCATACTTGCATCTAATCACATACCTTTTCAATCATTGACATGAACTGAAGCAAAGGATAATCATTTGTAACCCTTTGCTTGGCTCGAACACTCTCTACTTCCTGCTCACTACCACTCAATGCAATAATCTCCTTCTCATCCTCACTCAAAGGTTTCAACTTCTGATACTTCTCAATGATATCATGGAGATGAGAACGATGATAGTTCAAATAGATAGTAAAGAGATCCTCTGTAGGATGGCCCAACTTCATAAGCAAACGGACAAAATCTTCCAACTGAGTCATACGAATATCAGGCTCCTGGATAGCAACAAGCATTTGAGATTTGAGCTTGTTCATAATACTATCAGCTGCTTCTTGAATAGTATTAAAGGACTTAATATGACGGTAATCATTTAACACTAGTGTTGAGGAGGTGTAGTAATCCACAGCCTGATCGTATGCCTCCAACTCAACACAACTAGATATGAACCCAGTTATTGACATTTACCGTTGTAAGCGAGATGGAAGATCGAATAGGAATTGGAGCTTCTTAAGCAGTCGCTTTACACTCACCAATTTGTCCACTTTGGTTCGATTTGCATCAAGATTGCTGCCAACAGTATTGCTCAGTGTCGTCACCACCTGAATCTTCTCAAGAAGACTGGACATTCGAGTTTCCATGTCACCTACATTTTCCTATACTTTAAGACCACTCCCAGGCCGTACCTGAAGCGTTCGAACAGTTTTCGAAGCACTCATAAACCTGCTGTAATTTTCATACACCAGTTTCTGCATGTCCGAATCCAGTTGCTTCGCCTCGGATATAACACGAATGTTCGTCTTAATCAGATCTGGGAGAGACTGCTCTTTAAGGATTTTCTAGACGTAACTCTCAAAGAAGAATGATACAGGAATAAACTTGTCTTTGTCGAACACCTTACTATCCATATCGTAGTAATCATCTTCCTTCACTTCATCTCCGGTATCAGTTCCGTAATAATCCTGGAGCATGGCACGAATGTTATCCATAGCATGATCCTCTTCACCCTCTGACAGTTCGTTTTCTGAAAACGACATGATCGATTAAATGGAGTTAGATACACAGAAAGTATCAATTCTAAGAAGAAATCGGAATAGGTGTTGGACATATTGATAATTAAAGAATCACCGTACGTTTGTTGATGGATACACAATTTCGCGCTTAATACGAATGTATTCCAACAAAGAATGCTTGTTTCAACATAGAATCAAGATGCCTCAGCCGAAGTATCGGCTACTTGGATAGTGGTTTCGGTTGACCTTGAGGGAGGCAAATAGAATGAGAACATATCATGTTTACATAAAGGACAGAGACTATTACGACTAGGTGTGAGAATGAAAAGAGTTGTGTACTGAATCCATTCATCAATGCAATTCTTGTGAAAGACGTGATTACAAGCTAGAAGGCACTAAAACTCACAAATTAAGATGAGTTCTACAACAAGATCAGTAGGGCGTGCTTTAAATTCTTCAATGCATATCGGACAGCAATCATCTTCAGAAAAGTCTTCAAACTCTTTGAGCTAGATTATTATTTTTGCAGTCTATATACCATTTCCCAACTTACTGTGGTATAGCATTCTCTTGTGTCTGCCCTCGAGAGTGATGGAAACACTCTAGAGACCTGGCGCGATCTGAATATAACTTGGAGAGTAAGTGCAAACGGTTGTGGATGTCTGTGACAGGACTGACATACTAATACACAACATTCAGCAAAGAGAGCTATGAGTCCGACTGCAAGAATACCTTGTAATGAAACGCTCTATCGTTCATACTAACGACAATTACAGCGGAAACTGGGTCCATAAAAGTGAATGAAACATGACGATGGGATATAATTTGGGGATATAGAATACATGAATAATACAGCTAAACTATACAAGACAGAGAGTTGAAGATCGGTACTGTTTGATGAAATAGTACCAAAAACTTGCATAATCGATTACCAGTGATTTATGAATAAAGGATACGAGAAAAGAATTGATGCTTACTACTAACGATGAACTATCCCCAATATCAATAGAATAAGTTTTTGAATAGAATAGAATTGTAGAGAGAGAGTAATACACAATACATAATCATATTCACATACCCTCTAATGAGGAATTGGGAAGAG
>JABLTK010099210.1_pt1 | contig 13205 bp, 9 predicted proteins | sample 7160131 | NCBI WGS metagenome assembly JABLTK01 (sample SAMN14651221, study PRJNA627086) | human gut metagenome | isolation source: feces | host: Homo sapiens
CCATGCGCGCACTGTACAGCACACGCTCCGACGGCGTTGAGGGCGGCTGCTACAGCATAAGCAATATGGATGATCTCGTCGCGTTCAGAAAGTACGTAAACGAGGGCTATAAGACAAGCAAGATCATATTCTTCATGACCCATGATATCGACATGTCAGTTCAGTATTCGGCTGCGAGCGGAACCTCATGGACGCCTGTCGGCACGGCAAAGGAGCCGTTCAAGGGCATATTCGACGGTCAGGGCTACACGCTCAAATACCTGTATATAAACAGCAATGCAGACGATCAGGGCTTCTTCGGCCACGTCACCGGCAATAACGCCGTGGTAAAGAACCTCGGTATAAGCGGCACTGTAACGTCCAAGGGTGTAAACTCCGCCGCCATCTGCGCCGACTTCAACTTCGGCACGATAGCAAACTGCTGGACGAGCTGTGCCGTCGCGGGCGCGTCAAACTCCGGCGGCATAATCGGCGGCGGCAATATGGGCACGGTCATAAACTGCACGAGCTACGGCGCTGTAAACGGTGCATCCACCTACGGAGCAATAGCCGGCGCACCTGTCGGCACGCAGCTTAAATACTGCTACTATCTCTACGGCACCTGTCAGCAGGGATACCCGTCGAATAAGGGCATTCTGTACCCCACGGTGCAGAGCTTTAACGGCACCGGAGCTGCCTGCGTCATGGCAGAGTATGTCAACGTTGAGGGCACGCGCACCAAAAACGTCTCCTCCGCGCTGAAAATGTACGTTGACGCGCATCCGGAGGTGAACTACTGCTATTGGGGTATAGGCGACTCTAAGGAGTACTACCTCCAGGGCGTAACGGGCTTCCCGGTGCTCATCTCGGCGTCGGACACCAAGGGCGAACACGATTATAAGCAGTATAAGGCGCAGTTTAAGGATAAGAAATACTTCTCGGTTCTGGCCGCGCTGAAGGACGCAAACTCCGCCGAGGGCGGCGGCGTTGTAACGCTGCTTGTAAACGCGCAGCTTAAAAACCGCGAGGATATCGCTTTTGACGACGATGTAACGCTCAACACATCTGACTTTTCTCTGATCATCATGTCCGAGGTCTCCGTTAAGAGCATGAATCAGATACTCGGCACGTTCATCATAAAAAGCGGCGGCACGATAAACCTTGACGGCGATAAATTTATCTATTCGCATATGAAGTCAGACGATTCGTGCAACAGTGCGTTCTATTCAAAGGAGAGCCTGACCATACAGACCGTCAAGACCGATGACCCGGCGGCGTATGATCTGACGTTCTACAGCGGCGAATTTATAGTAAACGCGGCGCTCGATTCCGGCAATCCGCACAGGATACCCGGCGGCAGCAAGCTGACGATAAAAGAGCGCGCAACGCTCAACGTCGAGCGCAACGCCCGCATAAGAACGACAGGCGGCGCGGAGATATACGACTACGGCACGATAAAGATCGGCAACGCAACGCTCGACCGCAACAAGGGCAGCCGCATCGTCGGCGTGCTCGAGGATAAAAGCGGCGCGGTGAGCCTGCCGTTTATCTACTACGACGGATATCATCTGCGCGGCTGGATGGCCAATGAGGAGCTGTACGCAGCCGGCAGCACTGTCGATGTTCCGACGGCGACGACCTTCACGGCGACCTGGGCGATAGGAGACAGGATGGATCCGTACCCCGGCGATGACAGCTACACCGACGGCGAGATCACCTATGATTTCAAGATCCATGTCATCCAGTCCACTGGCGGCAGGATAAGCCCCGAAACGATGAACGTCGCACGCGGCGAAACGCTCAGCTTCACCGTCGAGGCCTCCGAGGGCTATTATATCAAGAACGTCCTCGTTGACGGCAAGAGCGTAACGCTCGACGATAACGGCGCATATCAGTTCATAAGCGTAGGCGAGGATCACACGATTACAGCGCTGTTTGCCCAATACACAAACAGCGGCTACAACAGCTATATAAACAAATTCGCGGATGTCAAGACGAGCGACTGGTTTTATAATAACGTTCGCTTTGCTTACACGATGGGGCTAATGAACGGTACGTCGGCAACAACGTTCTCGCCCGGTGACCCGACGGCCAGAGCGCAGTTTATAACCGTTTTGTGGCGCATGTCAGGTTCACCGGTCGTTCCCGGAAGCGAATGCCGGTTTAACGATGTCGCAAGCGGCGCCTATTACTATGAGGCGGTGCGCTGGGGCGTTGCAAACGGCATAATAAACGGCTATTCGGCAACGGTGTTTGACCCGAACGGACAGGTAACCCGCGAGCAGCTGATAACCATGCTCTTCCGCTATGCCAAAAACTACGCGGGCGATGATGTGGCAAAGTACGACACAACCAACATTCTTGGCTATTCGGATGTCCTTCAGATATCCAAGGGGATGACTCAGCCGTTCCAGTGGGGAATAGGCGCCAAGATAATAAGCGGCACGAGCGCCACCACGCTTACTCCGCAGGGCACGGCGACCCGTGCGCAGGTCGCGGCCATTCTCTCGCGCTACTGCAACAGCTTTGTTCTGAAGCTTCCCGTAATGATGTAAATACCGACTTAAAAGGCAATCGGCGGCCACAGCGGATAATTTCGCTGTGGCCGTAATCGTCAGTGCAGTAAGGAGATTTATTGTATGGAAATAAAACGGATCAAGCAGGCAGATGATGAACTATATAAAGAAGCGATGACCCTGTACGGCATGAGCTTTCCGCTGCACGAGCAGCGCGAAGCGGATTCTCAGAAGCGGATACTGGAGCAGGACGCGTACTATTGACATAGAACCAAAAATCACCGAGTAAAGTCCGTAACAGACTAAGCTCGGTGATTTTTTCTTTTAATTTCTGTGCCCGGTAACTCGGTTTTTTAATACTTCGTTATCAGTCTGCACAAGCTTTTATGTTTGTATATTGATTACAGGACGTTGGTCAGCTGCATGTAGCGATGAATCATTGCCGCCATTTGGCCGCGGGTCGTCGCATTGACAGGGCCGAAGTTGCCGTTGGGATAGCCGTTGACAATGCCGAGGGATTTCGCCCACTGGACCGCATCACGTGCCCAGGAGCTGATAACAGAGGAATCGCCGAAGATAGGCGAGCCGCTGACAGCGGGCGAGCCTGCATAGCGATACAGCATCGTGACGATCTCCTGACGGCTTATCGCAACGCCGGGAGCAAATGTCGTTGCGCTTGTGCCCTTTGTCACGCCGGTATTGTATGCCCAAACGATGGCGTTATATGCCCAGTCTAAGTTCTTGGCACCGATGTCGGTAAACGGAGGCGTTGCCATGCCCGTTACGTCGGGGGAGCCCTCAAGACGGTACAGAACGGTGACGAACATTGCACGTGTCATGCTGGTTTCGGGAGCAAACTTCGTATCCGAAACGCCGTTCATTATGTCGTGCTGCCAAACGTACTTGACATCGTTGTAGAACCAGTCGGTCTTGGAAACGTCAACGAAGGGGAAGGGGACCTCATAGCCGCAGACAGAGCAGACCTTGTATACCAGCTTGTGGCCGGTTGCGGGGATAACCTCGGATTTGCTGAGGACCTCGCCGCATTCACTGCAGTGGCTGCCCTCGGTGCAGCCGTCCTTTGTGCAGGTAGCTGCAACTGCCGGGGTGTCGATGACCTTGGTGTGCTCGTGAGCAGCAACGGTCAGCTTTGCCTCGTTGGTGATGTACATGGTTGGGCTCTTAAGATCAGTATTGTAGATCATGCAGGCGAAGGCTCTGCCGTTGTCGCTCGCGGCGGCCTTTGCGATGGTAAGGGTATCGGTGGTGCTCAGGGAGACCTTCTTGAGCGCCGCAAGAAGCTTGAACGCGATCTGCAGCTTGTTGCTGCCGGAAAGATCAATTCCGCCGAAGTCGATGCTCTTAACGGCGTCGGGCTCGAGCCACAGATACTTATATGTTCCCGCGGTGTTTACCTTAACCTTGAACGTTGCGCTCTCGCCCTCCTTGACGGTAACGTCATTGGGACCGGTTACGTCAAGCTCGCTGCCTATGAGACCGGCGATGAACTTGAGGAAGGTGTAGGCGTCAAGATTTTTCAGCAGGTCTTTTATGTCAAAGCCGCCCTCGAGAAGCTTTTTGAGTATATCCGCGATCTGGTCGGAGTCAAGCTTCTCCAGCAGCTTTTTGAGCGTCTCGTTGTCGCCGATAAACTGCTTGAACAGCTCAAGAAGCTTGTCCTTGTTAAGCTTTCCAAGGATATCGCCGATGTCTCCGTTACTTTTGAGAAGCTCTTCAATAAGCTTTTTCAGCTCATTAATATTGAGATTATCCAGCAGCTTTTTGAGCTCACCGTCGCCGAGCTGTTTAAGCAGAGCCTGAAGAAGCTGCGCGATAATGCCGCTGTTAAATCCGTTGTCTTCGCCGTCTTCGCCGCCTATAAGACCCTTGAGAGCCTTGATGAGCTCGTTTATGTCGATGTTACCGAACAGCTCCTTGAAGGTATCGTTCTTCTTGAGCTCGTCAAGCAGCTTCTGAAGATTTTCCTCGGTGAGCAGCCCCTTGAGGTCTTCAAGTTTGAAGTTGCCATCGAGAAGCTTCTGCAGCAACTCCTGAAGCTGCTCTTGGGTGAGACCGTTAAGCAGCTGATTGAGGAGCTCCTCATCTTTTATAAACATCCCAAGCAGCGACTTGAGCAGCTCGATATCGATGCTGCCGTTATCTTTATTAAGAAGATCCTTGAGCATCTTCATGAATGCTTCGGCATCTTTGACGCCGAGCTGTTCAAGCAGAGCCTGAAAATCCTTGCTGTCCAAGCCCTTGAGAAGCTTTTCAAGCTGAGCCTTAAGCTTCTCATTGTCTTGCCCGCCCTTAAGCAATGCCTTTATCTGATCGACGAGCGCCTGTATGTCCGGACTTTGCTCAAGCTGCATGTCTTCATCGACCTTGGGTTCGGTTTCCGCATTGGCGTCTGCAATGGCGTAAACCGGCAGCAGCGTGAACACGAGCACCAGCACCAGTATCAGGCTGATAATGCGATTTTTCATAATATTCCTCCTTGCTCCATTGACATAAAATAAATGGCCAATAAAATATTTACGGTGTCAATATGTCAACAATTATTATACAGATTTATTACAGCACTTGCAATGCTATTCATACAAAAAGTTTAAAAACAGCAAAATAACCAGTTACATAAGATAATTATTGTGCAAAATTTGTGCTGCCGTACCGATTATACAATTACACCTCTGTCGTTTTCCGACGAAACAGCGGCCTGTTGAACAACAAATATATGCGGAGGATGATTAAAAGCCCAGGTCATTTGGCCTGAGCTTTTTTGCATATCTCGCTGCCGAAGCGCACGGGGCGTTCTTTGCCGCGCAGAGTGTCGGATAAAAGCTCCTGCGGCAGATCAAGCACACCTTCCTTAAACAGCAGGACTATCGTTGAGCCGCCGAAGCGGAACAGCCCCTTTTCCTCGCCGCGGTGGATGACGCCGGCCTGACGGTAGTTTTCTATCTTTCCGACGAGGCACGCACCGACCTCTATCTGAACGACGGGGCCGAAGTTTTCGGTGTACAGGACGCAGTATTCGCGAGTGTTCTGCGTGAACACCGGCCTTTTACGCACGACGACAGGCTGCACGGGGTGATAGTGCCCCCGAATGTGCCGGTTGCGGCTTTTGAAGCCGTCGTCAATGTAGCAGTAGCGGTGGTAGTTCTCAACGCCGAGGCGCAGCACAAGGCATGTACCGTTCATGTACTCGCCGGCAATGTCCGCGCCGCCGACGAGATCATCAACGTTGTACCAGCTGTTTTTTATCGCAAATTCCGAGTCATTGCTTATTTTATACGCCGACAGATAGCCGTCGCAGGGGGAGATGAGCGCATCGGACTCCATGTTCACCGGGCGTGCGCCGTCCTTCACCTGACGGGTGAAAAAGTCGTTGAAGCAGCGGTAATCCTGCTTAACATAGTCGCTCATGTCCAGGGCATTTGCGCGGATAAAGCCGTCAATACGCCGTGCCGACAGCCTTGTATCCATATATGCGCCGACTACGGCGGTGAGAACCGGATTTGTCATAATGCGGCGCGCCGGCCAGCCGAGGTGCTTAAAATAGCAGCAGGTAAGGCCGAACGTCATTTTCTTAGAGGTCATGTCTTTTCACCGTTTTCATTTTGATTAGTACGCACAGCAGCAGTATGCCGCACAAAAGAATGGTTGCATAAAAGCTCACTCCGCGGCTTAAAAGCTCAATACTCACGGGGTCGCGCACGAGCTGCTTAAAGCCGCTGAGCAGGATATAATCAGCAACGCCGACAGCTCCGGGAACCGGCACGGCGTTCGAGCCCAAAACCGCAAACGCCTGAACCGAGAAAGCCTTGAACGCGTCGCCAGCCTTTCCGCCGACCGCGAGAAACACGCAGACCGAGACCAGGATCACCGACAGCCTCTGTGCCAGATTGCACAGAAATATCTTTATAAGAAGCCCTGTTTCGCGCCGTAAAAGCTCGCCGCATTTCTTATACTGCTTTATCATCTCAAGCAGCTTTTCGTACTGTACATCGTAGTCCTTATAAATGTGCAGCCTGCACATAAGCTTCAGTCCCCAGCGGCAGACACTGAGTATGAGCCTGTCGTTAAAGATACACATTAAAAACAGCGCGATGAACGCCAATTGAACGATGACGCCGAAGGCTATAAACAGCTTTGGAGCGAGACTCATGCGAAGCAGTATGCCGGGATGAACAAGGCAGCATACCGCGCTTATGAGCAGTATCGCCACAGTATACATCACAAGATTCAAAAGCAGTGCGATAGCCGACACCGCCGCCGGAATTCCGCTTTTCATCATCAGAATGAGCGCGGCCGGCTGGCCGCCGGTGGCCGAGGGGGTTATCGCTGAAAAGAAAATGTCCGACGCGGAAAAAATTATGCTCTTTCCGGCGGAAAAGCCGTGTCCGAAGAAGCGGCAGGTGCATTGCAGACCGAGTCCCTCAAAGTAAATAAAGCCGAATGCGCATACGGCGGCAAGGATCATCCACAGGGTATCAGAATTCTTCAGAAAGCAAAGAAATCGCCCCCACGAAAAGCCTTTTGAGCATGACGTGATTATCTTTATCGTTATTGCGGATATTGTGACCAAAAGCAATATCCACAGCAAATTATTTTTCAGTTTGTTTTTCATATGCCCTTAACTGTGTGGTTTTTATTAACACAGTTAGTATACACGTCCGTCACACATTTGTCAACGATTATAAGAGGTTTTGTCTGTTGACGTTGACAAATATACAAGGATTAGAATATAATTCACATATTAGGGCGCTTTTGAGCGCCGCAGCACGAAAGGCGGCTCTGCTTATGAAAAATGTTATAGAAATGTTTGGCTCGATGGTGTTTAACGACTGCGTCATGCAGGCGCGGCTCCCGAAGCAGGCATATAAGCAGGTGCAGCGCTCCATAAAGCTCGGCGAGCGGCTCGACGGCGAGACAGCCGAGGTCGTGGCCAACGCCATGAAGGACTGGGCGCTTGAGAAGGGCGCGACGCACTTTACTCACTGGTTCCAGCCTATGACAGGCATAACCGCCGAAAAGCACGACAGCTTCATTGCACCAAGCGATAACGGCAGAATAATCATGGAGTTTTCCGGCAAGGAGCTCATCCAGGGCGAGCCGGACGCATCGAGCTTCCCCACGGGCGGCCTGCGTGCAACATTTGAAGCACGCGGCTATACGACCTGGGATCCGACATCCTACGCGTTTATTAAGGATAATGTTCTGTGCATACCGACGGCGTTCTGCTCCTACGGCGGCGAGGCGCTGGATAAGAAGACACCGCTGCTGCGCTCAATGGAGGCGCTAAACCGTCAGGGGCTTCGCATTTTGAGACTGTTTGGCAATACAGACGTCACCGCGGTGAAGACCACCGTTGGTCCGGAGCAGGAGTATTTTCTAATAGATAAAAGCATCTATGAAAAGCGCAAGGATATAATGTACACCGGCAGAACGCTTTTCGGAGCACAGCCGCCCAAGGGCCAGGAGCTTGACGACCACTATTACGGAACGATAAAGCCGCGCGTCGCGGCGTTCATGGAGGAGCTCGACGAGGAGCTCTGGAAGCTCGGTGTTCTGGCGAAGACCGAGCATAACGAGGTCGCTCCCGCTCAGCACGAGCTTGCGCCGATATATACAACGACAAATATTGCCGCAGATCACAATCAGATAACCATGGAGCTCATGCAGAAGCTTGCGCGTAAGTATGATATGGTGTGCCTGCTGCACGAAAAGCCCTTTGCCGGCGTTAACGGCTCCGGCAAGCACAATAACTGGTCGATGACGACCGACACGGGACTAAATCTTCTTGAGCCGGGCGAAACTCCGTATGAGAACGCGCAGTTTCTGCTGCTGCTGTGCGCCGTTTTGCAGGCGGTTGACGATTATCAGGATATGCTGCGCATATCCGTTGCAAGTGCTGCCAACGACCATCGCCTCGGCGCCGCCGAAGCACCTCCGGCGATCATTTCCGTGTTCCTCGGCGAGGAGCTTGAGGAGATACTTGAGGCTATCGAAAACGATACGCCCTACGGCGGCAAGGAGAAGGAGCAGATCAAGGTCGGCGTTCACGTTCTGCCGAAGTTTGCGCGCGACGCTACAGACAGAAACCGCACCTCGCCATTTGCCTTCACTGGCAATAAATTTGAGTTCCGCATGCTCGGCTCATCGATGTCGATCTCCGGCGCAAACGTGGTGCTCAACACCGCCGTGGCAGAGTCGCTGCGTAAATATGCCGATATTCTCGAAAATGCCGATAATTTTGAAACCAGCCTGCACGAGCTCATACGCAGCGTTATAAAAAAGCACAAGCGCATTATATTCAACGGCAACGGTTACGGCGATGAATGGATAAGCCAAGCTGCCTCTCGCGGACTTAAAAATTTCCGTACGACTGTAGACTGTGTGCCATACTATCTCGATATAAAGAATGTTGACCTCTTCGCACGCCACAGAGTGTATTCCGAGATCGAGCTTGCCGCACGATATAAGATGAAGCTTGATAACTACTGCAAGGTCATCCGCATCGAAGCGCAGACCATGCAGGAGATGGTTTGGCAGGATATACTGCCGGCAGCCAGCGCTTACTCAAAGAAGCTTTCGGACACGGCGCTTTCCAAGGCGCAGCTCGGGATAGACAACAGCTTTGAAAAGGAGCAGGCGGCAAAGGTAAGCGAGCTTATTAGCGAAACGGTAACGAACGTGAAGGCTCTTGCCGCAGCCGCAGAGAGCGCTGATGAGTATTCAGAAAACTATACGAGAGCGTCGGTGTTCCGTGATAAGGTGCTCCCTGCTCAGGAAGCGCTCAGACGAAGCGTTGACGGGCTTGAGCAGAACACCGCCAAGCAGTTTTGGCCGTATCCTACCTACGGCGACATTCTGTTCAGCGTGCAGTGAAAAGGGGAGAGAACTTTGGATATCAGCAAAAAAACCGTAAAACGAATACTGCTTATAATAGCCTTCACTGTTATTTTGATATGGGCGGTGTATAACCACAAGCTGCTGTTTAAGTACATCGGCGAGATGTATGCGCTCATTTCGCCGTTTGTTATCGGCCTGTGCATAGCATATGTCGTCAATGTCATCATGCGCCCTATAGAGCGGATGTGGATGAAGCTCCTCAGCAGGTTCAAGGGTAAGTGGGTCGAAAAGCTCAAGCGGCCGATATGCCTGCTGCTAAGCATATTGCTCATAATCGGCATAATACTCGCGGTCGTATTCCTCATTATCCCCGAGCTGAGCGAATCGGTATCCTCACTTGTCAGCATGATCCCGTCCTATGTCACCGAGATCGAAAGCTGGTGGGAGGCACTGTCCGAGCGCCTGGTCAAATATGGTGTTGACCTGCCGCAGTTTAACTTTAATCCCGATAAGCTAATAGACTTCCTGAAGGACGGCGGTACTGCGGTACTGAACACGACCCTGTCGGCAACGACGTCAATTGTCACGGCAGTTATTAATTTCGTGCTTGCTCTCGCTTTTTCCATTTACGTCCTCGCGCAGAAGGAAACGCTCAAGCGCCAGTCGAAGAAGGTCATGTCAAGGCTGATGAAGCCCGAGAAAATGCAGAAGCTTCTCGATATGCTCGACCTTATAAACCGCACGTTTACAAATTTCATAACCGGTCAGCTCACGGAGGCTGTGATAATTGGTGCCCTGTGCTTTATAGGCATGTCGATCTTCCGTATGCCCTACGCTCCGGCGATATCCGTGCTTGTCGGCTTCACGGCGCTCATCCCCGTGTTCGGCGCATTTATCGGAACCGCGATCGGTGCATTCCTTATACTGCTGGTAAAGCCTATTCAGGCCGTGTGGTTCGTAGTGTTTATCATCGTCCTTCAGCAGTTTGAGGGCAACCTCATCTATCCCAAGGTCGTCGGCAAATCCGTCGGGCTTCCGGGCATATGGGTTCTCGTCGCCGTAACGATCGGCGGCAACGCCATGGGCGTTGTGGGCATGCTCATAAGCGTTCCGCTGTGCTCTGTGCTGTATGTTGTTGCGCGAAATGCAGTAAACGGCCGGCCGCTTGCGGAACGGTCGGAATAAAAATAACAGCCTGTCAAGGAGCCGCTGTTTTCGCAAGCTGAAAACGGCGGCTCCTTTGACAGGCTGTGAAAATACTACGTTCAAAGGCCGGACTTTTTCAATTATAATGTTTTTTCCTGAGCCTGATATTCAGAAGTACAATTGCAGACAGCACAAGGATAATTCCCACCGCGCTCATCGGTGTGAGCGCTTCATTGTAGACCGCAATTCCCACTACCGTTGCAACGACCGGCTCGACCGAGGCCATTATGGATGCCTTGCCGTTTTCAAGCCCCTCAAGGCCGCGTGTATACAGCAGATACGGCATAAAGCACGTCACAAGACCGGTAGCAAAGGCAAAGCCGAAGTTCGGCACCGTCTGCGTTATGATATCGAGATACTCCGTTCCGCCGATCATCGTCGCTCCGACTGCGGCAAGCAGGCAGGAGTAAAAGTTTATGGTCAGGCTTGAGTATCCGCGGTTTAGAGCAAAGCGGCTGAAGATGCTGTAGAGCGCGTAGCACACTCCGGCGGTGAGACCGAGCGCCAGACCGACGGGCGTTATCCTTGCGCCTCCGCCAATGCCGGAGACAAGGCAGCAGCCGGCAAATGCCAGAACCATTGCAATGAGCTTTTGAGCCGTGAGCTTTTCCTTAAACAGCAGCGCCGAGAAAAGTATAACAAAGCACGGCGCAGTATACAGCAGTATCGCGGCCGCCGAAAGGCTCATATAATCCATGGCTTTAAAATAGCACACGCCGAAGATGAGCAGCGAAACTATCCCGCTGCCGATGAATATCCACACATCCTTCAGGTGTATTTTAAACGCACTGCGGTCGCTTACGAGAAGAACGACACCGAAAAGCACAGCGGCAAAGCTGCATCTTACCGCGATGCAGCCTATCGCGGATACGCCCATCACATCGAGCGTGCGGCGGAAAAAGCCCATGAAGCCCCACAGTGAGCCCGCGAGGATAACGCTTACAACATATTTGTTCTTCATCAGCCCAAACCACCTATCCACGAGGCCAGCGGTACATAAATGACCGGCAGGACTATCGCCGGGAGCAGATTCGGAACATTGACCTTGCGTTCGGTAACACCGATCATATTAAGCCCCATTCCGATAAATATTGCGCCGCCGACAGCGCTCATCTCAGTTATGACCTCGGTGCTCAGAAAAGGTGAGAGCGAGCCCGCGAGCAAAATGAGGACTCCTTCCCAAATGAGCACCGGAACGAGCGACAGAGTAACGCCGACGCCCATTGCCGCCGACATTGCCGCGGCTGAAACTGCGTCGATGACCGTCTTGGTGTACAGCACGCTGTAATTACCCCGCAGTCCGGCATCGAGTGAGCCCATTATGGCCATGGCTCCGACCGTGAACATGACCGATGCGCTTATAACGCCGTCGGCAAAGCGACCCTCGGCAAACTTTTTACCCTCAAACAGCTTGGCTACCCTTACACCCATGCCGTCTATGAACTCGTCGATTTTCAGAGCCTGTCCGATCACCGCGCCGATTGCAAGGCAGAGAACAAGGCACATGGTATTTGATGAGCCGATTATACCCTGCACTCCGACCGAAACGACGACCAGCCCCATCGCGGTCATCAGGCAGTCGACAAGCTTGTGATTTATCTTTGCTCTGAGCAGCGTTCCGGCCGTTCCGCCGATGAGTATGCCCAAAGCATTAACTATTGCAGCAATCATACGATAACCTTCTCTTTGCCGAATTACCAGCCTATTTTAATAACTTCATTTTCAATAGTCAACACTCATTTTTATGTGATTGACAAAAAAATAAGTAGTGTGCTATTATTGCAAATGTCAAGCGAATATTTGCGGGTATGATGGAATTGGCAGACATGCGAGATTTAGGTTCTCGTGCTTACGGCGTGCAGGTTCGACCCCTGTTACCCGCACCAAACCAATATAATCCGAACCAGATCTTCTTAATCGGAGATGGGTTCGGATTATTTGTTTTCTTTGAGAAGTTCAAGGATACGCATTTCAGAAACGGCGTGGTAAAGCGTCCCGAATCCAAGCCCAGAGGGCCGAGAAAACCAAAGCTGGCAAAGGACAAGGAGGACAATTATGAAAACCATTAAAAGCTGTGAATTCAACATGGACACTGGCTGTGTAGAGCTGCGGTTTCAGGACGGCAGCATGATCTCCATCGACTGCACCGCCGTGGAGAACGAGGTGGCGGACAACCGCTTCCAGCGGTCAGAGCTGGACTATCTCATCTACAACGACCCGCTGGCTTATGCAGACCTCATTCTGAACGGCGACGTTGAGGCATATCTGAATGCCGTCACGGAGTACAAGCCCTATGAAAACTGAACAAACGCACAAAAGGGGATGGCGGTCTGCCATCCCCTTTGCCATGCTGTTTTAGGAGCATATATCCCTTGGATTTGTCTTATATCTATCGTCAGGCGACGTTCTCGCCGTTGCTGTCTTTGTCCGTTTTTGCCCCGTCCTGCGCCGCCTTCCATTCGGCAAATTCCCGCTGCCCTTCCTCACTCTCGTAAAAGGCGAGAATATCCGGCAGCAGAATTCGGGCGATGTTCTCGATCTCATGCTGCGGGATGCCGCTGTTGTTGGTGAGCTTTTTCCGCCTGCTCAAGTTGCACCTCCGAAAAAGTATTTTGCCGCAGCTTTCTCCCGTGCGGCGGAGGAATGGCG
>JABLTK010001856.1_pt1 | contig 13202 bp, 18 predicted proteins | sample 7160131 | NCBI WGS metagenome assembly JABLTK01 (sample SAMN14651221, study PRJNA627086) | human gut metagenome | isolation source: feces | host: Homo sapiens
AATGGAAGAATGGATTGAGAGATGGAATAGGAGAAGAATATGATGAGAATAATGAATTAAAAAGCAGTCGAATAACGAACCGGATCAAAACATCGCCGAGATGAGCAGTACTCTTTCCATCAACCAGTTCATCACATCCAGCAAGCTAGGAATGACTGCAATTCAATTTGCATTACCTGAAGATTCATGTAAGCATCATATGAAACCAAATACCCTACAATTCATCCCAATCCCAAATCCCAAACCCTGATATTCCAATCCCCATTTCAGTTTAATACAAACGAGCTTTCCCGTCATCTCGTTCAAGAAGGGCTTTGGATTCACCAATTCCTTAATCTATGAAGTTATCCAATTCTATAGAGTTCAATCCTACAACACTGCTGCTCATAGAATGATTGTTTATCGATTTTGAGTCTTTAAATGAAAATCGCGGTTATTCAATGATAATTACATGTCCTCATTACTCGAACAAACAGGAATCTACTCAAAAGCTACTCCAAAACAAAGTTCGGATGGACATCAATAATCCAATCATCCTCCTCCAAATTGGCAATATCACAATTGACAATCAGAACGTGATCCTTATTTATGAGTCTGCGAATGACCATCTTCACAACCTTCTTCTTGAATGTTAATTCTTCCGGATCTTCAATATGCATAGCTCTCAATACCGAGTTGACAGCAAAACGTAACTTCACGCCCTTTGCATTCTCATCACCCAATTCAGAACGAATGTGCTCCTTCTCACTTCGAATTAACACCACAATCATATCTGCCAGCGACTTATACTCTTCATAACTCACATGAACACTCTTCTTGGGAGTAGGTTCACCTGCTTCTGATTCACCTGCTGGCTCTGGTTCTTGTGGCTTCTCTTCTACTTGCCATTCATCCAAGTCCTCCAAATCCACATCTGCAGACTCAATGTGAATAATGGACTGACGTAGCAGACGGAATGCCTCCTTCACATAACTTGGACGCACTTCATTATCCAATTGGAGACGTGCCAAAGCTTCAGAGAGACGAATTAGTGATTCCAATTGACGCACAGTGATTCGATATGCAGTCTGTGAACGAGAACCGACAGCATCATCCTGACGAAGGATTCGATAACAATCAACCAACATTTCTTGAGCCTCTGGAGTGATAACTAGTTATCAAGGATTCAATCCATCCCATCTACCAGGATTAAACTGTCTGGCAAACTCAATGTAATGTTGAATCTGTTCAGTTGTGAAATATGTTTCTTCATGCTGCCTTCTATCAGTCATATAACCCAATAAATCATACTCTTCATTATGACGATGATTCTTGATGATATGACTAGCAATCTTATGATCAATAGAAGTATCACATTCATCCAAAATGATGAAAAACAGATCAAAACGAGACATTAGAGGAGCCGTGATACTAATATTCGACTTCAGACCTTTTGATCGATCATAACGACCTCCAATAGGATTAGCAGCAGCAAGAATTGATGCTCGAGCATTTAGAGTAGCGGTGATTCCAGCTTTTGTGATTGAGATGGTTTGTTGTTCCATAGCCTCATGAATGGCCACTTGGTCTCCGTAATCCATCTTATCAAACTCATCAATACAACAAATACCATTATCAGAGAGCATTAACGCACCAGCTTCTAAACACAACTCACCGGTTTCAGTATCTCGACCTACCCCAACTGTTAGACCAGCTGATGATGATGACTTGCCAGAAGTATACACAGATCTAGGAGAGATGGTGTTAATGTACTTAAGGAATTGGGATTTTGCTGTTGAAGGATCACCCACAATACAAATGTTGATATCACCTCGGATACAGCCTCCATCAGCAGTCTTCTTATGTACTCCTCCTATCAATTGAAGAAGTAAACCACGTTTAATATCTTCGTGACCATAGATTGTTGGAGCAAGAGAACTACTCAACTTCTGATACAACAAAGCAGTATTACGCATTTCAAGGACATCTCGTTTCCATTCTGCTGGCCACTATCATGAACACCTTCTCATGATTCTTACATTGGTATTTATCATTGCTATAGATCGATCAACTTCTGTACTAATAATGGAAGAGCATAAAAACGCTGTTTTGTATCTACACTCAATTTTACTCATTTCTCTTACACCATTGTCCGAACACCCAAATTTCCATATCCAGTCACTCCTTCTTCTCCTTCTGTACCACGCATAATCTCTGTACTCTGTCCTTGACGTGTCAACTGAGACACATCCGGAATCACAATTAACGTACCCACTGCATTCACCTTATCACCAGGTTTGACCGTTTCCACAAGCGAGTTTCGGAGAATTAAATCCATACTACGTGGCATCGATCCTGCAGGAATTTCATTTGTATTCTCTTGCATTTTCACTCGTTGCCAATCCGCAAATCTGGAATCACTAATATCAAAACTGAATTTGGTTCGATTTGCACATTCACTATTGCTACAACGAGTTGGTTTTGTGAACTGGAACTGTTGGTCAATATCTCGAATCACAGTTCCACACACATCACAAGTGAAAGTACCATACAGGAGTTCTGGCTTAACATCTGTAGTTCGTGTTACTGTTCCAGAGATGCTGATTAGTTTTCCAATATGAGAACTACGGACATCACGAAGTGCCTTCACTTCATCCATGTTTGTGAAAGAGAGGAATATCGAGTTCTCTGGAACTGCATCTTCTGTCTACATGTCAAAAGAGTAATAGAGTCCAACATGAGCTAATCGTTTCTCTCTCACAAAAATCCGAGTGGCCTTCTCCAGAAATGGAAGCAACCTGTGGTATTGATCTCGGATACAGAGAGAGAGTTCTTCATCTTCCCGAAGAAGCTTTTGGAAGTCCACCGTAATCGTATATTGTGTCTTGTCAGCATCTTCATAGAGCTGAGATTCAAATTCCTAAATGATAAGATGAATTCAATCATCTGTCACATTATCGTAGGAAACAGCAGAATCGGTATCACTATCATTTCCACTGACATGTCTATGAGGACTAGAACATAATATCAATATTTAATACCAACTTGTTGAGATATTCCAGAAAACGCTGTTGGATCGTGTTCCCGAAAGCATCCTCAGTGAATGCTGGCCTTTCGAGATTTGCAGAGTTCTGCATGAGATATCCCAAAGAAAATGCTTATTGTTTTTGAAATCTCGAACAATGACAAAAAACAACCCGAATTTGTCAACAAACAGAATACATCATTCCTCGTAATTTAATAAAGATACTAACAAGAGAGGTCATTTGCAGGTCATCCTGAGTTCCAAACGACAAACGATATCTACAGTAAAATTCACATCTTCATGCTACTCCAATTCTGCCAACTCCTTATATAGCATGATCTGTGCTGAAGGAGGAAACTGGATTTCTTGGAGCCTCTTGACCAACTCTGTCAGAATATCCTGTAATGCAAATCGTTTAGTCTCCTTTATATTCTGTACCTGCTGAAGTGCTTCTGTAAATGGTTTGTTCATCAGAGTCTTTAGAACGAATTCCATGTCTCCAGGAGAAGGGGCTCCTGCACTCTGATATACGTGTTCTCCAGTAATAGTTCCATAAGCCATTGCTGTTGCCTATCATCAATCACAACAAGCACACCAACTTGTAAGATGTTAATCACACGACGCATGTCACCATGAGCCAGATCCAAAAGAGCATCAACACCGTCAGTTGTGTACTCCAACCTATTTTACTACTTCAACACACATTCTACTGTTCTTGCTGAATGATATACATTAGTCGTTCCTTGATCAAATTCGAGTCTAAAGGCTGGAATCGGAAGCGTGTGCAACGAGATTGTAAAGCAGGAATGATCTCAGACACATAGTTGCAAATTAGGCAGAATCGGGTATTTTGGCTGTATCTTTCGATAACTACAATAGCAAATATAATAGGAACATATACTTCGTCTAAGAGCAAACTGGGCAGCATTCGTCATATTATCTGCTTCATCCAGAATAATCAATTTGATTCCATTGCTAAAGAGCTTTTGAGTTCCTGCAAAGTTCTTGATCTGGTCTCGCACTACATCAATACCACGATCATCCGAAGCATTCAACTAGCTATCATCATTTCAGAAAATTACCCACTTCTAGAATCATATTCGAATGACTACTTCCGTATAAGAGTTTGGCGCAGGCCATGATAGTCGTAGTTTTACCTGTTCCCGGAGGTCCATAGAAGAGAAGATGTGGTAGTTTCTTACCATCAATGAATTGCTTAACTATTGCTCAAGTTCACTCTGATAAAACCACTTGTAGAAATAATGTCATTTTGTGAAATGATATTATCGAGATCCGAGGGACGATACTTCTCAACCCAGGGAAGGGACTCATTAAGCTCTCCTTTCCCAGAATCTACAATATTGGAATTTGATTGTTTTCTATATGAATATAAATACAAAATAATCAATCTTACGTCTCTTCGATCTCCATTTTGATGATTTGATTTCCTACTCAATCGGTGTATTAAATATGTATATTGGAAGATTATGATGAATCCGAAGTAGTATAGTGGTTAAGTATTTCCGCCTGTCACGCGGACGACCGGGGTTCGATTCCCCGCTTCGGAGATTTCTTTTATTATCAACAAACAGACAACTGAACGAGAGATTGCAAGTTTTCATGACTTGCACTAAGGGCTACAATCTCATTAGTGAGCTTCTGGTCAGCCGCACGTCTACATTGTTATCAATTCCTTCAATCTCTACTCCTTTCTCATAGATACCCCAAAATAGATCATACATAGAATCTGGAATACTCCAAGAATAATGAATGTCACAGCACCTCCAAGGAAATCAGTAATCAGAGGGAAGAAGAAGGCAATCAAGATATTGAAAGACCACATCAGAATATTCGCAACAGAAGTACCCTGATCAACAAGATCGGAAGGGAAGTCTTGAGAAGCCATGACAAAGAAGAGAGGACCAGGACCACTCTCAAAGCCAAGAATAAACAGCAACATACCAATAATAGCAATTACTGATGACCCCTTAACAAGGAAACTATACTCGGAGAGATAAATCAAGATTACCTGAAGATGAGTACAATTGAGCCAACCAGCATGATACTAAGAGCTAACATGAAGATGGCACGACGAGACATTTTATCCACAATTGCCATAAAGATGAAGACAGTAAGCATATTCCAAAGACCCACAGCAAATAACTGAACGAGAAGGGGCTAAATATGATAAGGAGAACACAATAATGACATTCTTAACACCAGCACCTGCAAGAATCTGAGAAGCATAGTACATCACACCATTAACACCTGTGAACTGATTCATCACAGCTAACATGATTGCCAAGAAGAGCCAACGAATGTTCTAGAATGAATGAAGATATTGAAATATACCTTAAGACTGAACAGAGAGTTCTTTACGATCTGTCCATTCACCATTGTTCTACTCATCAAGACATCATTTTAGAAGTACTCCTGTCCAGAGAGAGACAGAGAGGAAGCAACCTTCTTTGTACCAGCTATAGTTTAGAACCAGTAATCTGTCATACGCTTAGGATTCGGTCCAAATAGAAGAGTGATGATCAAACAGACACCAAAGACAGCAGAGAAGCCGATTTGCATTTTCCAACTGAGTGGAGTGAGAGGAACGCACTTTTCAGAATCAAAAGAAGGAACGAACAAGTAATTAAAGACTTCACCAATGAGAATGAAGAAGGTGATAAAGAGCTGGAGAGTAGAAGCAACACGACCTACAATAACAGAAAAGACAAGTAATATACCCTTAACACTGTCATCAACAATCGCACTACTATAGATGGGACAAACAGCAGAACAGAATCCGAGACTCAGTCCAAGAATGGCTCTCCAGGTGAGAACCCACCAGAAGTTGGACACGAGAATAGCCATTATCGAAAAAACAGTGGCAATAATACCAGCTGTAATCAAAGACTAGAAATTAGAATTCAATACAAGAACAACGGTTTTCATTCCCCATTTCTTGGACATCCAAACACCTAGAGGAGAACCAATTGTGGCAAATACAAGAATTGTGGATGTGAACAATCCCTTCGAATGAACAACACACCAGTGCTCATTACTTGATAGAGTGAAACAGGGACGTGCTGAGACTCATCAAATAATGTACACTCAATTAGTGGTTTCGTCAGTCCAGAGACCACACCAATGTTGTATCCGAAGATAGCTCCTCCAAATAAGTTGACTAAGCCTGTGGTTTACATCCCAAACGACTCAACTACAAGCAATAGCAGTTTCTTTCCGCATTTCTAAACAATTGTGTTTTGAGACAGAAGTTTGGGGGGCATTATTCTGGGGATCCTATTGCTGTGTAGCTATTTGTTTATGGTAATTGCCCATACGAGTCACGTACAAAGCAATGCTAACACAATAACGAAAAACCTAGAGACTGCTAATCAACAGCGTCCTTTTGAACAAACAACACATTCCTCCTTTTCTTGAGAAGCTGTAGTATCTTCAATTCCTTTCTTTACTTTGTATAAGTGATAAGCATCATATCTACACATGAAGAAAAAAAGTTGTTCGAACATTGGAGAATATGCTGTAGCTGCCGAGAGCAATTCGGTAATCCCAAGAAACAGCATCACTGGTCCTCTCTTTAGAAAACCAAACGTAAAGCAGCCACTAGATGAAATCAGCTATATTGTATTCAGTTCCTACGTTCCAACCACTAATCGAACTCCTCGACCTTGTACAGTCATATTCTTTGGAAACTCTATAATGAAATCTAATTTCATATCAAACGGAATGATTTCCAGTCTTGTTTCTTCGATGATGATTCCTCCATAAGAATCAAATGAAGATGGTATTCGTTTAATGGACCGCATACATTATTTGCAGAAGTTTACACTCCATTATCCAACTACTGATTCCTTGTGATCTTTCGGAAATGAGTGATGGATGCAATGCAGAAGAAGTCCAACTCTTCTCCGAAATGAAAACAGACATGGAATCCCTAGAAACGCTCATTCTTGGAGGAGAGTATCAACAAGCTAGTGAACGTTTATATCAGATGAACCTAAACTTGGAAGTTGTTTTAGATCATTATTCGTCGAATCATGATTGTTCCAATCCTTCCATGACGGTTAATTTGGGCCATTGTTTGCTGATTCGAAATTGCATGTTGTACAATGTGCTTTGGATTATTGGGTCAAGGATCTATCCAGTAGACTCCGATGTGCCATGGGATTCGTTCACTTCCACCTTACCAGTGTCAGAAGAGTGTCTCCGAAAAGGTTATTTGCATTTTCGAGAGTATGTTGATGAAGAAACACTGAAACGAATTGTGGTGATTTCACTGCGTGTAGGAACAATCGAAGATTATGAAATTGCTGGGATTGCCTATTCTCTTTCATACTTCATCCAATACATTTTGACGATTGAAGAAGAAGGAAATGGAGATAAAGATCTCGTTGATTATTTCTACAACCATATGAGTAACTATTCGTTTGTATTACTTATCACATCGGTATTATCTGTTCAGCGTGAAGTTGGATCCTATTGTACTTCTTATCTATAGACACGTAATAAGAATCTGGTATTGAATCGTGGACTAAATCGACTCATGGGTCGAATCACGATGATGAAGGGAGGAGTGCAAGGAGTGATTGCAACCCTTCTATCGTATGTAGATGGAGGTGATATTGTTGTTAGCATCATTGAAGGAGTATCATGGAATAGGCCATCACAAAAGTGGCACGAGGCATAGCAAGTTGTCCATCAGGTCTGGATCATGATATATATATGAGCAGTATTAGTTTTCAGATTTGTTCCTTGATTGAGGATCCATCATCCAATCAATTTATCGTCACTACTTGTATTCATATCATTGATATTTTATTGCGAAAGGATCCTATTGTTGTGTATCAAAACATATATACACGGTTATTAGGTCCTTTATTGCGACTTGTTCATCAACCATTCTATTCGAATCTCCGTTTTCAAGCTGGTGATCATCGATCGATTGAAGAATCAATTCAGAGTCTTACTCGAATTCTGCAGTCTTCAACAACTCTCCTATCGATCGTTAATTCATTAAGTGTGTTTGTTCCTGTTCTTTTCCATTTGTTTGTGTTTGTTCGTTCGGTGAAGCATATGCTTTCCCAATATCTGAATAAGATCATCAAACTCTTCATTCGGTCTTCCCCCTTAGCTATCCATTCATTCCTTCTTATTGTTCAAGGAGAAGGATTGGAGCCACTTCCTCTACGGTTTGCCCTGAATTCGGAAGGAGCTGTGATCGTAAGATCTGTGGAATCTGAGGAGGACAACGCATGGACTCTTGTCCTCTCTGAACGCGAGAACTGGGTGAGGGAAGCCGAAGCTGTTGTAAGTCTCTGGGTGATTAATGGAGAGACACGATGGCTAAGTGACCTCTTCATCGAACTCCTGGATGTAGCTTCATTCGGGTTCCATTATCACTAGTATTTCTTCCAGTTTAAGATGAATTCCAATATCCAAGTGATGGAACAACATCAAACTCGAGTTGCTACAGTGTTACTTCAGATTCTTGCGTCAAATCAAGCAGATCTCTTTGGAGACAATCTGTTGAAAGGTCTACGAAGTATTCGACACGTTCTTTTGACAGAATTGGCTCAATTTCAACCAGATTCAGCAACTCAACTTTCAGAAGAGAGTATGATTGAACTGCTATCGCTTTGCCGAGGTTGGATCTGATTTATCGAATCATTCTTAGATCTCCTTCAAGCAGTACTGACGACAGATCATATTCCAATCCCGAAAGTTGTGGAGATGGATCATATTCGACCTCGAAGGCATCACACAGCTCATCAAATCGAAAAGGAGGAAGAACTTGTATATAAGCGGAGTCTGTTGATTGAATCCAATCTTCTTCAGTCAGATGTAGTGAAACTGATGACAGCAACAGAAGAATGGGAGAGTCTTCATTTTATTGTTCAGAGCATTCAAAGTATCGCAAAAGAACTTACACAGAAGCTTGGTGTTGAGCTCACAGATGCAGAACCAGAACGAGAATCAGAACCAGAACGAGAATGGAAATCAGAAGATGTGACTCGACTCCTTCAAACACTTACACGCGAATTAAGGAACCCTTTAGAACCGTTGAGATCCTATGCACTCTCTCGTCTAGAACGGGTCATTCGGGATTGTGATGAAAATACCCTGAAAACAGCCCTTCCAGAAGTCGTGTCAGTTTTTAAGAAGGCCCTAAATGATGAGGATTCATATGTCTATTTAGCTGCTGTCAGTGGACTGACGGTCGTAGCTTCACGTTGTGGAAATGAAGTTCTTCCTTTATTATTGACCGTCTTTTCCAATCCACTGGCACCTCTGGATCTCCGATTAAAGATGAGTGAAGCGATTGTATCTACTGTCCATTTCTTAGGTCGAGCCAGTGTGAAGTACACAACAGTTCTGATGAACGCATTTTTGGGGTATATGGCTCCTTCTAATCAACTCACATGGAAGACTGTAGAAAAGAAGAAGGAACACAAGGCAACAGCTGAAGATGAAGTGTTTTCGATTCAGGCATTGCGTGCTGCATGTTTTTCTTCAGTTGCTGAGATTGTGAGTCAGATCAAGTATTCCATGGAATCGTATTTACCTGAACTACTCAGTCACTGTCGAGGTGTGTTGCTATTTGAGAAGGAGAACGATGCTGTTATTGTACGACGAGCTGCTGTGTATCTTCTGTATGCAATTCTAGTAGGAGCAGATGAAGCATTGGATTCAATTCTTGATAAGCAATTGAATACACTTCATCATATCCTTCAACAAGCAACACATGATGTAGATGATATTGTAAAAGGACATGCGAACTCTTGTTTAACACTTCTCTCTTCTCGTCAACCTATCATTGAAGAACTTTCATATGTTTGTAACAAAGAAATGAATTAGAAATGAATGAAACTAAGAGCAGTGGTAACCACCATCAGAATAAGACCAATGGCAACAAGAGTCCAATCCAGGACCTTCTGAGCTGTTGACAAACCTGGAATCAGCTTCCAATGTAAGAACGAAGGGAGAGCAAAACAACCAAATGTCACTGCAAAACTACCAAGTATTGTTAATGAACTATATCTTCATCAAATGAAAGGATATCAAATGAGATAATGTCCTTAAACCGAGGGAAGAAAGTACCAACCACCACAACAAACACCAATACAGTGATTCTTACAATCCATTTCTTCCATGACTTCACAAAGACTTTATCTTCGTTAGTCTCTATTAATTATACCTCATCCTCATAAGGACCATCACGGAACATATTCTCAATACATAACACAGGAGGATAAGCAATAATTGGATAGGAGAAGATTGAATTTAATGCAAGCAGACAAGCAGCAGTTATATAGAATGGAGATGAGTGAGGGATATTCTCAATGAAGATATCTGCAATCCCTTCTATACCTCATTCTCTTATTCAATTCATACGTTGATTGTACAAGAGTGAACAACCAACACCAACTATAATATAGAAGAAACCACTGAACAGAAGTGAACCATACAATACTGCAGGGAACTTCTCCTTATCATCCATTGATCGTTGTGATGAAGTTCCGTAGAATGGAACAGCAAAGCACAGACAACAAACTCCGAACATTTGTGCAAAATCCTTAATGCTCCTTGGCCACAGGAAGGAAGTCTCGAAATGGATTTTGTAATGCATTCCTCCAAAGATTACATACAGAATAATCGAAGATAACAGGGCGATAAGACCACCGATTGACATAAATGACATGGAACTATATCAAATTGTTACAATAAACCATACGAAAGATCACGAAGGAGGGAAAGAGGAGTTACAATCACAAAATAGACGATGCCCCAGAACAATTTGCTTGAACCCAGAGCAAATCCCCATTGCTGCCATGGAAGACCCGATAAAAGAGTATTAAACACAATCTAAACAATAATATCATCCACCAGCAAGTTACTTCATAAGCCACTAAACCACCTCCAACTAAAGTAACCAAATAACAGAAGTCGAGGATCACAACTCCAGTGACTCCCAAAGCCTATCCGCTTAACTCCCATCTGCATTCTTACTTCTTCCATCATAAACATTAAAGGATCGTCTTTCTCAGTGACAGGCTTTGTTAAATATGGAATGACATCCACAACACGTTGCGTTGCAAACGCATTCCAAATTGAAATAATTAGTGTCAGGACGGCCATCGGGACATATCCTCCCTGTTCATAAGATCCTACAGATACATAGTACATTAAAAGTAACGTTAGGAATTGCAAGAATGCTAATTCCTAAACAAACCTTCACTAAGTTGGCTGCGGTCTATAGATGAACAAATAGAACCAATAGAGCACAGCTAAAGGTTTTGTCATGGTAGTTAGGATTATTAGTGGGAGAAACTTCGATGGAACACAATTAGGTTTCCACGAACAAACAGTTAAGACTTTATTCATGTTCATGTTCATGTTCATGTTCATGTTCATGTTCATGTTCCACTACTACACAGGGTTGCTCTCCATCGCAAATCACTTCATGGTCGTCATCACACTCCAGTCCAACATGAACTGCTTTCATATTTCCTACAGAATAAATAGCCTTCCTAACGGCATGCAAAGCCTGATGTTGCTAAGGGTCAACATTTCAAGATACTGCCTACTTCGCAAAAAGAGCTAAAATCTTTACAAATAATATGTAAATCAACAGAATAAGGTTCTATTCATCACTTCATCCTTTCTTATCTACCTGGTCCAAATACCCGAATCTGAGTAATCTCTTTGACATCCGGAACTGCTGTTACAGCATTACGAATTTGTGTTGTGATATTTTCCACCGAATTGGTATTCTTCTCATCACGGATACTGGTGATTCGAACCATCACCTCTGAAACATTCTTCACCTCCTCTTTAATTATCCGTTCCACAGTGTTTTGAATTTCTTCAGCATCTTCAACATGGGTACCAGGATGTACATACAGCTTCAAGTCAACTACCATAAAGGCTCCCATTTCACGTGCACGCACGTCTGAATAGCCTTCCACACCCGGAATAGTTTCCAACGTGGAATTCAGTTTGTCAATCACTTCCGTTGGAATTCGGTCCACAAGGGAGCACACAGACTCATATAAAATTTGCAAGCCAATATAGAAGATCATCAGAGCTACAACCAATCCTGCTATGGGATCAGCATAAGGCCAACCCCAGAGAAGGGTAATACCTGTTCCAATAAAGGCAACGACAGAAGAAATAGCATCTGTACGATGGTGCCAAGCATTCGCAATCACAACATTGGATTCGATTTTCTTACCAACTATATAAGCATACCAGTACAATGCTTCCTTCACAATGATGGAGATGAGAGCAGCCACGGACGTATACCACTCCAGAGGCTTACTTTCGGGGTTCTTCATCTTTTCAATACTCTCAACACACACCATTCCTCCAGCAGCTATTAACATCAATGAAACGCCAATAGAACCAATCATTTCGACACGTCCATGGCCATAAGGATGATCAGAGTCAGCAGGCCTCTGAGCAATGCAATTTACAATAACACATATAATATCTGATAACAAATCACTTGCAGAATGATAGGCATCTAATGATTATAAGGACACAAAGAACTTACCTGCGATTAGAGACGAGGAATTACCAAAGTAACCAGCAATATACTACAACATGACCCAAACCGTTTATACGATACCTTTCCAATGGCAAGAAGAATGTTGAATACCATGGCAACATAACTAGTCATATTGGCAGCTCGAGCTCTTGCTTGAGGATCATATCGACTACATATAATATGACAGCTTCGCCGCCTACATATCACCCTTCTTGTAGGGAAGTGATTGTTCGCCTTGTTTAGAGGTGTCTTTGCCCACTTCGACCATTTCGACAGAGACGGACTCCGGTTTTGTATTTTCACTCATTCTGTTCCACCTATAAGACTATACAAGTCTTTCTAAAAGAAGAAATGACTACAACACTCAAAGGGGAACCAAAAAGGTCGAAGAATGAAACGGTTTTTGAACCTTTATTCGATTGGAATTCGATTTGACAATTCGTTGTGTATCATAGCTTCCTCTTTTTATCGAAATATCGCTTTCTACAAACTATTTCTTCCTTATAATTCATTTCTAGCGTGTAAGAACAAATATACACCCAGTAAACCAATTAAACGATCGTTTCACTTTCCTCAATCACTTCTCCTTCCACATAACTCACTCTAAACATCGTTTCTCTGTTTCATTCCTACTCT
>JABLTK010090508.1_pt1 | contig 13200 bp, 8 predicted proteins | sample 7160131 | NCBI WGS metagenome assembly JABLTK01 (sample SAMN14651221, study PRJNA627086) | human gut metagenome | isolation source: feces | host: Homo sapiens
AAGCTGGATTCGCTAGTAATCGCGCATCAGCCATGGCGCGGTGAATACGTTCCCGGGCCTTGTACACACCGCCCGTCACACCACGAAAGTTGGTAACACCCGAAGCCGGACCCGACTTCCCGACAGGCGGTATTATCATGGGCAGAAGCGGTATTCGTGCCGCCTATGCAACAGGTCGAGGAAAAATCACCGTAAGAGCCAAGACTGAAATTATCGAAGCTAAAAACGGCAGATATAAAATTATCGTTACGGAGCTTCCGTACAAGGTTAACAAAGCAAGACTTATTGAAAACATTGCCGACCTCGTAAAGGATAAGAGAATTGAGGGTATTTCAAATATCGAGGATCATTCCGACCGTAAGGGTATGCACATTGAAATTGACATCAAGAGAGATGCCTCACCTCAGATTGTTCTTAACCAGCTGTTCTCATACACACAGTTGCAGACAACCTTCGGTGCAATTATGCTTTCTATCGTTGACGGCGAGCCTAAAATTCTTTCACTCAAGGAAATGCTCCAATGCTATATTGAATTTCAGGCTGAGGTTATTCGCCGTCGTACTGATTTTGACCTCAAAAAAGCCCGTGACAGAGCCCACATTCTCGAGGGCTTGAAGATTGCTCTTGACTTCATTGACGAGGTAATCAAAATTATCAGAAACAGCAAGGATACTGTAAGCGCAAAAGCAGGTCTTATGGAGCGTTTCGGTCTTGATGATGTTCAGGCTCAGGCTATCGTTCAGATGCGTCTTGGTCAGCTCACAAATATGGAGCAGACTAAGATTGAGGATGAAATTGCAGCCCTCCACGCAAAGATTGAAGAATATCTCGAAATTCTTGCAAGCGAGCCAAGACAGCTTGAAATCGTAAAAGAAGAAATTATGCAGATTCGTAATAAATATGCCGACCCGAGAAGAACAGAAATTTGTGCTGTCAGCGGTGAGGTTGATATTGAGGATCTTATTCCGCAGGAGGAGTGCGTTCTTACACTTACACAGTTTGGATATGTAAAGCGTCTTTCTGCCGATACCTACAAAATTCAGCGCAGAGGAGGTCGCGGTGTATCGGGTATGTCACGCCGTGAAGAAGATATTGCTGCTGAAATGTTCGTAATCAATTCACACGATTATGTTCTGTTCTTTACCGACAAGGGCAGAGTTTATCGCCTTAAATGCTATGAAGTTCCCGAGGGAAGCCGTCAGTCAAAGGGTGTGAATATTGCAAATCTGATCCCGATTTCACCCGACGAAAAGGTAACCTCAATGATAAGAGTGCCTGAATTTGACGAGGAAAAATACCTTGTTATGGTCACCCGTCAGGGCATTATCAAGCGTATTGAACTCAATGCATACAATACCTCAAGAAAGGGCGGTCTTATCGCTCTTGAACTTAACGAGGGTGACGAACTTGCGTGGGTAAGAATGACCGACGGCAACAGTCAGGTTATTATCGCCACCAAGAAGGGTATGGCTATTCGCTTTAACGAAACCGATATTCGTGCAATGGGCAGACAGGCTCGAGGTGTTAAGGCAATGGCTCTCAAAGAGGGCGACTGCGTAGTCGGAATGAGTGTTGTCCGTGAGGGCGGTCTTGTTCTCACAGTTTCCGAAACAGGCTACGGCAGACTTTCAAGTCCCGATGATTACCGTGTTCAGAGCCGTGGCGGTAAAGGTCTTACCAACTACCACACGGAAAAATACGGCGATGTTGCCGCTATCAAGGTGGTTAACCTTGACGATGATATTATTATCATCTCGGAAGAAGGTATTATTATCAGAATTGCCGCCGAATCAATTCGTGTCTGCGCCCGTCCTTCAAAGGGTGTAACCGTAATGAAAGTAAACGGTGACGACAGGGTTGTAACAATCGCCCGTGCTCCCCACATTGACGGTGAAGATGATGAATCAGCCGAGAGCGAAGATAACGCAGAAAACGGCGAACCGTCAGAAGCGGTTGCAGAAGAAGTTTCCGAAAATAACGAGGGTGAAACTTCTGACTCAACCGAAGAAAATACGGAAGAATAATTGATAAAAATAAGAAAACTCCACTTTTTTAAGTGGAGTTTTTGACACATATGAAAATCTGGTGATTTGATGAAAAAAACTTTAGTTCTGATTGTAGCGGCAATCCTCATGCTTTCACTTTTCGGCTGTTCTGACAAGAAGAATGCCGATGTTTCCGGTGCAGTAGATGCGCCCGATAAATTTTCTACTCTTGATGAGGCAAAGGTAACAGAAAATCCGAACATTCGCAAAGAAAGTGAAAATGTAAACGGGATGTGCTACGCAATCACTCTTGAAGAATTTACGTATAATTACAACGAAATGCTCAAAGAGGCGGGTAATCTTGACATGATTAATCCAAAGGGTTGGAAAATGCTCGGCAGTCCTCAGAATGATGCAAACGGAACGGAGTATCAGTATTATTACTACAATGCCGATAAAATCAACTTCACAGCCTCTGTTGAAACAAAGACAAATTATATTATGAATATAGGTCTTGGAACAACAATGAGCAACTTTGTTTCGATTGAAAACGAGAAAAATAACAGCGATACAATCCTGATGAAAAGTGCCGTAATGGCTGCCGCAGTAAGCGGAATGGGCATTAATAAGGTTGATACAATTCAGGATATTTTCTATCTTACAACCTTTGAAAATACAAATGAGCTGTGGTACAACGGCAATGTCTATGCTCTCAGCACCAATGAGGATAAGGCAGACAGTGAACGCAGTACAATGCTGTTTCGCACCTTTCCTATCTCTGATGAAGTAAAAGAAAACTGGGGCATTGACGAGTATGAAAGCTATGTGGCAAACGCAACTCAGGTAACAACAAACGCAAATTAAAAATGAATTTTGCAAAAAGACAAGGCGACTATCGTTTTCGATAGCCGCCTTATAGTTTAATCTCTTTTGTTATTTGTTTTACTTTTTCTTTCTGTCAACAGCCGTTGCGGTAATGAATGCACCGCCGCCGATAATCAGCAGGACAATCCACAAAATCATATTATCGGTATTGCCTGTTTTCGGTGAGGCTGTATTTATCGGTTTGTTTGTTTGGTCAGCAGAACTGCTTTCGGAAGAGGCAGTATTTATAGGCTTATTCGGTTGGTCGTCCGAGCTGTTTCCAAAATCTGTCACAGGAATGTCAACGGCAGTCTTTTTGTAACCGCAGACGGTGCATTCCTCATGCTTTGAGCCTTTTTCGGTAGCCGTGGCTTCCTTGTCAATAATCTGCTTAAAGGTGTGAGCCGTTATGTCAGCCTTGTTGCCGTCTTCACATTCGTGCCAATGATTTGTTTCATCATGCTTCCATTCCGTACCGTAGTTGTGTGTATGTCCGTCTGCGGCAGGAGTCATAGTAAGGTCGGTTTCAACCCAGAAACTCTGGGTGTCACTTTCATCGCCTATGCGAGTGTACTTCACTTCCCGACCGTTAATCTTTAGTTTGGCATCGGGAGAGATGTCGGCAGTATATGCAGTCACATATACACCATAGTGATAGGCCTTTCCTGCCTCAAAAGCGGTGATCTTGTTTTTATAAATGTCGCCGCCCCACTCCGGCTCTGTGGAAACTATGCCGGTATTCTCGTCTAAGCTCCACCACTCGCAACGGAATGCATACTGATCGTTTTCAGGCACCGTTCCGGTAAAGACAGGTTTATCGCCGTCCTTAAAGGTTAAGGTTGCGTTATTGATTTCAATCACGGAGATTTCCTTGGTTGCTTCCGGGCGAATTGTTTCAACATTCATAACAAACAAGCCATCCACGGTTTTAACTGCATTGGCGGTTGCCGATATCGGGTTCCCGTTTATCGTAACAGAGCAATTATCCGCAAAGGTATATCCGTTTTTCTCTCTCAACTCGATGGAGTACATATAGGTTTTACCCTCTTCAAACTGAGTAATCTTTTTCATGGAAGGAGTATATTTGCTTTCATCGGAATACCAGAACGCAACCGGCTCTCCGTTCTCCATTTCCTCCCAGCATTCATAGGCAATCTCATATTCTTCTAATGAAGGATCCACCAATACCTCTGCCGTTGCCTGCGGAGCGTCACCAGAACGATAAGCAAATTTTACATTCTCAATGTAGGCGTTATTTATAGTCGCTTCGTCCTGAGAACCTCCATCAATAGCTTGCACAATCAGGTCATAGGTTGTCTGATACACTTGATATTCGTGAACATCCCGAATCACTGTGAAAGTACCGGTCGCATCCGGGTGCTCATTGAAATACTGCTTTGCCGCTTCTAAATCCGAACTAAAATCAACAGGATTGCCGGATGTGGGCGTAAAAGTATAAAGAGAGGCACTCTCAAAATGATCAATAATCGGCCCCGCACTCTCATTTTCACTTGTAACGGTTCCCCTAGCTTTGTACGGTGTCTCAATCTCGGTCTGAAGATTTCCCACTGCTGTCTGCAGCACTTCGGCACTTGGGAATCCTTCTGTGATAAAATTAAACTCACCGTTGCTTTTACTTACTTGTGTGGTTTCAACCACTGCGCCATTGGAATCCTTAACGGAGACATTGGCTGTTACATTGACTTGTGTGTGATATGTGTGCTTGAAGTCATTAAGGTATGTTACTCCCTGCGGAAGGAAATCGATCTCGACCGCAAATGCCGTAATCGGCACAATCGACAGCACCATGCACAGAGCCAGCAGAACAGTCAACAGTTTTTTTGGTTTTGTTTTTTTCATATTCATCTTCTCCTTTCAACGGCTAATGCCGCATAAAATGTTTTTGGCTGTATCCGTTTGGTATTATTACCGTCCGTTACCGCCATATTGGCAGGTTGGCTGTGATGAACACAACCCCGTATACCTGTCAAAGATTTCACCATTATTTTAGCATATTTTACGCACAATTTTACCATAATTCCAAAAAAGTCAATTGACTATTTTGAAATTATTCTGTAATATACTCTTATAACATTGTTAAAAACAAACTCGATTGGAGTGATATCTATGAAATTTTCTGAAAAATTAAACGATTATATTGAGCAGTTGTCCTGTACAGGAAAAGATATTTGTAATTTATCCGGCATTTCTGCGGCATCTCTCAGCCGATACAGAAACGGCGAACGAGTACCCGAGTTTGGAACAAAGTCTTTTGAGGATTTATGCTGTGCGCTGGCACAGATTTCCGTACAAAAAGGAGAGTTACAAATCACCGCTGACGCTGTGAAAAAAGCGTTTGTAAGCTGCGATGATTTTGTATCTACAGACAAGGAATTACTGCGGAAAAATTTCAACACACTCCTCTCTGCACTCAATGTCAATCTGACGCAGTTGTGTCAGTACACAAATTATGATGCGTCTGCCGTTTTTCGCATTCGTAACGGCTCAAGAAAGCCCGGAGATGCCGAGCGGTTTGCATCTGCGGTTGCTTCCTTTGTTACAAGAACAATGCAGACGCAGTCCGAAATCGGTGCTGTTGCAGAATTGATTGGCTGTGATATTGATGAAATTTATGATTTGTCGGTTCGATACGCAAAAATAAAAAGCTGGCTTTTGAAACAGCCTGTGCAAAAAGCCGAAGACAACAGCGTTTCAAAATTTTTAAGCAAGCTGGATGACTTCGATTTGAACGAATATATCAAGGTTATCAGGTTTGATGAGCTGAAAGTTCCGTCCGTACCGTTTCAGATTCCGTCCTCCAAGACATATTTCGGTATAAAAGAAATGATGGAGAGCGAGCTTGATTTTTTGAAATCAACCGTGCTTTCAAAATCATCAGCCCCTGTGATAATGTACAGCGATATGCCGATGAAGGAAATGGCAAAGGATCCGGAGTTCCCTAAAAAATGGATGTTCGGTATGGCGATGATGCTAAAAAAAGGACTGCATCTTCATCAAATACATAATCTTGACCGTTCTTTTGATGAGATGATGCTTGGTCTTGAAAGCTGGATACCGATGTATATGACAGGGCAGATTTCTCCCTACTATTTCAAGAATGCTCCGAATGATGTCTTTCTGCATTTTTTGAAGGTTTCGGGAATTGCCGCACTTTCGGGCGAAGCTGTTGCCGGATACCATTCCGACGGTAAATACTATCTGACAAAGGTAAAGCGTGAGGTGGAATATTACCGAAAAAGAGCCGAGGAGATGCTGAAAAATGCCTATCCTTTGATGGAAATTTATCGCAGTGAACGAAAAAATGAGTTGAATGCCTTTCTTCTTGCCGATACAAAAACAGCAGGCAAACGCCGCAGTATTCTGTCCTCTTTGCCGTTGTATACAATAAGCAGTAAGCTTCTTGACCGTATTCTTACACGGAACAATATTAATGCAGAGCTAAAAGAAAAGATAAAAGAGTACGCAAAAACACAAAGACAGCGAATAAAAATAATTCTTGAAAATGAAAGAATTGAAGATGAGATACCTGATTTTGTACAGGAAAATTTTACGAAAAGTCCTCCCATGCTGGAACTTTCAGGTATATTTTGTGAAGAGGATATTCCGTATAACGAAGAGGAATATACTGCCCATTTGAAAGAATCAATGGCTTTTGCAGAGCAGAACCCGAATTACACATTAAAGTGCAGTACGGCGCACGCATTTCATAATCTGAAAATTATAATTCACGAGGGACAATGGGTGATGGTGTCCAAAGGAAAAACGCCTGCAATCCATTTTGTCATTCGTCACCCCAAGCTTCGCAGTGCGATAGAATGCTTTATTCCGCCGATAACGGAAGATGAGTAAGTCGGTAAAACATATAAATACCGCAACAAAACAAGCGACAGTTTAATTTCTGTCGCTTGTAATTATATTTTATTCTGTTTTATACTATATACATCATTTACCGAGTTCAAGAACTACAAATTCTGCGGACATGGGCGGAATTGTGAGTATACTGTTCTCAAGCTTTGAACCGAAAACAGGTTTGCCGTCTGCATATCCGGGCGGCATTTTTGCCTCGACTTCATAATCATAGAGATTGAATGTGCAGAAAATAGCGGAATCTTTGTCGTGGCGGATGTATGAAATTCTTCTTTCCTCCGAAAGAACATTTATAAAATCGCCGTCCCACAATGCCGAACAGCTTTTTCTAACATCGGCAAGTTTTTTGTGCCATTCAATGAGTTCCTTATTTTCTTTGCCCCACGGATAACAGCAACGGTTGAACGGATCACGATATCCCTCCATTCCTGCCTCGTCACCGTAATAAATACACGGAAATCCAGGGAGAGTAAACTGCATTGCGCTTGCAACCTTGAGCAGCTTTACACCGAGTTTTTTATGCTCTTCATCAAGCTTAGTGTCAGCTTGCCATTCTCTGTCCTTGCCGTCAAGCGGTTCGCCTGCCATAACTGTGATTGCTCTTTCGGTATCGTGAGTCGAAAGTGAATTCATCAGCACTCTGAGAACAGGACGGGGATAATTTTCGATTACGCTCATAATCAGATCCATTGTGTATTTGCCGTGCTGACCTTTGCAGAAATTGAGAATTGCATCCCTGAACACATAGTTCATAACGGAGTCAAACTGTTCGCCGAGCAAGAACTTTCTTCTTGCACCGTAGCTTTCCTTGTTGCTTGCGTCCTCCCACACTTCACCTACAAGAAAGGCGTTTGGATTTTCGTCCTTAACTGCTTTGCGTAGATTTTCAATGAACACATCGGGAAGTTCATCTGCAACATCAAGCCGCCAACCCGAGTTGCCGCATTTCATCCATTTTCTGACAATTCCGTCTTTGCCGTTGATATATTCGTTGAATGACGGAGTTTCCTCAATAACCTCGGGCAGAGTATCAAAGCCCCACCAGCTTTGGTAATTGTTCGGCCATTCGTTGAATTTGTACCAACTGAAATACGGTGAGTTTTTGTCATTATACGCACCGCCCTTGCCGTATCTGCCGTAACGGTTGAAGTAAACGCTGTCACTTCCCGTATGAGAGAACACACCGTCATTTATGATGTGTATTCCCCTCTTTTTAGCCTCTGCGCAAAGGTGCTTAAAATCTTCCTCCGTTCCGAGAATCGGATCAACCTTTGAGTAGTCGCCCGTATCATAGCGGTGGTTTGAGTATGACTGGCTGATAGGATTAAGGTAAATACAGCTTACACCGAGGCTTTCAAGGTAATCAAGCTTCATCGTAATTCCCTTGAGGTCGCCCATAAAGAAATCATTGTTCTTAATCATTCCGTTTTTATCGGGTTTCCATTCGGGGAGAGCATACCAATCCTTGTTGCGTTTGAAGTCGGTACGCTTTATATTCTTTTCTTCACCGCTGAAATAAAAACGGTCGGGAAAAATCTGATACATAATTCCGCCGACAAGCCAGCCGGGAGTTTTAAAGCCTTTTTTGTAGCAGGTAATCTGCCAGCTTCTGCCCATATAGTCTTCAATGGTGCTGACCTTATACGGATCGGACGGAATAACATATCTTGTTTTATCAATGGTAGTAAGCTTAAAGTTATACCAATAAAGTCCGATTTTTTTCGGGGTAAAATCGCACTCCCAAATTTCGGTATCCTCGTCAAATTTACCGCACCAGATAAGCTCGGTAAATTCCCAGTTGCAGTCATAATCATACTTTACACACAAGTGTGCTTTTTGTGTATGCTCCGCCTTAGGCAAAAGAATTCTGAAATGAATCTCGGTACCCTGTTCAACCGCACCAAACGGTGAACGATAGTAAATTTTTCGTGAATCAAACGGTACGGGCATATAATCACTTCCCATAATAATATATTCCGAAATGTCAATTTTGTTTTGGCGGTTATGCCCTGTTATTCGAAAATTAAGACCAATCCGCCAAAATGACGCAAAGATTATTTTATCATAAGAGAATAAATATTTCAACCGATATTAAGTTGTAAACAGCATAAAATCGCCAAATTTGCCTACGAATGAAAAAATATTTAAACAATATTCTCTTTGCTCTTTTATTATTTCCGATTTTATATTATAATGTAAAATGATTATATATGCAAAGAAGTCAAACGAGGACGAAAAAGCTATAAAAGGGAGATGCATTTCCTATGGAGAAAAAGAGAGTAAGCGTTCAGATTGAGGGAAGAAGTTATTCACTTATCACAACAGATGATGAAAAGTATGTTCAAAAGGTAGCAAATGAGGTGCTTTCTCACATAAGAAAAGCCGCCCAAAGCACAAAGCAGCTTGATACCCGTGATTGTGCGGTTCTTGCGGCACTTAACTTCTGCGATGACCGCAACAAGGCTCTTAAAAAGAACAAAGATTATGTTGAAAAAGCCGACAAAATTATTCAGCAGACAAATGATCTTAACAGGCTTTGCAAGGAATACAGAGAGAAGCTTACGGAGGCCATGAACGATAACACTCGACTTATAAATAATAATAAAGAGCTTGAAAAAAGACTCGCTGTTCTCGGACACGAGGTTTCACAGCTTAAAGAAAAGCTCGAAAGTGTTGAGAAAGGCAAAGAAAAAGCCGAATCGGAAAAATCAAAGCCTGAAAAAAATTCAGTTCCAAAGGAAAAAAAGACTTCAAATGCAAAAAATAATATGACAGAGCAGTCAGATGATATACCCGTGAATGTTCTGTCAAACGAGGCTAAAAAAACAGAACAGGAATTGCGTAATGAAAAACTTCTCGGTTATGTTCCAATGACGCAGTTCTCTCTGTTTGATGAAGATAAGAAATGAAAAAAATAGAAATACTTGCTCCGGCGGGAAGCTTTGACAGTGTAATTGCCGCCGTAAGGAGCGGAGCAGACGCAGTGTATCTTGGTGAAAAGGCATTTTCCGCCCGTTCATCTGCCAAAAATTTTGATGATGAAGAACTAAAGAAAGCAACGGCATACTGTCACATTCACGGTGTAAAGGTGTATGTCACAATCAATACGATTGTGTTCGATGACGAGCTTGAAAAGCTGGAAAAAGCCATAATTTCAGCCGCAGAGGCTGATGTTGACGCACTCATTGTTCAGAATATGGGTGTAGCAAGGCTTGCACACAGGCTTGTTCCCGACCTTGCACTTCATGCGTCAACCCAGATGAGCATTCACACTGCATCAGGTGTAAAGGCACTTTATGAAATGGGTTTCAAGCGTGTTGTTCTTGCCCGTGAAATGAGCAAAAAAGAGATTGAAAAATGCTGTGAAATTCCGATTGAACTCGAAGTTTTTGTTCACGGTGCATTGTGTATGTGCGTTTCGGGACAATGCTACCTCAGCGCAATGATTGGTGCAAGGAGCGGAAACCGTGGTTCCTGCGCCCAGCCGTGCCGACTGCCGTTTTCCGTAAACAATCAAAAGGGCGGTCACGCTTTAAGTCTTAAAGACAACAGTATTGTAAATTACCTCGATGAACTTCAAAATATGGGGGTTGCCTCGGCTAAAATTGAGGGCAGAATGAAACGCCCCGAGTATGTTTCAGCCGCAGTAAGAGCGTGTGTTGAACAGCGTGATTTCGGCTTTATCAGCGACAAAACTCAGAAGATGCTTAGAGGGGTTTTTTCACGAACAGGCTTTACAGACGCTTATTACATCGGCAAAACGGGAAGTCATATGTTCGGCACAAGAACAAAATCGGATGTTGTTTCTGCCGATGAAAAGCTGTTTTCGGCAATCCGTTCTTCCTACAAGGACGAAATCGGAAATGTTGAAATAACTTTTGATTTTACGGCAAAACTCGGCGAAAATCCCGTTTTAGTCGCCTCTGACGGAGTTCACACCGCCAAAAAGATTGCTGATACCGTAACCGAAAAAGCAATCAACAGACCGATTAATGCGGAAAAGTGCAGAAAACAGCTTGAAAAAACAGGCTCAACGGCATATAATCCCACCAATGTGAACATAAATATTGATGATGACATTTCTATTCCGCTTTCAATTATCAATTCTTTGCGCAGAGATGTTCTTGACGAACTCGATACGGCGAGAAGTGTTGTTCACAACTACAAAATCAACCGTGATTACGAAATAACTTTTCCTAAATTCACACCGCCTGTGGAAAAATCCACCCGTGCAAGAGTGCCTCAGACAAAGCTTTCCGATGCTTTTAAAGAATGCGAGCTTGTTTTTGTTCCGCTTTTTGCCGATAAAAGGGAGCTTGTTAGGCTCAAAAACGAGGGCTTTAACATCGGTGTTGAAATTCCGAGAGGAATGTTCGGACGGGAAGATACGATTGCAAAAAAGCTTTCCGAGATGAAAGAAATCGGCATATCCGATGTGTTGTGCAACAATCTTGGAGCATTATACATTGCCAAAAATCTCGGTTTCACACTTCATTCGGGTTTCGGAATGAATTTTGTAAATACTCTCGACCTTTTGTGGGCGGAGGAATACGGAATTAAGGACGCAGAACTCAGTTTTGAACTCGATTTTAAGCGAATTAACGCACTCGGAGGCAACATCCCGAGGGGAATTATCAGCTACGGCTATCTTCCTCTTATGATTTGCAGGAGTTGCCCTGTCAAGGGTGCAGGTATAGACTGCAAAACTTGCAAAAATCATTCAAAAATGAAAGACCGACTCGGTAAACAATTTTTACTGAAATGCGACGGAAACTGTACCGAGGTTCTGAATTGTGACTTGCTTTTCGTTCCTGATAAACAAAATTTAACACTTTTAACATCTTTCAACATTTTAAGATTTAGTGTTGAAAACTATGTGGAAACCGTGGAAAGTCTTAACGTATCAAGCCTTTATCCGATGTTGAAAGATAAATTAACATATGGACTGTACCGCCGAGGTGTTAATTAGATTGTTGAAAATGTTAAAATAATCATTATTGTTTTGTGGAAAAAGTGATTTTTCCGTTTAACAGAGATTTATAATTACATTTTTGCAATAAATAATTTTTTTAGAGAAAAATAAAAACAGTAATGAATAATTCCTGCAAATTTTTGCAGGAAATGAAGGATGGTAAACTATGACTGTTAAAATAAAAAAGGTAAAAGACAATGCAAAAATCCCGAAAAGAGCCACAAACGGTTCTGCCGGTATGGATTTATATGCTTGCATTGACGAAAAAATCACAATCAATCCGGGTCAGCTTGTGCTTGTTCCGACAGGTATAGCAATTGAACTTCCCGACAACAGCGTTGCCGCATTTCTCTATGCAAGAAGCGGTCTGGGAATCAAGCACGGCATCTGCCTTTCAAACGGTGTGGGTGTTGTTGACAGCGACTACCGTGGAGAAATCTGCGCAGGTCTTTGCAATGTTTCGGACAAGCCTTATGAGATTGAGCCGTTTGAAAGAATCTGTCAGATGGTCATCTCTCCTGTTGTTCCGTGTGATGTTGAAGAGGTTACGGAGCTTGGCAACACAGAGCGCGGCGAGGGCGGTTTTGGCTCAACGGGTAAAAAATAAAAGATTTTCGACAATTTATCATTGCCCTTATTTGTGAAAAGATATATGATAAAAGTATACTGCCTGAGTAAAATACATTTGGGTATTACAGCGTAAAAGGAGGCTGTGGGATGTTTTCGTTTTCAAAAGATATAGGAATTGACCTTGGAACTGCAAACACTCTTGTTTGTCTTAAAGGAAAGGGAATAATTTTGCGTGAACCGAGCGTTGTCGCAGTTGATATGCGTACCGACGAGGTTCTTGCAGTCGGCTCACAGGCAAAAGAAATGATTGGCAGAACTCCCGGTTCCATAGTTGCGGTTCGTCCGCTCAAGGACGGTGTTATTGCCGATTTTAAAATAACCGCAAAAATGCTTCAGCACTTTATCAAAAAGGCGGTGAAACCCGGAATTTTCAGCAAGCCGAGAGTTATAATCTGTATGCCTTCGGGGGTTACCGAGGTTGAGAGAAAGGCTGTTGAGGACGCCGCATATCAGGCAGGTGCAAAGCCTCCCGTTGTTCTTATCGAAGAACCAATGGCTGCCGCAATCGGCGCAGGTATGCCCGTTGACGAACCGTGCGGAAGTATGGTTGTTGACATCGGCGGAGGCACAAGCGAGGTTGCCGTAATTTCTCTCGGTGACATTGTTACAGCCTGTTCCGTAAGAGTTGCCGGAGATAAGTTTGACGAGGCGATTTCAACCTATGTCAAAAGAAAATATAATCTTCTCATCGGTGAAAGAACTGCCGAAGACATCAAAATGAAAATCGGCTCCGCATATCCGGGTGAGGAAGAAAAAAACCTTGTTGTCAAGGGCAGAAACCTTGTTGACGGACTTCCAAAGGATATTACAATTTCCTCAGCCGAGGTCAGAGAGGCTCTTGCCGATCCGCTTGCAACAATT
>JABLTK010133260.1_pt1 | contig 13194 bp, 16 predicted proteins | sample 7160131 | NCBI WGS metagenome assembly JABLTK01 (sample SAMN14651221, study PRJNA627086) | human gut metagenome | isolation source: feces | host: Homo sapiens
AGGGCCTATACATCATAAAGATAACATAGACAGACGATCCGGAGTTCGATTCCCCGCTGGGCCCTTTTTTACTTTTAATCCATATTACTCGTAATAAACAAATGAAACGTACAAGTCTACTGGTATTTCATGAATACGGATAACTTTTTCATTGTCATATGGAGAGAATAAACTTCTCAATTTACTAATATCCATGTCACCAGAATCATAGAACACACAACGTGCAGAAACTTTACTATCTTGTAAGTACTTCGTACATTCATCCTCTGAATGGACGAAGAATGCAATCGGAGTAGTCAAATAACTCAATTTCACATCATCAGGAACAAATGGATTATTGAAAAACACATGTTCCTTCCATTGGAGTTTCGCCTTGGCCATGTAACTACTCATACATTGTAAGGGTTGATAACCACATAGATTACATGGAGGAGTTAGCGTGCCCGAACAAGGCATTTCAGGAACCACCATATGACGATCAAGGGCATTGGCAATATTGATAAGAGTAACCAACGAATTTTCAACACTTTCATGTCGTTTGTTATTCTCCAATGTGATATAACGAGCATCTGGATCCGAGTATTCATGATTTACATCAAAACCATATAAACCTGATTCCTTCAACCGATATACCTTATTCACATGACTGATTACATAATTATTGTGAGCCATCACTTGATTCGGGGCTATTCATCACATACATCACTAATACCTACAAGGCAACGACCATGGGAATTGGTGTTCATTGAAGTAGATAGAACCCTTACTATAGGTATTCATGGGAAGGAAGTGCCATCGAAGACCAGGCAACAAATTAGCTCCCACGATCTCTTGAATCGCGTCCTGATCGTTGATCTCACGTCCCTTCATTCGATCAATGGCATTCTCAATCAACCTGAAACTCATCTCCGTCGGCCTGAAGAAGATAAATCCAGCGCAGATATGTTCGTCCATTTGAGCTACAAAGTCGAATTGTCCCTTTGGAAAACCACTAAAAGGATCTTTGAAAATAACTACATCGGAATCAAACATTAAACAGGATATTCCAAGAGAGAGAATCTTATGGATAATCACCAGTTTCAATTTCATGATCACATTGAAACTGTGGTCTCCATAATTGCTTGTATTCACTATATCATACTGCTCGAGATGAGCAGTTTTGATTAATGCAACAGGGAAGCCTTGGATACTTAAAACGTCATATGCTTTTTTATCTAGAGCTACCACCATAAAGTTTGGATACTTCCACAACCGGCTTGTCATATAAGATACATAGAACTGATCCAAATATGGGTAATTCGTAAAGGTCGCCAAAACACGTCCGTTTTCCTGAACTCTCTTGGCCAATTCCTCAATACGAACTATATGTTTCGGTTCTTCAACATCAATCAACTTACGAAAGTTCATATAACTGGAATAGGATAAACTTTCGTTCGATCGTTTCACTGCTTGTTCAATTTGCTCTCTCATTTGATTCTGGACATCAGTAGGATAAGTGATATCTCCATCCAACTTATTTCCTAAATTACTCTTCATAGCTTTTAGTACCTATCCATCTCAGTCATTTCATATCAACATACAGAAACGGGAATAGAAACTCGATGAAACGAAAACGCAATTAAAAATCCCAGGCATGCAAATAGAATGAGAGATGAGACTAGTTTCTTCATTATTTGTTGACAAAAAGAACATGAGAATAGTCGGTGCCAGAGTCATCGAATCCCCGCTACTTCCATCTCGTCCTCACTAGTTTCTTGAACAATGTTACTTTTATGAGATATATGTATATATGTCTCATATAGAATGAGTTTCAGAGATAATCTCTTTTCTTCTCTCAAGGAAATTTCCCAGAAAATGATGGTAAGTTTTGTAGGAAGCTCAGAATAATGGAGGATTGCCTCAATTCAATTGATAGCGATATTGACTTGCGGGAGTTTTTATCAAAATTGAAAGTAGGAGCTGGAAGAAGGTGCGAGGTATAGACTTTGGCATCGTTGATATCGGAGTCATCGGTAGAAATCGATAAAAATCATTCGAAGACTATTTTGACTGCGTTTATGAATACTTGGAGATTTGCTTCCAAGGAAGAGTCTTCTCTTCTGGAGGAGTATTTCTCGCTCCTTGCATACACTAATTTCTTTGATTCGGTATCGAGACCGTTCTTGAAGCTGTTATCGACGAGTTACAAGAATGCGTCAGTGAAATGGTTGGTTCTATGTTCTATTGTTATTTCTAGGGTCTACAGACTATTTCGTATGTGTTGCATCATGTTTTCATCACCTCAACCTGATCTCGCTGAGTCTGTCTTAGAAACAAAGGTACTTTACATTTTTGTGTTTCTGATTGCTATAGACTAAACTTATGGAGGAAATTGCTGAGAAGGATCCTAGATTGGGTGTCTGTTGTATTCATTACTTCATTTCCACTTCTGATACAACGAAGGATGAGCTTCTTGTGAAGGTGATTGATATGTGTTGTGCCAACAAGGAGACACTGTTACTTATTGGTAGTAAGCTTTGTGAGTACATTGAATCCACTGAAAGCAAATCAGCTTGCCTTTCATCTCTTATCAAAAGGTGGTCTCCTTCTTTTCTTCTCATTTCTAGCTACCTCTCTGTTCTTTCAAGCGCTCGTAAGACACCCTCACAGAGTGTTATTAAGGCTGGAGGTGTTCTTGCTAGTCAATCCACTCATGAACTGTTGTCAAAAGATCTGTTCCCCTCACTATCACGTGGAGTTAAACGTAATCCAGAAATGGCCGTTCCTTGTATGGTTGAAGTGGTTACCATGTTGGCTGTGGATGGTTCTCGTTATCTTCCATATCTGGTTGATTCGTGTATGTATTTCTTCAAACAGAACACACCCGAAGCAAGCAAGAGTGTTCATTCTCTTCTGAATCGGTTATTGAATCATTGTAGTGATGGAGAGGCCATTACATCGTTTATGAACTCATTACTTCATGAAATGGATGCTGCTCGTTTGACTCCTGTTCTTAAGAAGCAAGTCTACTTAGGACTACAGGCTGTTATACAGGGAATGAATGAACGAGTAATGGGAAAAGCTTCGTATCATGCATCTACTGTCAAAATTGGAGAGCTATTGTTTGCAGTGCTGAAGAAAGAGAGTAATCCTGCTGCTAAGGGATGTCTGTTGGATTGTATATCCCATGCTGTATTGCTCTCTGAGACGTATTCTGAGGATTTGCTTGTATCTCTCTCTGGTTCATTACAAGCCACCAGTACTACTCTCCTCCCATCGCTATATTGTCTCTCTGCAGTTCTACGCGTGGCAACAACTATCCCTAAACCTGAGCCTCTGAAAAAGGGATTGGAAGAAGCTGTTGCTCGAGCCATAGCCAAACCATTTATCTGTGGTCGAGAAGGTGTATTGGCCCTTCCTTCACTCATTCGGTTGGCCATTCTGTTGAATGAGCCAATCTCATCATCTGTCAAAGATTCATTGAAAGAAGGAAGCTATTTGTACCAGCCTAGTATGTATGCAAGTGCTAATCGAGAAGATGAGTTACTGGTATCATGGTGTAATGAAGCTCTCTGTTCCATTGTTGAACTCCTTCTCACAACTCATTGTCTTGAGTCTGATCAACAGTTGTCCTTATTGAAGCTGTTCTATTCACAAATTGTAGACATGAGAGGATTCGATAATTATTTAGATGACTGATTCTCCTAGCATACGTAGTCAGGCTCTGACACTTCTCTCCTCTCTGGCTTCTACTCGTTTTCAACTTCAGACTCTTCTGACTGCTTTCCAGCAATATCTCGTTGATGCTTCTTCTCAACAGTTCTATAATGATGAATATCCACTCCCTCACGAACCTCTTCTTGCTGTGTTACAAACGCTTGTTCATGGTGCTGTTCAATGGGAGGATCTTGGATTATTTGCCTGGTGTTCAAGTCATCCCTTCCTGTGTGTGGGTCACAATCATCATGCTCCATGGCATGCTATCATTGGATCGATGTATCGTTCGTTGAAGGAATTAACGGTATCTGATGAGACTATTCAAGCTATCCTCACAATTTATCATTCTGAGATACTCTCACCAACTTCCTCTTCGATTATTCTTGCAACAGCTACATTGCGCATGCTTGAGAATCTAGCTTCCATTCCAGCGGTTCTGAAGCCTCTCTATATTGCTCTTCATGATGAGTTGGCATCTGATGCATCATCAACTAAGATCAGTTCCATCTCTTCTCGTGATCTTTCAATCTGGAGAACTCCAGAGAATGTGGAATGGAAACCTCATCAGGAAGAGAGTGGTTATGTGCCTGAGATTACTGCGTCTCAGACACGCAAGACACGGGCGAAGAAAGGAAGTAATCCTTTTGGTAAGAATGACGATAACTGGGCTCAGGAGTTGAATGCTGAAATCAACAAGGATAAAATTGCGAAAGAGGAGGCTGAGAAAGCGATTGAAGCTCGTAAGAACGCACTGGAAGAACAAGCTGTGGTACGTGCTCAGATTGATATGATTGCTCGTCCTTATCGTCGTGTCCTTCTCACAATCCAGGCATTGATCCGTGGAGGAGGTGAAGACTTTGAGGAATATTTGATGGAATGTGTTATGTGGATAAACAACATGTTAACGAATCCTGTTCTGTGTGTGATGGCCAGAGATGTTTTTGGAGACTGTGCTTCAGTGATCTCAAATCCTTCTCTTCGTGCTGCTCTCCAAAATAGTCTTCATTATGTCTTCTTCCAGCAGTTCTGTAAGGATTCACAATCAGTCTGATCTATAGATTCTTTCTCTCTCTTGAAAGTGATCAAGCCAGTTCTTTCTATGGCTTTGGCTTCTCCTCTACCTAGTTGCTATCTGCCTCTCTTCATCCCAGTACTCCGCACTGCAACATTCTCAAAGGAAGCTACTTCGTGTCATGCTGATGTGGTTGGTGTGTTGCAGGCATTTGCTAACAGGGATGATACATTGAAAGAAGCTACGTTGTTACATTGTCGTTGTGAAGTATGTGAGATTCTGCTCGAACTCCTTCGCATTGCTCCTCGTTTGGATCCTTCGCCTGAGAGTGTTTTAATGAGCTATTGTGACTCTGCTCCAAGTCTTCAGCCAAGAGAAGTTCTTTTACTCATTGGTGACCGAGGTATGCTTTCATCATCTGAGGATGTTCGTTTGAACAGTCTCTTGAATCTGGCATCACTGGATTCATCTCGCGTAAATCCTTTATATGTGGTAGGGTCCATTGAGTAATACTGATTGTAGACTCGTCTGTTCATGCTTCAGTACGATGATGATGAAGATATTGCTGAAGAGGCTCAACAACAATGGGAAGAGAAGAATTTGTCTCTTTCTCCTGTGTTTTATATTCCATTGTTCCAGCTTCTAGGTCATTCTGTTGATAAGATTCGGAATGCAGCTAGTTCAGCCATTGCTCATGGTTTGTTGTTGTTCCCAAAGAGTACTGCAAATGTACTAACTCAAGTGGAGAAGAAATGTGAAGAAGTAGAGACAATGGATGATCCACACGACCGAGCTACTTTTGTTTCAACAATAGTATCGGTGTTCTATATGTTACAGCAATGTGCACTCTGTAGGGTGTTTACTCCTGATCAATTGTCCCATGTCTTGGATATTCTCTTCCTTCATGCTTTTGCTCATGAGACTGATAGTGTACGTGTTCAAGGAATGAAGACAGGAGAAGCCTTGATGGAGAGTTATGGAGAACAGAATAAACATGAACTCCTCTCGTATCTGAATCAGCGAATGGTGAGTATGGAGAAGGATGCTGGAACTGAAGAAGAGATGATCAAGCAAGATCATATGCGTGAAGGATGTGTTGTGCTCCTTGGAAAGGTCACTTGCTTCCTTGAGGATGGAGACTCTCGAATCTTCAGTACAACAGAAACTCTCTTAAAATCCCTGGCTATTCCTGCTGCTTCAGTTCAGGAAGCTGTAGCTCGTTGCCTTACACCTCTATTCAAGTATGAGTGTCTGCGCAAGAATGCCAAGACCTACGTGGATCGTCTCTTGAATCAACTTACAGAAGGTGAGACATATGCAGAGCGTCGTGGTGCTGCTTTGGGTCTGGCTGGAGCTATTAAGGGAATGAGCAGTAAGGCCTTCAAGGAATATGGAATCAATGAATTCATTGAGAAGGCTGCTCAAAGTAATTCTGCTATGGCTCGTGAAGGTGCAATGTTAATTCTTGAGGCTCTCTTTGATACCCTTACATTCATGTTTGAACCATATGTTGTCCGTTTCCTTCCTCTACTTCTGGAGAACTTCTCATACAAGGATGAAGGTGTAAGAGAAGCTGCTAAAGGTGCTTCTCGTTCTGTAATGCGCAATCTCTCACCTCATGGAGTCAAACTTGTTATGCCAAAGGTATTAGAAGGATTGATGGATCCTCGTTGGCGAACCAAGCAAGTAGCTATTCAAATGTTAGGCAGTATGGCCTATTGCTCACCTCAATCTCTTTCTTCATGTTTACCTCGTATTGTTCCTGTTCTTACTGAGTCCTGTAATGATGCTCAGACTGCTATTCAAGAGTCTGCTCGAGCTGCTCTGTTGGATATTGGTAATGTTATTCGAACTCCTGAGATTGCTGATCTCCAGGATGTATTAGTCCGTGCTCTTACAGAGCCTCATCGATATACTTCTTCAGCACTTAAGACACTCACAGAAACCTCCTTCCATCATACTATAGATGCTCCTTCGTTATCTCTGATTATTCCTATTCTCATGCGTGGTCTGATGGATCGATCTACTGATACCAAGAAAAAGGCTGCATTGATTGTCGGTAACATTTGCTCGTTAGCCAACAAGGCAGATGTCATGCCATATCTATCCAAACTCCTACCTCCTCTGAAGAAGTGTCTGATGGATCCTCTTCCTGATGTACGTGCTGTGGCTGCTCACAGTATTGGTATGCTTGGACATGAAGTTGGTGAGGAAGAGATGAAGGATGTGATGGAATGGCTTATTGAAAAGGTCTATGAAGACAGTACAGTTGCGGAGCGTTCAGGTGCTGCTCAAGGTCTAGCAGACTTGTTAGCTTCTGTTAATGAAACTCGTTTCCATCAAGTATTGGATGAACTGTTGAAGAATTCATCTCATCCTCGAGCTTGTGTGCGTGAAGGTGTCCTATGGACTATTTCCTTCCTACCTTCAACTTTGGGTGATCATTTCACTGCGTTGATTCCTGTCATTCTTCCTTCCATTGTATCCGGTCTAGCAGATGAGTCAGATATGGTCGCTGAAGTGGCTCTGCGAGCTGGTCAAGTTATTGTCAAGAACTTCGCCAAGTCCGAATTATCGGTTGTGTTACCTCCAATCAAATCTGCAATGATGGATGACGACTGGCGTATCCGTCAATCATCCATCCAATTGATGGGAGAGTTACTATATACACTAGGTCATACCAAGGCTGTTGGTATCAGTGAAGATGAGAATGATACTGGCTTGTCCAACGATGCTGTTGAGCTCCGACTCCAGAATGAACTAGGTATGCAGACCTGGACAGAGATCATGTCTGCTTTGTTCTATTTAACTACGGACGTGACTGCAGCTGTTCGACAAAGTGCTTTCCAGGTATGGAAGTCAGTGGTCAGTAATTCTCCTCGTACTCTGAAGAAGCTGTTAGGTGAATTAACACGTCTTTGCTTCGAAATGTTTACAAGTGATTCGGAGAACAAACGAACTCTGGCTGCTCGTTGTCTTGGAGAACTTGTTCAGAAACTGGGTGAGTTTGTAATCCCTCATGTACTGGAAGTTCTGAACGAAGGACTTAAGAATGATGATCCTGTGATTCGACAGATCATCTGTATTGGATTTGTTCAAGTCCTTACAAATTGCAGTGCCTCTGTGTTGAAGAGTTGGGGTCCCCAATTCTTAGAGAGTCTGAAAGTATCAATTTGTGATGAGAATGAATATGTGCGAGCAGCAGCAGCTGAAGCTCTTACGGAATTACAACGTCGTGGAAATGGAGATGCTTTCGATTCTATTCTGCCTATTCTCCTTGGTGATTTGGAATCTGGAGATGCTGATCGCCAACATCATGCCCTGAATGGTCTAAAACAGATCATTCTGCTACAAGGAAGACCTGTAATCAATACACTGTTTATGCGTCTTACCACTCGTCCATATACTGTCTCTCATCTTACTGTACTTCAACAAATCATTCCGTCTACATCTAAACTCCTTCATTTCTTCTTTGGAGATACAGCAAATGAATTCCTTGAATCATTGTATGGAAAGAATGATGAATGTGAGACTCCAATGGAGGACCAAGAGATTGCTACTGCTCTTCATAAGTCACTGTGTTGTATGGCAGAGTATGTTCAGACTTCTGGAATCCAATGGACGCTGGTGTATCTTGATAAGATAAGCATGATGGCAAATAGTGGTTGGAGACGCGAAGCTTGCAGTATGCTCACTGCTTTGATCCAGCACTCTGTAGCTAATTGGGATGATCAGATTCAAGTGATTCTCCGTCTGCTTCTTAAGCGAGCGTCTGATAATGATCAGACTGTCATTAAAGAGGCTTGGAACGCTTTGACTGCCTTGTTGAATAAGAAGAAGGTTGATGAAATGTTGCCCCACGTTGCTTTCATCAGCAATATGATAGCAACAGTGATTTCAACAGAACGATACAAGTAGGAAAGAGAATGATGAGTGATGGATAGACCTGGAGTGGATATGAATACCTATGTGTTACCTGCATTTGCAATGAAAGAAGGTCTGAAGCCTCTATTTGTGATGTTACAGAAGGGAATCATGTTGGGTTGAAGAAAGAGAATGATGGATAGGGTTGCTTCTGCTGAGAGAAAGGCTGATTGTGCCTCGTTGATCTGTGATTTGGTACAGTATGCTCCCGCTGAGAATGTTCGTTTGTATGCCTTGCAAGTGACAGGTCCTTTGATTCGTATTGTGGGCGATAAATACTCCTCAGAGGTGCGTGTAACAATTTTCCGTGCTCTCAATCTCCTTCTCAGCAAGAGTGGAGATGCTCTACGTCCCTTCTTGCCCCAGCTCCAAACTACTTTCATTCGTGCCTTGAAAGACTCCAGCAAGGGAGTGCGTGACGAAGGAGGTCAGGCTCTGGTTCATATCATTCGTCTCTCGAATCGTATTGATAATGTGGTGTCGGATCTGAGTGATGATGTTGTGAGCAACAATACTGAGATCCGTGAGTCCATCATGACTAGTCTGAAGGCTATTATGAGTGCTGTGGGAGCTCGTCTACAGCCAGCTACACGATCAACAGTAGAGACGGTAGGAGTGAGATAAAGAAATGATTGTTAGAGAATGGTAAATCTCCTTAGCAATAGTGAGGAAGATATTCGTGTATTGGCAGCAGGAGTACTTGGAGTTACACTCTCATTTTCGGATGATGTATCTTTCAAGTCAATTTTGGAGAATTCTATTCTATCCTCAGACCAATTATCTTCAGATGTTGCTGTTCGCCATGGAAAGTGTGTTGCTTTGGGTCAGGTTCTCAAGTACAATGGAGAGCGCTGTATTCCTTATCATCAGCAGATTGTGGAGAATGATGTGGCCTATATCAAGGATGATACAATTATGATCTGCATGGCTGGTATTTCTGTCTGTAAGTATGTACTGAATGCTTACAATACCATGTCTGAGGCAAATAAGGTAGATTCATGAAGATTGAATGATGGATAGAAGCTGGTTCTGAAGGATCTCATCACCGAACTGAACACTTGTATCTATCACTCCAACTCAAGTGTGCGTTATGAGACAGTGGTATCAATCTCATTGTTTGGTCGCGTCTGTAAGGACACGGATGTAGACCTGCTCAATGTACTCGTTCCGACACTTCTCAAGAGTGTCAGAGACAGTTATATTCCCGTGAAACTGACTTCTGAACGTGCATTGATGCATTTGCTTCAGATCCACGAGAATCCGGATGTGTTAGCGAACTACTTACGTTCTGTGCCTCCGATGGATGCGGAGTATCTAAAGACGTATGTGCAGAGAGTATTGAGCAAGTTGCCTAAGGGTACGGAGGATGATGTTGGCGATTTCTAAGCAAGTTAAATATATTGGTTGAACTGTTTGTTCACAAAGCAGTAATTGCTATCATGTTCATCCTTGTTACAATCAAGGACGTAATTCGCATAGAACCGAGTCATTTCGCAGAAGAACATGTTGCAGTAAAGAGTTATTGTTAGAAGTGCTAATCGTGTCTAGACACTCATAAAAGAGATTCACAGAAAATATTCAAATAAAGTAATACCAGGATATGGACTTTGCGTCTCTTTCTTTGACTTTGTTCGGATTGAAGCAAGTAATATCTACCCTGGAGACGGAGCCAGCCATACTGAAGGTACTCATCATCATAACATTCATTTTGCAGTTCAATTTCGCATGATCATGTTCAGACCGGTGGAAGGTGAAATTCTCGTTGGAAAGGTTCATTCAAGTAACAAGAATGGAATTCGAGTGTCTTTAGAGTTTATGGACGATGTATGGATTCCCTCATACAACTGTCGAAATGATTGTTAGACTATCATTTCTAGTGCAAGAAGGAAGCGTTTATGATCCTATGAAGCGGATGTGGGTTTGGCATTACAATGATGGAGATCAACAATTGGATTTTAATGTAGAAATGGGAGAGTTTATTCGTTTCCGAGTCGTCGCTCTCCAATATAATCGAATAGAGAGTAATCCTTAATCACCTCTAATGAATCTAGAAAACAATACTGTAGTTACTTCAGAAGTTAAGAAAGTTGAGCGGGAGCCAGAACCAGCAACACGTCATCGTACACAGAGTATTGATGTCCAAGGACCTGAAATCTCTCGTGTACGCAGTGCCAGTATTGATATGAAGGAAGAAAAGATGCTTCCTCCGAATCCTATGGCTGTTATTATATCCTTTTTATGGTGGACGGATAGGTTCTTAACACTACGGTGATATTAGTTATGATGGTTTGGGGATGATTAAGTGGTGGATTCCAGATGAATCATATGATTGTTTGTTGCAAACAGATTCTAAAGGACTTCTACTTATTAGATGTCATATACTGAATCATTTCCCGTAACTTGTCTGGAACTGGAGGAATCAGCGCTATTTCTTCTTCTGTCAGGGATTCAGGGTGATCTACTTTCGACCCCAAAACCTTTTCAACCTCCTTTAACCAAGAGTTATATGAGTCTAGAATACTACTATCGTTGGTAAGCATTCGTTCCAATCGACTCAACTTAGCACGTTCATCGGGTGTTGATCCTTTGGGTGGAGGAGCGGTCTTTGCTTTCTTTAGTTCTTCTATCATGAACTTTTGATCGTCTTCTGTTAAACCTATTTCTTTATACAGTTCCTTCGTGTCTCTCGCCTTGATATTGGCAGGATCAGATAGCACCTTCTGAAGGTTTGTGACATACTGATAATCGGCTTCAGATAACCCTTTTCGATCAATTTTCATATCATATAGTAGAGACTCCTTCTTCTTCTCGGAAGTAGGCTTTGGTTCCTCCTTTGGACGCGGCTCTTCTATTATTGGAGTTTCCACCTTCTCTTCATCCTTTACAATTCTCATATTCAGTGGTTTTCTTCGGAGATCACGAAATTCTCGTAATCCTTTCGTAATTCGATCCATTTCTTCTTGATTAAGTGAAGGGAGTTCCCCTGAATCAACTAATACTTAAATACTATACATAGATTCACTTGTGCATGTGGGTCTTGATCTGTACCAACGAGTAACTCCAGCACGAGGAATTACCCGTACCGATGTCCCAATCCACAGAGATTTGAAAGCAAAAGAAAGCATTGAATCCTTACATGGATCCCTTCTCACGTGTAAAAGGTTATTATCTCCAAGGAGCACCTTCAAAGATTGTGATAGGGGAAATAAAGAAGTGTTCAGATTGGAAGGAGGAAACGTTCCAAGATCGTGTAGTGAACGAAGTAATCGATTTTTCAGTCTCTATTATTCTCAGATCATCAATCATCCGCTAATTCTAAAGAATGGACGTGATCATGAATATGAAACTCGTTTCGTTCGTAGCTACTTTGATGAATTAATGAATGCTGATTCTGTTTCAGATGGTGGATGATCTTATCGCATAGTATATCTCTGATTCGTTTGCTATGGAATATGACCGTGTGCATCATAAACAGTAACTGAGATTATTACTTTTCACTGTAGTGAAAACAATAGCGAGTATTATTACTGCTATTATCCCGTTCCGCTAACAGATGAGGTGATACAAGTGAAACTGAAGAGATCATGCAATTGTACTGCTTTCAAAACTTGGGAGGCTTGTTTTGCGTTTCTTGAATGGGTTATAACTAATACTTCTGTTTTCCATTCTAAAAAGATCTTAGAAGTGGGGTCGGGAAGTGGTCTTTGTGGGCAAATGTTGCAGTGTCTAGTTCATGATTGTCAGATTATTATGAGTGATTATTGTGATGAAGTTACTGAATATATTCTTGGGAACACTGAAGATAGTAATTCCGTGATTACGTGCTCAAAAGATAGATCGCGAAGTGTTTGAACGTCTTGATGCCTCAATTCCATCAGTCGATACAGTTGATTTTTGTAATTTCTCAAAAGATCACATCAGAAGCTTACAAGCAGATATCCTGATGGCAACAGATGTGGTATAAGTGGATGAGAACACTAACATGAAGACGTTTTCTCCAGATTTAGTTGATGGATTTGTGGAGCTCACGGATTTCATGCTGAAAGAGTGTCATCGTAAGGTCATATCTACTGGTTAATGCTAAGTTGAAAGGGCATTTGTCTGTTGCACAGTCCGTACAGCAGAGATGTTTGATCGATTAAAGGAGAACCTTAAGGCGAAAGGTCTTAGAATAGCAATGCACTATTTAGAGCAGATGAATACTTGGTATTACCTCAAATATGCTGAAATTGTCCTTTTAGAAGTTACTTTGGGAATTATTGAGTAATATGACATGTTTGGATCAAAACCCAAAGTGGTATCACTATCCTTAATTATCATACCATGCCAATACTAAACATGGAACCACCAACAAACCACATTTCCTTTGATACTTGACCTTTACGATGCCTGCTGAGAGAATTAGCAAGAAGAGACAATGTGTGGCTGATGGAGTGTTCTACGCCGAGCTTGATGAGGTAAGAAGTGGTTTGGTGTCGAAGTAAGAATTTAGCTTCTTCACCGTCAATTGGCTGAGGTTGGCTATGCTGGAGTGAGCGTCCGTAAGTCCACCATGAAGACTG
>JABLTK010063123.1_pt1 | contig 13179 bp, 17 predicted proteins | sample 7160131 | NCBI WGS metagenome assembly JABLTK01 (sample SAMN14651221, study PRJNA627086) | human gut metagenome | isolation source: feces | host: Homo sapiens
AATAATCATCTTAACAACCATTTAATCTACGATTAAATTTCTCTGCAGAAGTTCATTATAAGGGACCTGTTGGAGCATAGAATCGGTATGACGTATAGGATTACCATCTCAGCGCCAAGGCTTCCTCTGGGTCTGTTTTGAGTGCAACTTATTCTCAGTACATTATGAAGAATCTGACATTAGGAATGGAGGTGACACGTAATCCAATTCGTGCTGGTCTTGCCTACAGTATTGCAGGCAAATATGCTCTGGGCACGGATATGTTTGGTAGGACGTAATTAGATGGTATGATCCCAGGTTGTACTCTTTCCTCTCTGAAGCAAATGGAAATGTTTTATGTGAATTCTCCTTCAAAGCGAACGAAATTGGTTTCGAAGTTGACGATTGATTTCAATAACCGTATGAGCGAGATGCAGATAGGCTGTCTCTATCTGTTCAAGTCAGGCAAACTACATATGACACTAACATCATCTGGACGTCTTCAGACATTTATTGTGAGTTTCATTGTAAAATGTGATTATAGGAGGAGTATGTGACACCTACATTGCTTATGACCATTTCGGTGGATCATAGTGTTTTCCAGAATGCCACCCGTGTTGGTTTTGGAACGAAAGTTATGATGGGTTAAGTTGTCTTTTACCAGTTCAATGTTTGTTGAATATTTCTAGGTAGTGGGAGTTACTTTCGGTTTGGTCACTTTCACTATTATCAAGATTCGTTGTCATTCGAATATATAAAAGTGTAGGTAATGAAGAACGAATGAACCTCTTTTAATTGTTTTGTAGAAGCTCGTGTGGCTAAGGATCTTACTTGATAGAGGTACATATGTCATCAAATCCCCCTGTAAATGAAGAAATGAAAAGAAAAGCGGAGAGGATGAAGGAACTCATTGCTCCGAGCAGAACTTTGTCAAGTGGGAAAGCGGAACGTATTGTAGGTCTTTCTTTGCAGAGTTAGTGCTAATTCCTGTAGTATAAAAGTATTCTGTCCACGGTTCCAGAAAAGACGTCAAAGGATTTGCTTTTGGAAATCATCTATTCTTGTGATGGAAATATGATGGAAATTGAGAGAAAAGTGGCAGAATTGTGGGAAGATGGTGTGAAGGACGACTGGACTCCGGTTCTTTCTCGTTCCCAAAAGGTACCCTATTCTTTGGTTCTTGAATGGTAGTCACAGAAGAAGGCTGCTCGATTCGAAACGGAACGTAGTCATCGAGGTCGTCGAAATCCCCGACCTCAGAATCGACGAGGCAGAGATCGTCGGCCCCGTCCTACCCCTCAACGTCCTGAGGCAGTTGTTCTTGAATCTCCAGAGGAGCCGATAATCAAGGAGATTGTTGAGGAAGTGGCTGAAGCTGTCTTGCCTGAAGTTGTGGAGGAAAAGCCTGTTACTCCGGTTGAACAACCGGAGGTTCAACCAGCTCCAGAAGAGCCTGCTCCTGTCGAGAAGGTTGAAGAGACCCCAGCTACTGTCGTAGCAGAGCCAGAGCCTGAGAAGAGCACTGAGGTTCCTGAAGCGCCAGCCCCACGAATGGTGAAGCAGACGAAGCGTGTCGTGAAGAAGGTCCAGCACCACAAACCTGCTGAATTCAGTTTGGGTGCCTTTGCCTCGGTGTCGATTGGAGCCCCCATTTCGATCGGTGTAGCCACTGCTCCTGCTGTGCAAACTTCATCTCCTGAGACTGATACTGCCTCTGAACCTGCAAAGCCAAAGGAGGGTAAGAGTTGAGATGGGATGTGAATTAGAAACAACAACAGTTCCTGCTCCAGTTAATGATGTTGAGTACAATAATATGTACGGAGTAAGTGGATTGAATGAGATATGATCATAGTATTATTATCCTAATATGTATCCTGGCTATCCTCAGCCTCATGTCTTCTTCCCTGATTATTATCCTGCTCCTGGAATGAATCAAGATGCTTCCTTTACTGGGATTCAGGTTCCTCCTGTCTACTCGGGTGTTCCAGCTGATAAGAATTTCTCTCGTCCTGTTCAACAAGTTCAAGGAATCAATCCTCCCTCCGATACAACGACTCCCAATGATAAGGTAACTGGAATGAATCATGAGAATCCTATGGTATATGGCCAGCAGGGTAATGTACCATTTATGGCCTATGCTTCGTATCCTAACAGTCAAGGATATATGTATGGTGGATATCCGTAAATATTTGATTGAAGTGTTAGGTTTAGACGAACTATGATGGGCCATAACCCACAACAGAACTATCCGAAACAGAATGCTCCAGGAATGTTTGACGCTCGACCTGCTGTGAATGCAAGTACTCCTCAATCTGATTCGTATGGTAATGGAATGCCTACGAATCGTGGAATGATGGAGCGTATGGAAGTTCCTCAACAGAATATGGAAAATGCTGCGAAAGGATACTATGCATACAGTCAACGTAATCAGCCTTTGAACACTCCTTGGATGCGAAATCCGGAGAACCGTTATTAGTCGAAAGGGTTTATATGTTTGTTTGAATGAATAAAACAAGACACTCTAGAACCCGATTAAACAGACTGATTAAATTGTCATCCTTTATGTACTCTGGGAACTCCTTCAGAGTAATCCAATTGAACTCCTTCCCAGCAGAAGGAAGGAGTTCAACATCACCGATGAGACGAGCTGCGCGGTAATAGAATACCTTCTCCCCGAATGCCTTCTTCTTTTCCTGCTCCTCAGATGAGTACTTTCTTCTAACCATGAAATTGACATGATAACACTACGCAGTGTGGAAACAAGGAGGATAACCCCAGAAATACAGCTGTAAGTCCTTTCCATATGTAGCCACAGCCAGACGTTCTAGAGCCTACAAGGAATGATTGAGAATCAATACCAACTTTACGCGTCGTCTTATACTTTTCTGCATCATATTCGAGAGAAGGAAACACCCATCCCGAAGCATTGTGTATCATCAGATACAGGAAACCAGGTGTATTTCTCAGAAGTGATGTTCGGTCATTTGCTTTATCTGCAGGAGTGATATCAGATGTACTTGCTTCATGTAGTTTTTGCATCTCCTACATGTAATTCAAAACCAACGACCTTAACAATATCATCCTTGGTATCACTGGAAATATTCTCCTCTTTGTCATTTAGGATGCTGTCGACAATCTTGTTGTAAGGAGGCATTTGCTTATCCAGTCGTCGCTTCTCTCGAATCTCCTCAAACTTTGTATACCATTCAGGTGGTTTTCCAAATACAATTGGCTGTCGCTCCACAATACTACGAATCAGGCATCATTCTCATCCAAATACAGGGATAAACGACAGATCCATTGCTTCTCCAATCCAGATTGAGCAGCTTCCTCGTCTAGCTTCTTGCATTGCTCAATCACTTGTTGTCGAGCTTTCTTTTCATTATCTCTTCGGATTTTTCTTTCTGAAGGCGGACAATCCTTGTGGTGATGAATTGGTTTCTTCGGACCAGAGACAGCACTAAACATGCGAAGAGATGCAGATACTATTCTCTCGCTTGTCTTTCTCACCGATACAGTAAGCATTGTGTTTCTGACCGAATGGGGTATAAGAGAATGGCAACGAAATGTGGAAATGATATGGTGATTATACTTGAAAGAATGTTGGGATCATCTTGCTACTCAGATACTCTCCTCAAAGAAATGTTCAAGTGTACTGGCTCCTTACTCAAGTCACTTGTAAAGAATCAGAAAGTTGTCTGGAAACGGACATCTTTTGATTCATATTTTTGGAGTTCCTTTTCAAGTGCTGAAGGAGATGTATTTCGTGTAACTTTAGAAGGGTGGCTTCTTATTATTTAGTCTTCATGGAATTTATATACAAAATGTTTGAGGGAAAATAGTCGTTTCTATGTATCAGCCGCCTCTTCCTATGCGAAAACAAAGTACAAGATGCAGAACGTATATGACCGACTTATCCATGGAAAGAAAGAGAAAGCGGCAGCACAAGTTGCCTTTATGGTTTTCTTTGATCATGGATATGATTGGATAGATCACAAAGGAGATGAAACAGAGTTTGACAGATATGGGATTTGATATGAAAACGATTACCAATCTTAAGCCGTTATATGCTCAATATGTATTTGTGATTCTCGGATCTCAGTATTTAGATTATTAGCAATACAATTTCGTTTGACTCATGGAAGAGTAATAATGAGGCTTTCATTAAAGCCTGCGAAGAGGAAGAACAACAGAAACGTGAGGAAGCAGCTCGTTTGGCTGTACAAGAGTCACAGAGTGAGATAACTGCTTCGGAACAGATTTGTGTTTCTGAGCAGAGTAATCAAGAGGATAATTCAGGTGGCTTAGTCGTTGTTTCTGAAGAAGAACAGCCGAAATCGACACCTTCATTGATGGTCGTTGAGGAGAAGAAAGGGGATTCTTTTTAGTTATTTGTGTTTCTTCTATCAAGTTGATTTCTCAATTCTTTATACTGTTTACGTTAGTTTATAATCAAGAATAGCACCTACGAATAGAGAGACACCGCCTAGATGATTGTCCAATAGAAAACTCTAAACTGGAGAATTCAACGGTTTGTGAAGTTTACTCTAATTATTCTTTTTTAAAATGAGAACTGTGACAGAAAAGATGCTGTCTATGTCAGGATGTAGGTCCAAGGTCTGTAGACAGTGTCACCGAACCAAACCGCTTCGAGCATTTCTAAGCAAAAATAACGAAGGAATTTGTATTATTTGCAGTGTATGTAGAGAAAACCAAATGAAAAGGTACTATGGTATTTAGTTTTCCGTAATCTATTATATGTAGAAAAGAAGCTGCGGATGCAAAGAGCTGGAGTGGGTCGATGCTACCAGACACTACAGTGTTCTGGGGTTCAGCGACCCCTTCCTACAAACTATCTTCCTTTGGTTCCTTCCAGTGTTATGTCTTTTAGTTCAAACCTATCTGCTGGATTGAAACCCGTACCGTCATTTACTGATTCCCTTCCCTTTCCATGCGCGAGATGGATTGCCGTTAAGCAATTCTGTTCAGACTGTATTTCTGATCAAGTTTACGTAGCTAAGTTGTTGTATCATCCATCAAGTCATCAGTGGATGAATCAACGAAATTGCCAGATATTGAACAGTCCAGATAGAAAGGTTCAAACAGACTTGAGTCCTGTCTGGACTGGTTTTTCCGATGTTGAAGAGCGAGGATAGAACTGTTAGGTAATTTCATTTCCCATCATTGTTTGTTAGACTATACATTCGGATTGCAGACGATTTCTTTATGGCGTTATAATTGTGACATATATCTTGGCTATTTCGATGGTGACAGAGAAACGCCCTTTTGTGTTTTGTTCATTCTCACAGTGTCAAAAACAATCTTTGGTCAAATTGGATTTGCAAAGCTTGTTGTACATGAAGTGTTTCACCCTTTTATTTCTATTTTGTAGGATTCGGTGCATGTTCTTAGTGCTAGTGACAGTCTTAACATGTGATCCTGATGAGTTTCCTTACTGGCTTACAATTGTTTACAGCGATAATGTAGCATCGCAATCAGTGACTGTATATGAAGCGAAGACAGGTATTCGCAAATATGATTTCAATGGATATGGAAAAGATAACACTGTCTCTTCAAATCAAATATGTTTAAAGTCTTCTCTTTATACCATTGTTGCTCGAGATGGGTTTGTGAATAATGAGTGTGTTTATCGATAGTCTGAGGGCCAGCTGGTCGGATGGTTCGTTTTTTATTGTTTCGATGATCGAGTCGTTTGAGATCTTTCGTGGAACTTGTGACTCTGCTGGTGAGCGTGAGTTTAGCTTTTTTCGTAAGCAGTCAGCTTTCTTTTCTCACCCCTAGCATCCATAGTGGTACCTTCGAAGAGTACATGGCTCTTTCATGATGGGCTTCTGGAAGATTCTTGGTACTTGCCATCATACAATGATTCAGACTGGCAAAGAGAGTTATATGGGAATTTTCCTCCTTTTGTGGATAATCGGTATTATCGTCTCCAAACCAATCTATCGTGTGAAGCGCTCCAGCACTCTAGTACTATCATGTTTGCCCTCCATGGCCAGAATTACTCTTCCCTCTATCTAAATGGTAATCAAGTTTATAAATCACTGTAGTTTCTATGGTTAGAATTGACTTCTAGTAATACTTATGTTCCTTCAACTGAATCCAATGGATTCTTTCTCTACAGTATTTCTCGTACTCATGTGTTACCTTCTTGTTCAGATCCAACAGTTTCACTCACTCTTGCTGTTGTATCAACAAGTCTTATAACCGAAATGATACCAGATGAATTTGATCTCACAGTCTATCTTATTCCTGATGGAAGTTCTCGTACTATTGAATGTTGTATCACTTCACGGCATTGGAAGGACTTCTTTAGTAATCCACTCTCCTTTGCAACGGATAGTAATCGACTTACATATTGGAGAGTGAAAGGACGCTATGCAGATTTTACCATGACGTTTAATGCTTATCATTATGAATATGTAAATGCATACCAGATCACTTGTGGAACCTATCCCAATAACTACCCTACTTCATGGATCGTTAAGGGATGTATCAAAGGAGAGAATGATCTCTGGTCTTGTGATATTCTTGATGAGCGGAATAATGTGAGTTGGGATGGTCCTATCACGATGCGAGAGTATTCAATGAATACTCTACAGAAGTCATATCAACGCTATGCTATTGACTTGCGTGCTTCTGATACCAATTCTGAGTTATGGGTTAATGAAATCGCCTTTGTCTCACGAGCTGAGAATCCTTCTACAACTCTCGAATATTCTTCTTCTCTTCTCTCTATCTATGTGAATCTGGATGATGTATTTCTGGAACCTTCGTCGGGATATACAGAGTTTTCTATTGACCCTGATTTACCCCATGGATTGAAGCTTGATTCGACATCTGGCTTATTGTGGGGTCGTGCCATGGAGACAACCGAGACAGAGTATACAATCACAGCAAAGCATAGAATTACAGGTGAGGATGCGAGTACTATACTGACGATACAAGTTTCAAGTGGGAATAAAATGAGAGTATAATTGATAGAATGTGCTTATCCCAATCGAATTCTGGATATCGAATGGGTGTCATATCAGATGAGTGCCTCTGAAGAGTGGCAACTTCTGGATAGTCAACAAAAGGTGATCGCATCAGATCATGGTCAGGAATGTGGAGAATACACTGTAACCAAGACGCGACACTTCTGTTTAGCTCCTGAAATCTATACCTTTCAGCAGCGAGTGGTGGATCGCAAGACCAATCAATATGGAGGTCATGTTACTATGCGAGCAAGGGTTTCAACTTCCTACAATGATGGATCGTTTGCTCTTCCTCTCTTCTCACAAAGTTATAAGGGATGTTCAGAGGAGTGGAGTACAGGTACAGGACTAAGTGATTGCTCAGCACAGACTATTTCCTTGTCGTATCTTATGGATCGAGATGCTTGGTGGAGAGCTTCAGATGACCGTGTGCCTCCTTCTTGGACAGAACCAGGATATGATGATTCGTGGTGGGATTTCCTCCCACTCTCTAGTCTTTATGCTGCCTATCGGATCCGAGGTCAATTTGTGGTATCAGATCTATCGCAGCTTGAAGCTGTTGAAATTGTGGTTACAAATGCATTACGTTTCAGTATCTATGTGAATGGAAACGGTTTTGGTGAAGTATCCATTGAATATATGGAAGTCACCCATTCTATGCGAGTAGCAGCTGATATGTTGGTTGAAGGAATAAATACTCTTGCTGTTCGCATATCTCGCCAAATTTGGGATAAACATTTCGTTCCTCTCGTGATTGTTGTTCAACCTATCTTCACCTCATCTCCTTACTGGACTCCAGGAGAGAAAGAACTCACTGCTTCTCATACTTGTTGGGGGTATTCTGTCTCTTCCTTGATGGATGGGAATGTGAATTCTGATTGGAAAGGTGAGTATGCAAGTGGTGAAGTCTCTGTCCGAGCCTCCTTTTCTCCCATCATGAGTCAGATGATTCGAGGCTACTGCCTCACTAGTAGTTCTGCCTCGGCTCTCTTTGATCCTGAGCAGTGGCAAGTACGAATCCGAAGTCTGGACTGGCGATGGACAAGTGTAGCAACTGTGACTCGAACTCGTTTCTCATCACGGGGTCAACGAAGATGCTTTCCGCTATTCCTCCCATCACTCGGATATGTGGCTTCAGGGATAGAAATTGTTTTCACAGGAGAGGTTACTCAAAGTGCTGTTCAGCTGAGTGAACTCTCCATTCTCACCTTTTCCTTCACCCAGTCTCCTCTTCCACCACTTTCATATGGAACTCCAACGGTCGATGTGGTCACAGATGTGATGTTCCCAGCACTGGGTCTTCCTTCTCCTCTCTACACCAACTTTGTCTTATTGTCTCCTCTTCCCAATGGGTTATACCTTGACTCAGCAGATGGTGATATCTGGGGGAAAGTATCTGAGCCATTTGACTCGGTAGTTGTGGAGATCGGTGCAGAGAGCTATCAAGGGAAGGCCAAGACTACATTGACTCTTGTGTCTAAGTCGTGTGAGAACCCTTTCTCTTTAGTGACAATTCAATTGAATGGTTTGGAAGACCTTTCCTTCTTTCTCTCGTTTGTTATTGTCAATGCTGACCAGAATGTGGTGGCTTCAGAGTTCATCCCTCCTTCCACTTCACCGATTCCGACTGTTTTTACTTATTGCTTGCGATCTGAAGACTATACGCTTCGGTTTACCGATAAGAGTAATGCTGGCTTCCTTCGGGCCACCTTCTCCATTTTCTCTGATGGTGTACTCTTGCACACAGGCTTTTTCAATGCAGGATTCTCGAACCATGTTGTTAACTTCTTTGCTGGCTCTCTTCTCCCACCGTTATCCACCCTCTGGTACTATCAACTGGATAACACAGAACCTCCTTCACGATGGTACGCAAGTATTGATCCTGTTCATGAAGAATGGGAAGTAACCACTCCTGGATCGTTTCCTGAACCACTAGGACGAGCTCAATATTTCAAAACTGTAATGGATGTGAGTTCCATTCTTTCGTCTCTTCAGAAGTATAGTGCTTATGTGATTGAGATACGAGTTCGAGGAGGAGCGATCGTATATGTGAATGGAGAAGAGGTACTACGCCATCAGATGCCTGAAGGGCGTGTAACGAAGGATACTCTGCCTCTCTCCTCGTTCCCTGAGCCATCAATTGTCACTGCTTCTGTGAGTATTCAGTTTAATCCCTTCACCAAGGATGTGATTGTGATTGCTGCCGAATTGCATGATACCACAGTTCAGTCTATAAGTACGTTTCAGATGGGTGTTCGCCTCTTGCGAGATGGATCAATGTGTAACATTCATGGTAAGATCACAGTGAACAAGCCAGATAGTTCAGTGAATAATCCCGAACAACTGATTGATGGAAAGTACTACAATAAGATGGTCATTAATGACAGTTGTGAAGATATTGAGGTGATATTGGATATGGAACATCGTGAGTATCATTATGTGACTGAGTTGTGTCTCTTCACTGCCAATACTGCAGGCGAGTATCCTCATACGTTGGCATTAGATGGAGGTGTACAGACAGTAAATACAACTTGGACATCCTTATACTCAACAGAGGTGGATTTCCAGCGTGTAGCTTATGGTCAGTATGCTTGTTTCCGTCTCTTCAATGAGCAATCGTTCAGTTTGTTCCGTCTTCATTTTGCTGATTGTGAGCATAAAAATCAGTTGGAGATTGCTGAGATTGAATTCTATTCAAATCGCTTGGATGGGTTCTGTGAGGATGACACTGCGAATCGAACTCCGAGTGGTGAGTGGAAGAATATGGGGTGCTCCGATTTATACATTGGAAGATATTTACGTTTCTGCGAAAATGGGACATGGTCACAGACGATCGATAATTGTGTTCCAAAAGCTCCGATTGCTTTTAAGTATAAGGCTTCAGTGTTCTATGTGACACGACGGGATATAATTGAATTAACTCCGTCTGTTGTAGGTGCAGAAATCGTATTTGAGACCTCGATTATTCCCCAGGGCTTGTTCTTTGATAACGATACAGGAACATTTGTAGGTGTATATAATGGAGATGATTTACGGGTGAATGTGACTGTCATAGCTAAGAATATTGGTGGATTTCAGTCTACAACCTTCACTCTGGTGGTGGTAAACAACAATGAAGAGTTGATTGTGATGGTTGCTTTTTTGGCGGCTGCTTGTCTGATTGGAGCTGTTGTTTATATTTCTGTGCTGCTGAGTACGAGTAACAGTGAGAAAGTAAAAAAAGAGGCGGAGAGATCGCATCTTCATACCAAACAGCTTCCAGAGAAGATGCTCCCATTATTGGTGTAATATTTGTACAATAATCCTTTAGCAGCTTGTTTGAGAGAAAACAACCTTAGAATACATGGTCTTCGAGTTCTTTCGATCTCTTCTGTTCATAATTCTATCCATAAATTTAGAATAAAGGGTCCGACTAACACATCTTCATTCAACTCCTTGCACAAGCTGATAATACGACTGCAACTTTCCATTAATGCTTTACCTGGAGGATATGCTGGATCAGATGTTTGTACCTAGAATGACCAAACAAGTTAAATGCTCACTCTCATTTCAATATTTGTAGCTAAAGGGTGAGGAACACGGTATCCGACAAAGGTAACTTTCGGATCATCTATCATATCCCTGGAAATGAAAAGATACTCTCCAACCCAACATTCTTAAAATATTACCAAGTGTATGGTCTTCTGTCTCGATAATATATTTGCAGGCATTGCTAATTTTCGTTTCTGTTATCTGGGTGACTCTAATCGTTAACACGAATCAATTGCCTATGGCAATGCCATTTCTTACTTTCTCATCCCATAGTCCATTCGGACAGCTAATGACGGATCAGGCTTATTCATCTTAAAGACAATTGTGATTGAAATATAAGGCGGGTCCAAATTGATTCGTTAATGGAATAATAAATATATCAAAAAGGCGATAGAAGTGTTGATTACTAGATGAATCAGCAATCATACCTCTAATAATTCCTATCATTAGTTAAACAATACTGATATTCCTGACACCATAAGATGTGGTCCAGTATTGCCATTGCTCATTTCTTCCATCTTTGAATAATGGTCCTGCAACGGATCAACTTTATATATGATAAACACACTTATGATTCGCTTAGTAACTCTGAAGTATGGTTCCACAAAGAATGATATTATCCAATCAGATTTAAGATATATAAAACATTGTTATCATGTCACAAGATTCAATAATCTCTGAAATCCTTTCAAACCTTTACAGATAGTGACTATTCTATAATACTAGTTCATGTATCTCATCTACGCAAAGATTCGATACAAACATTCTTATTCATCTCTGTTTCGCTACTTCATACCATTCATAGGATAAACTATTGCGTTTAATAACATTCATATGGTTGAAAGACGTTAGATGGACTATTCATCTATTAAGAATTACGAAATTGCACATAGTTAATAAATACAGTAGAATGAACTATATCTGATGAGACAGTTGGACATATGGAATCAAATTATGATAATCATGGATTTCTCATTTAGACTCTAGAGAACACATGTATAGGAGAATAGAGCAGAATTGAAAGTGAACTCGTGATGGACATCAATCCATTTTTAGATCTATCCAGATGGGACCAACAAATTGTTACGATCTATGTATACTTCATAGGTATGGAAAGTACTTGGAGAAGATGTGAACGAAGAAGAGAAACACTATTCCTAGCCAATCAGATTATGCAAATCTAAACAAATGGTGAATGATGACCAGTATCCTGTTTTAGAAATACAGAATGATCCCACTCTCTGGAAGTGTTGACATTACAAAGTCAACTAATTCCAAGGTCTGTAAGCAGTGTGGACGTCGAAAGCAGATAAGTGCCTTTATCAGCAAAAACCAAGCTTATATATGTATAATATGTGATGCTTGTAGGGCTATTCAGGAAAAGCGATCTCGAGGTAAGAGAATGTCAATAACGCTGATTATTAGCACGCCGCATTATAAAAAAGCAAGAGCAATCTTGTTTTAGTGATACGGTTTATGATTCATATTCACCAAAGCACAAGAAGAAGAAAGAGGAATTACCACTTGCAAAGAAGATACAGCAGAGTGGTAATCAATCTGTATTTAATCCAAGTCCTCTAGTAAAACGAGATGACCGGTGTGTTTCTCACGGCCATCACTACAACTCAGTAGTTCCTGTAGCAAATTGGATACATGTTGTTAACTTTAACAACGACAGTAATCCAAAGAGCGTGTTTCTAGCTCGTTGTCTTTTTCATCCGCTTGTGAAGTGTGACTCCAGTAGCTCAGTCACGAAGTATTCTATTTTATATTCTATGAAATGATGGGATCAGATAAAGTTACTGTTCCTCGTAGTTGAGTATCTTTTCTTTGCTTCTGTTTGTTTGATATCTAATTCTATGGATATTTGACTACTGTATTACTATGGATGAGTAAGAATGGAAGTATCGTTGAAGAGGTATAGGATTATTGGTTAGACCCCAAATGATCACCTAGATGGTTGAACAGTGTGTGTTGTATTGTATTGCATATACTATTTTCAAAGACTTTGTACAAACACAACTCTGTGTACTAATGAATAACAACGATCATTCTTATTATTACTGTCACATTATTATCAGTTATACGAAAAGTGCAATGTATGTAGTTCTAAGATGTATCCTAAAACCCTTGAAATATCATAATTGTCATTATCAGTTATCTGTATGTACTGCAGTCAAAACCAATCATTTCACGAAATCGCTGATATGTCACTTTCGAACCAATGCTACATAATTGTTATCAATAATATTATATACAAATGCTAACTCGTTATTACTATTCGTATGATGTATCATTAAATGAGGAATACAATTTCCGACCAATCAGATTCTTAAAAATCGATAATCCATTATTTGGTCTCATTAGGGAATATAGATATCGTAGAGGAAGGAGTCTATCTGTTCATATTGGTCGAAAAACTCTTAACATATCAGGTATTGTAAAAATTGATTTCTATACAATTCCCAGAACATGGTTCCAGTATTCCTCTCCGAGGAATCTATTGTATATTATTATCAAAGGAATATGTGTCCCAATCCAAACATAGTACATAAACGAACTCACATTAAGCCTGTGTAGCCTTCTTTGCATTCTTCTTGCTCTTTCGACTCTTACGAATTGCAGCATACTTCATCACATTGAGAATCTCCTCGTCCTCACACTTCTTCTC
>JABLTK010134632.1_pt1 | contig 13170 bp, 9 predicted proteins | sample 7160131 | NCBI WGS metagenome assembly JABLTK01 (sample SAMN14651221, study PRJNA627086) | human gut metagenome | isolation source: feces | host: Homo sapiens
CATCACCGATTCTATTATATCAAAAAAGGTCGCATTGCGCGACCTTTTTTGACAGGCTGACCTTCCTCGTCAGAGGAAGGCTTATTTTGGGCTCCCTCTGATGAGGGAGCTGGCTGTGCGTTAGCACAGACTGAGGGAGAGAAGCCCATAGATCGCTGTACTCACATAGTTTTTGAAGCTCGAATATATGGCTTCAAAAACGTCGTTTGATTGCGGTCATTCTTGCCGACCGCAATCAACAGCGCGGCAGCTACTGGGATCAAACGCCCTGCGTTTGGCGCGGCAGCTGCTGGAAGCCGGCACTGTCGGCATATTTTGGTGAAATCGTGAATATATATAGTAATATAGACATTTATTTCACATTTATTACAAAAGTATTGAAGCTCGAAATAAAGTGGTGTATAATACTTGCGTATTCACGATTGGAGGCGGACTTTCGATGCGAAAGCTGATCACCTGCGCAGTTACGGGCGCGATATTGCTGGCGATGCTGATATGCATTTTCCTTCCTTCCTCGGTTTTTTCGGAGGATCGCGATACCGTGCTGCTGGCGAAAACCATCTATGCGCTGGGCAAAAACGAAAGCTATAAAACCAAGCTGGCGCTGGGTGCGGTGGTAATGAACCGCGTGGACAGCGGCTGGTTCGCCAACGATCTGGGCGGCGTGCTGCGCGATCAGCAGCAATTCCCCGCCGGTACGCGCTATGATAACGAAAGTCTGCGGGCGGCGCACGATGTGCTGTCCGGCAGCCGCGTGATCGATGCATCCGCGCTGTACTATCAATCCTCAGACGCCAGCGATCCCTGGGGCGCTGAAAACCGCGTAGCGCAGGTCGGCTCCTACAGCTTCTATTCCGAATCCGGAAATCATATCTGAACCAAAGAATCGCTTCGATTCGCACTTACACGGTCGGAGCGATTTTTTATGATTTCTGAAAATTGTATTGGCTTTCTTTCTTCGATTGTGTATAATACATATGATAAACTTATGTGATTCTGCATGGATGCGCATCACAGAAAAGGAAGTATACCCTCATGCAAAAGCTACGCGCCTACATTGCGCGGTGTACGCCGCGTACCCGGTTCTTTATCGCCTATTTTCTTCTGATGGGCATCGGCTGCAGCGCCTTTACGCGGCTCGCCAACGGCCTCCACAATGTATTTCTGCTGCCCGCCATGCTGATTCTGGCGGCGTTCGCCATGCGCGATGAGGGCGTGAAGCGCGATGTGCCGATGCTGCTGGGCTGCGCCGCGGTAACCTGGGCGGTATTGGCGGGACTGCTGAACGGGCGCGCCTTTGACAACGGCAGCGCCATCGGCTATCTATCGCTGATGGCCTGCTGGTTCTTTGCGCTGCGCCTGCCGCGCGATACCACCGCCGCGCAGATGGAGGATGAATTTATCGCCATCGGCATGGTGTACATGGTGTGCTATCTTCCGTTTCTGCTGGTGGCGCTGTATTCCCTGTTTTCGGGAAAACTGATCCAAACGCCGCTGGACGCCAAGGGGCTGGGTCTGGAAACGGCGGGCTTCCTGAAGGATCGCCTGCGCGTGCTGGAAAATCAGAACATCTGCGGCCGCAACATGATGGTGTGCGTTCTGTTTTCCATCTATATTCTGATCCGCCGCAAGGGGCTGGGGCTGCGAATTTTCAGCATTTTCGTTCTGATCGTGAATCTGATGGCGCTTACCCACACGCAATCGCGCGGCAACATCATTTCGCTTTCGATCGCCATCGGCGTGATCGCGTTCCGCTATGTATATATGTGGGTGCGCAGGCGCGGCTGGCGCGTAGTCGCGGGGCTGGCGGCGTGCGCGGCGGCGTTCTTTCTGATGGTCGGCATTACAAACGTGCTGTTTGATGTGGATCTGGCGATCGCGAAGAAAACGGCGGTGGTCATTGATGAAGAGCTGATGCAGCAGGACAATTACATCGATCGTTTCGGTCAGTTCGACGTCATGTCCAGCGGCCGCCAATGGGTATGGGAGGTTACCGGGAAATATCTGAAAACCCATCCCAGACAGCTTCTTCTGGGCATCAACGCGCCTTCCATCATGCAGGAAATCGGCACGGTGGATCCGGGCGTATCGAGCCTGCGCCATGTGCATAATTCGCTGCTGGACTGCATCGTGAACTGCGGTCTGCCCTATATGCTGATCGTGCTCGCGTTCCTCATATACATGATCCCCAAGTGCTGGCGCGTGGTTACGAAATCGGGCGGCGACGATGGATCGCAGATCTATGTGGCGATGCTGGTGGGTCTGCTGGCGGAGAGCATGACGGAAGTCATGCTGTTTGTGCGCGTGACATCCTATAATACGCTGTTCATGCTGATGTGCGGCTATATCCTGCACATCTGCAAATCGATGGATCGAGAAAAGAAGGAAATATCTTCCAATCCCGAAACCTGTGGGAACCAAACGGGAACGGCGGATGTCTAATAGATACCTCGATCGGGTAAAGAAAACACAGGAGGAAGAAAACAATGAAACAAAAGCTTGCGGCAATTCTGGTAATCGTAATGGCAATCGTGCTTCCCGCGATGGCATTGGCGGAAACGGTATCGCTGGCGTACCCCAGCGGCGCGCTGAACCTGCGCGATGGCGCGGGCACGCAGTATAAATCGCTGGGCACGGTACACGATGGCGACCATATCACGGTGCTTCAGCAGGGCAGCGTATGGTCGAAGATCAAGACCGACAACGGCAAGGTGGGTTACATCAAGAACCTGTACATCAAAGGCATTGGATCCAGCTATGCATCCGGAACCACCTATTTCGACGGCGGCTACACCGTGTACACCACCGCGTCGGTGAACTTCCGCGCGGGCGCGGGCACGAATACCGCTTCGATGGGCACGCTGCGCAAGGGCACCAAGCTGACCGCGCTGGGCAAGAACAACGGCTGGTATCTGGTAAAGAACTCCAAGGGCACGCAGGGCTTCGTCAGCGGCTCCTATCTGACCAAGAGCAAGGTCAGCTCCGGCAGCAGCTCCACCACCCCCTCCGCCGCCACCAAGACCGTAACCGCCAGATATGTAAACGTCCGCGCGGACGGCGGCATGAGCGCGCCGGTCATCACCGTGCTGGCAAAGGGCACGAAGGTAGAAGTGCTGAAGAAGGGCAATTACTGGACGAAGATTTCCTATAAGGGAACCGTCGGCTGGATCAAGAACACCTATCTGAAGTAAACCAAATATGGAAAAACGCCGCTGCGACGTTCATGTCACAGCGGCGTTTTTCTATTGAATTTCCATAACCGTCAATACATCTCCGGCAACCTTGAAACGCACGTTCATGCCCGCGAACGATACGCCGTACACGCGATCCGGATCATCCTGATAGGATGGGCGCGGATCCTGCTGCAATACGCCGATCAGCGCGGATACCTTGTCCGCGGGCGCCTTCGCGCGCAGATCATCGGGCAAAATCACCTGCAGCGTGTGGAAGCGCACCGAATCAGTAAAACCGCCCGACGCATCGGATCGAATATCGGTATAGGGAATGTAGGGCTTGATATCGATGATCGGCGTACCGTTCACCAGATCCGCGCCGTATACATCGATTACCCAGCCGTGTTTGGGATCGCGGCGCACGCCGCCCAGACGCACGCAGGATAGCCCAACGGGGTTCGGACGATAGGGCGACCGCGTGGCAAACACGCCCACGCGCACATTGCCGCCCAAACGCGGCGGGCGCACGGTGGGGCTCCATTCTCCGGCAGGATTTTCAGAAAACAGCCAGATCAGCCAGAGATGGGAAAACTCTTCCAGACCGCGCAGCATATTTTCATCGCGATATTCCTTTTCAAATACGATGGTGCTTTTCAAATCGGGCACCAGATCGCTCTGGCGCGGCACGCCAAACTTCGTATCGAAATCGCTGTGCATCCGCGCGATCACATTCATCTGAACCGCTTCCGCCATACCAACTCTCCCTAAACCGTATTACACATTACACACTTCCAAAACCCATAGATCGCTCATTCAACAAAGCTTTTGCAACTCAGCCTTATGGTTGCAAAAGCGTGTTTTGATTGCGCCCATTCTTGCCGGGCGCAATCAACAGCACGGCAGTTGCTGAAAGCAGGCTCAGCCTGCCTGCCGACTAAATGCCTTGGGAGAGCATCGCATCCGCGACTTTGAGGAAGCCCGCTACGTTGGCAGCCTTTTCGAAATTGTTGCCGAATCCGTATTCCGCGGCAGCGGAGGCGACATTGTTGTAAATGCCCACCATGATCTGGTGCAGCTTGGCATCCACTTCTTCAAACGTCCAGCTGTAGCGCATGGAATTCTGGCTCATCTCCAGCGCGGAGGTCGCCACACCGCCCGCGTTTGCTGCCTTGGCGGGGCCGAACATCAAACCGGCGGCGACAAAGGCGTCGATGGCTTCCATGGTGGACGGCATGTTCGCGCCCTCGGACACGCAATAGCAGCCGTGCGCGATCAGCACCTTGGCGGAATCCAGATTGATTTCATTCTGGGTGGCGCAGGGCAGCGCGATATCGCAGGGGATCGTCCAAATGCCTGCGCAGCCATCGTGGTATTCCGCGGCAGCATGGGTTTCGGCGTATTCGCGGATGCGCGCGCGGCGCACTTCCTTGATTTCCTTGACGGCAGCCAGATCCACGCCGTTCGGATCGTAGATATAGCCGTTGGAATCGCTCATGGCAACCACCTTTGCGCCCAGCGCCTGCGCCTTTTCACAGGCATAGATGGCAACATTGCCCGAACCGGAGATTACAACGGTCTGCCCCGCAAAGGACTTGCCGTTCGCCTTCAGCATTTCCTCGGTGAAATAGCACAGGCCGTAGCCGGTGGCTTCCTTGCGGGCAAGGCTTCCGCCGTAGGATAAGCCCTTGCCGGTCAGAACGCCGCAATACTGGCCGGTAAGCTTCTTGTACTGGCCGTACAGATAGCCGATTTCACGCGCGCCCACACCGATATCGCCCGCAGGCACATCGCAATCGGGGCCGATGTGGCGATAAAGCTCGTTCATGAAGCTCTGGCAGAAGCGCATAACTTCCATATCGCTCTTGCCCTTGGGATCAAAATCGCTGCCGCCCTTCGCGCCGCCGATCGGCAGACCCGTAAGCGAATTTTTCAGCGTCTGTTCGAACGCGAGGAACTTTACCGTATCCTCCGTAACGGAGGGATGCAGGCGCAGACCGCCCTTGTACGGGCCGATCGCGCTGTTCGCCTGTACGCGATAGCCGCGGTTTACGTGCACATTTCCCTCGTCATCCACCCACGGCACGCGGAATTTGATGATGCGCTCCGGCTCCACAAACATTTCCATAACGCCCATCTTAATGTATTCCGGATGCGCTTCCACCACCGGCTCCAGCGATTCCAGCGCGCTGCGCACCGTGATTAAAAACTGCTTGTCGTCCGGATTGCGCTTTTCCACCGTCGCCATCAGCTTCTGCAGATATTCGTTTTTGATCGCCATATTTTCGCCCTCCCAGCATTGTTCTTTTACGCCATTTTATGTTTCAAGTATACCGATCTTACAGTCGATTGGCAATACCTAACAGATTAAGCTTCTGCGAATTATCCTGCAGTCGAACTTGCATATTTCTGTGTTTTTCTCGCAAAACAACGCGTTTGGTGAATTATTTGAAACATATATGCATGAACCAAATATTTAACTTGCAAATTCGCCGCACACATCGTATAATACAGACTAAATTATTTGAAAGGAGAAAAAACGCATGAACAAGGTATTCATTCCGGAAGGTTATCGTTCACCGCTAAACGTGTACGATATGCAGATCGCCATCGAATTCATCAAGCACAATTTTCAGAAGGAGCTTGCACACGCATTGAATTTGCGCCGCGTATCCGCGCCGTTGTTCGTGCGTGAAAGCTCCGGTCTGAACGACAATCTGAACGGTTATGAACGTCCGGTATCCTTCGATGTGCCCGCCGTGGGCGCGGAGGGACAGGTAGTGCATTCGCTGGCAAAATGGAAGCGGTTCGCGCTGAAGAAATATAACTTCCGCGTGGGCAAGGGCATCTATACCGATATGAACGCCATCCGCAGGGATGAACAGCTGGACAACCTGCATTCGATTTACGTCGATCAGTGGGACTGGGAAAAGATCATCCGCCCCGAAGATCGCACGTTGGATTATCTGCGCCGCACCGCGCAGGAAATCGTGGAATGTGTATGCGACGTATCCGAACGCCTGAACCGTGAATTTTCATCGATCCATGTAAAGCTGGGCCGCGAACTGACCACCATCACCACACAGGAACTGGAGGACATGTTCCCCGACATCCCCGTGCCCGGCGATCGCGAAAACGCGTTCCTCGAAAAGCATGGCACCGTGCTGCTGACGCAGATCGGCGGCAAGCTGAAATCCGGCAAGCCGCACGACGGCCGCGCGCCGGACTACGATGATTGGGCGCTGAACGGCGATATCCTGTTCTGGAACCCCGTTCTGGGCAGAGCCTTTGAAATTTCCAGCATGGGCGTTCGCGTGGATCCCGAATCGATGGATCGCCAGCTGACGCTGGCGGGCTGTGATGATCGCAGATCCCTGCCCTTCCACAAGATGCTGCTGAACGGCGAACTGCCGCTGACCATCGGCGGCGGCATCGGTCAGAGCCGCCTGTGCATGCTGATGATCGGCTGCGCCCACATCGGCGAAGTACAGTCCAGCCTGTGGGACGAAGAAACGCTGCGCGCCTGCCGCGAAGCGGGAATCATGCTTCTCTAAACGGAGTCTCCAAAATCTCAAATTCACCGCGCATGTCGCTGAATTTGATTTAACGGGCGCTTCTGCGAAACCTTTTGGGTAAACGAATAGCGGAGAACGAAATCAAATCGTTCTCCGCTCAGGTCACTGACAAACACTGCATAACTTTTTTGTTTCTGACTCTAACTGAGAAGAATGCAGGAGTTATGCCGTTCTCTTGGCTCCACCTGATGGTACGCACCGGAGACTTTGCAAAGCAAAGTTCCGGCAAGGCCGGGACTTCGGTGCGTATCATCAGAGGAAGGCAGGGGTTACGTCCGATCGCGCTGTCGTATGTCATCGGAGGAAGACAGGGGTAACGATCGTTCTTGGCTCCACCTGATGGGGGAGCTGTCTGCACGCTTGCGTGCAGACTGAGGGAGAGAACCCCTATCGCAGAACCAACAAACCTGCTTAAATTCGATAAGTACATTATCTCTCCTTCCGCCGACTACGTCGGCACCTTCCTCATCAGAGGAAGGCAAGGGGTACGGAAGTAAAATCACTGACTTTGTCAACATGCAAAACGGAGAACGATTTGATTCGTTCTCCGCTGTTTTATTGGAAGGAATTATTGGTCTAAAGTGTGTTACAGGGTCTTGCCGCGGTTTTCGATCAGCGCTTTTACGGCGGCTTCGATGATTTCTGCCGCGCCATCCGTGCCCACGCGTCCGGTATCCACGATCAGATCATAATTATCGGGCGCGCCCCACTGGCGGTTCGTATGCGACTGATAATATTTGCTGCGAATCTTATCGGTTTTCAGGATGACCTTGCGCGTTTCCTCCTCAGGCCGATTGTAGATGCGCATGGCGCGGTTCACGCGCAGATCCAGATCGGCGCGAATAAACACCTTCAGCGTATCGATCACCTGGCTGCACTCATCCAGCACATAATCGGCGCAGCGCCCCAGAATCACGCACGGGCCTTCGCCCGCCATACGGCGAATGGCTTCGCACTGTGCTTCGTAGATGCGCATATGTACGGGCAGCGTGAGCGTCGGATCCTCGCGATACCACAGGGCGGAGAACTGCCGCCCCTTGCGCTCGGCTTCGAATCGTTCCTCACGGGATGCAACGGTTTCATGATCCAGATTGGTATTTTCCACCACCCGATCGATCAGATCGCGGTCATAATAGGGAATGTTCATGCGTTCGGATAGCTTGTGCGCAACCTCCGCGCCGCCGCTGCAAAATTCACGTCCCAGCGTAATAATTACATTTTTCTTCATATGCGCTCCTTCGGCGCGCAGTAAACCCCGCATCGCCGCATTTACATTTTCTTACAATCATCACCGTCGGCAGGGTCGTGCCGACGGTGAGAACTTGTCCAGATATATTAAATTTGTCTCCCTTTCATTCGATTCGAAAGAAACCACGATTCGCAGAATCTGCAATTCCGCTCTTTGCCCGTGCTCTGCCCCGAATGATCTCTGTCAACAAACCGACTTCTATTTTGAGGTTTTTTCCGGCGCCTTCAGATAAGCATTTGATGAATTGCTAAATTGCGTCCGGAATCCATTCCCGCTTCTATCGGATCATACAACGGGGCAAAGCACCATAACCGTGGGCAACGTCAACACTCTTCAATGGAATCGCCCCCTTTCAATCTGCTACCGGTCGGTCGCCATACGCCATTGTGCTTGTATTGGTTCCGGTCTTGCTGTGCGGCATTTCCTGATCGTCTGCTCCCTCAAGATAGGATTCCACGATTCACCGGCAGACTGTGTTCGACCAATGCCGTAATTACCGGAGCCGGAAGCGACGCCTGCGCTCAACCTTCAATCTGAACGTTCTGCATTGAACGTCTTCCCTGACCCGCTTTTATCATAGCATGTTTCGTCCCTGTTGTCAACACCAATTTAATGATAAATTCCGTCCGCGCGCAGATTTGTGAAATCAACACATACTATTTGTGCATATCGACGCATTCATGCATCGATATGCACCGTTCAATTCTTTACATTCCCAATTCGATATACTTGGACGAAGCCCAGCCGACCATTCCATCATATTCGACATAATACCATAAAATGCCGCGCTCATCCGCCTGACTTTCATCCAAATATTCCATGCTCGCGCCCGCGGGAATCACGCCGACCTTATCATAACCGCGCCCGGGGCCATCGCGCATGAATACATCGCCGGTCGCATACGCCCAGGATGCTTCACTGTAGCCGTAATCATCGTATCCGGATGCATCGCTGCCATAATCACTAAAATCACCATAGCTGACGCTGCCAGACGCATTCTTCCCACCGTAATTGAGAATATCGGCGGGATCAAATTCACCGTCGTCGATCGCCCATTTTTTCTTATAATCCATGGACAGGCCGACGCTCGCCACCGTTCCATCATCTGTTACCGAGCAGGTAAGGGTATTCTTATTCGGATCGCAGAATGAAACCCACCGAACGACGTGCTGACCGTTATTATCAGTAAAGTCAGCTGATCTTTCGCCATCCTTCTCTTTCGTCCAGCCGCTGCTCAGAAGCAGTTTCTCCGCATCCTGGATCGGCATCGAAACGTATACGCCCACCAGACAATAATTTGATTTCTGGCGCAGCCCGATCGAATCGATGTAGGTTTCCCCGTCATCGCAGGCAACCTCCACATCCGCATTCTGATAGCCTTCGCCGCTGGTATAGCCCAGATCCTTCATATCGCCCATCCAGCTGACGAAGGTTTGCAAATCGGTCGCGAGATACACGGACAAATCCATCAGATTTCCCGCGTCCACGCTGAACGCCGCCTGCTGTTCCAGCCGATCCGTCTGATTTGTATGCAGCAGCGCATCGATATCCGTCTGCGTAAGCTCCAGCGCATCACAGCCGTAAAAGATGTTTTCTCCGGCAAAATCCAGCTTTTCCGGCAGATTGATCTGCGTCAGGCTTGAACAATACGCAAATGCTTCATCGCCAATGTTTCGCAGCGTGGAGGGCAGCGTAACCGATTCCAGATTTTCACATCCGAAAAACGCGCGGTATTCGATACTTTCCACGCCCTCGGGAATCACGATCGTGCGCAGATCATCGTTATAAGCAAACGCTTCGTCGGCAATCGCCAGCACGGTAAAGGGAATTTCGGCATATTCCAGCTCAAACGCCTCCGGTACGATCACCGAAGCATCCTCCCCCATGTACAGCGTGATCACGGTATTACCGCTTTCGGTTTCATAGAATTCATAATCCCCATCGGTTTTTGCCTGCGCGCAGAACGCACTCATCATGATCAGAGCCGCGATCAGAACCACCATAAAACGCTTCATGTATCCATCCTCCTTAAAATCGGTACGCCTTGTATCAGTTCGCCGAACCGGCGGGATCCGCAAACTTATTTTCCGTATGCACCGTAATGCTGGCAGTATAGATTTCCCTTCCGCCGGTCGGATTATCATCCTGCCATGCGCGCAATACAATCGTATAGCTTGGCTCCGTCAGCGTACTGCGCGGAATGACCACGCTCGTTTCGCCATCGTACAAAATCGTCATCCATGAGAAATTATTGGACGACGTACCCGCAGGATACGCTTCCACGCAGTAGCACTTCGCGCCGGGAATTTCCGTCCACGCCAGCGGAAGCTTTTTGCCCACCTGTATGGTTATACCGTCCGCAGGCTCGGTAAAGCCCAGACCTTCCATCGTCACCAGATCGGAATTAAGCATTGGCGCGGACGTTGGCGTAGGTATCGCCGTGGGTCTCGGTACGATCGTCGTCCCCGGAATAAGTCCTTCCTCCATTGGGTCTATCACCGGAATCGGCTTAGGCGTGGGTGCTTCCACCGGCTCTACCGTAGGCTCCGCCGTCGGTTCGGGCGTAGGCGCAGGTGTGGGCGTTGGCGTGATCTCCCATTCGTCAACCTCACTCTTCTCCAAATCTACGCAGACAACCGGACGAATGCACACATCGCGGCGATCATTTGCGCCACTCAGACAACCTTGATAGGGCACCATAATGTCGGCACGCCTGTCGTAATTTTTATCTGTTCGAAGCAGCCACATGCCGTAGCCTTCGTTGTTGTATATCGCACCCCGCTCCGCTGCATATTCAGTCACATAGGCAAGTCGATCCTCCCAATATGGGAAATATGACCCTACCTCATCTGCATTCAGAATCCAAACCAGATCCCAATTCTGATTTCCAACCTCTGTTTCAATCATCGCCGCCCTTTCCGTATCGGTAAATGCTTCATGCAGAAAATCATTGTTCAGCCAATGCCGCAGTTCGGTATCGCTCCAGCCCACCACAGCTCCGCTTGTATCATAGCTATGAACATCGATGCAGTCTTGCGTAATTATCAAAGCGCTGCTTTCGTAAACGTTCAACACTATCCACCTGATTGGCTCCGCGCCGTTTTCCAAATCCCCGTCCTGTTCATAGGTGCCCATCCGAACCACAGTACCCTTGCGGATTACGCCATCATTCGGCACAGGCGTTTCTTCAACCCAAACGCCATCATCCACGATTTTCAAGATTCCTTCCGCCTGATCCGTGCGCACCCAGATAGCCGGACGAATGCCATGCAGTTCTGAAAAGTATGCCTCTCCCTGCATTTTACCTTCCGTGCTGACCACATGCGCCTCCTGCGAAGAATAAATGGTTCGAAGCCACCAATCCTCCTCCGCCGCACGATGTGCATCGTCCGGCAGCCAATCCCGTGCTTCATAGTAGTTCAGCAGAAACAGGCAACAGAAACTCGTCCGCCCCGACTGTGCGGGAAGGTCGTACGGGCTCGCAGGATCGTATATCCTGTGTGCGGCGATGATTTCCGCTTCCTCGGAAGAAAACAATTCGAACAGCAATTCATCATTCAGATATTTGCGAATTTTGCTGTTGTACCATCGAACATCTTCAGCCGTCGAATAAGGCTGCGTATCCAATACGTTCTTTGCCAGCAGCAGCGCCTGATTATCTTCTACCTTCAGCACCTGCCATTCGATTTCCGCACCATCGTGCGTTCCGAAGGTTACGGTATTGCCGCGGGACAGGGAAACGCCGTCCCTATCCTTAGCATAGGTATAGGGTATGGAATGCTCCTTTGCATATTGTTCGGCGTAGGATCTCTTTTCCACCTCGAAATGGAAATACGAATTTCGCAGATCGAATGCGTTTTCCGAAATGCGCTCCACCGATGCCGGAATGCATACCCGCATCAGCTGCGGACACTGATTGAAGCTGTCCTCGATAATCATTACGCCATCCTCCAGCACAACCTGCGTCAGCGCATCCATTTCACTGAACGCGCCTGAACAGATTCGCTGAATGGACGCCGGCACCGTAATACTGGAATAGCAGCCACAGCGGCAGAACGCATCCTTCCAAACCTGCACCACCGGCAGGCCATCGATCACGGTTGGCAGCTGTAATTCACCCGTGTTGGGCGATTTGTAATTCGCCGCCTCACCGGTAATCGATACGCCCAGCTCGTTCCGAATCAGCGTAAGACGATCCTCCCAAACATCCTCCCGGTTCAGGGACGGCGTATCTTCAAAGGTGGCATATATCGGAATCGATCGGTCAAGCACCTCGGGCAGCGGTTCTACAGCGATAAAGCTGTTCAGGATTTCCTCCATTGCTTTTCGATCCATACTGTACGCCCAGAATTCAAACGTCACTCCGCTATTATTACACATTAAAAAGTGACCGTCGATCTCATCCTCGCTGACGGATGCGCCTTGTCCGAACGCATAAATGATTTGATTCGCATACTCCACATCCTCTGCTTCGAACAAATTGCAGTCCAGTATGCTCCAGCCATTCGCCTTCATCTCTTCAGACTTGGACGCAAACCACATGTTAAACAGCGGACGCAGTGTGACGATATCGCTGTTGTATTCCATCAGATCAAATCGGACGCACAGCCGCCCATCATCGCTCATGATCGCATTTTTTCGATCGGCGAGAATGCTGGTCAAAAAGTCCTCGCCCTGCGCGCGCTTCAGTTTTTTATACGCCTTCGCATCGTTTAAGAGCGCTTCCTTCGTGTGTTTGTTCAGCAGGTAATATCCCTCCGGCATCTTAACCGCATAATCGACGCCCGCGAGCCGCTGCCAGTCCGTTCGCCACTGCGTTTCCTCCGCAAAAGCGGCGGCTGTGCACGCGATCAGCGCCAGCAGTAGAATCGCCAGAAGCCTTTTCATCCGCATCATTCCCCCTCCATCGGTCGCATTTCATCGTCCGCGCACGCAAAAAACAGGTTATTATTTCCAAACCATTCCATAATACAGTATACATTATCTGAAAATAAATGTCCAGAAAAAGAATTGCCGATAGCGGCAAAAAAGCTGCCGCAGATACGCGTTCTGCGACAGTCTTCATAAAATGATAAGTAGTACCCGCAAATTCAGGATGTTGACAAAGTCACCAGACTGGCAGGCCCTGAAAAACGCTGCAAGACAAGGAAACAAACTTGCAGATGAGGGCGCATAC
>JABLTK010065088.1_pt1 | contig 13169 bp, 5 predicted proteins | sample 7160131 | NCBI WGS metagenome assembly JABLTK01 (sample SAMN14651221, study PRJNA627086) | human gut metagenome | isolation source: feces | host: Homo sapiens
GAGACCGGCCAGACCACCGATCCCCGCATCTGGGCCGGCGGCGACATCGTCACCGGTGCCGCTACGGTCATTCTGGCGATGGGCGCCGGTAAGAAGGCCGCCGCTTCGATCACCAAGAGCCTGCTGGGCGAGTAATCACCTGCAGCGCTAGCCACCAAACGGCAAAGTCCCCGTCGAGCACGCGCCCGGCGGGGACTATTTCTATACCGGCCGCCCGATCACCACGATGGGGACAGGCACCTTTGTGGTGGTTTGGGGCTTGCCCGGCGAACCAATTCCGACGTTTGTCTCAATCTGTAACAGTTAGAGGCCAAATTCCTCGCTACGTGTTACAGATCGAGACGTTAGGTTGGCGGCCGAGCAGTTCATCTCAATCTGTAACACCTGGAGCCGTTTTGGGCAGCTTGGTGTTACAGATTGAGATTTTGTTAAAGCCGAGGATGGGCGCTCGCCAAAACCTAGCGCTTGCGACGCTTGGTCGCAGCGATGCCTGCCGCGGCAACAGTTGCTCCGGCGATGCCTAGGGCAGTGGCCGTCATCGCGGCGGAGTCACCCGTGCTGGCAAGCTCCGTGCCGCCGGACTTCTTGCCGTTCTTGCCCTTACCCTTGGACTTGTTCGTCGTCACCGCGGTCGTCGTCGAAGTCGAACTGCCCGCAGGGATCCCGGCGCCACCAGAGCCATCCGTACCGCCGCCCTGCTCGCCGGCGCCAGGAGTCGGGTCCGGCTCGGGCGTCGGCTCAGGCACCGCCCCATCGGTCACCGTAATCGTAATGTTCAGACGCTCGGAATACTCGCTGTACGACATGCCGGGGCGCTGTGCCGCAATGCGCACATACATGTTGCTATCGAGCGCAATAGGCTCGGTGTACTTTACACGGCCTTCGTCACGGCAGGGGCAGGTGTCGTTGGTGGTGTACCAAATCGTCGTGCCATCCTCGGCCGAAAGCTCCAGCTTCGTGCCTTTGGGCACCGTAATGTAGTTCTCCTTGGGCGACCATGCACCAAACGTCGTCGCACCAATCGTCACCACCGGTCGCGCCGGTCGCACTGCCTCGGCAGACACGCGAACGTCAACCTGCTTGGACAGCGCCGTGCCGTCCACCGCCGCCGTCAACGTCGTCAAACCGGGCAGAGCACCATGCAGCACAAACGTCGCCGCTCCGTCCTCGCCCGTCACGGCCTGGGTGGCATCGACAGAGCAGATAGCCGAGGACTCCAGCCCAATACTAACCTTGGCACCCGCAAACGGCTTGCCCGCCTTATCGGTCACGTGCGCCACCAGCTCAAAGTCACTGCCCTCAAGCATGGTCACGGCCTGCTCCACATTGAGTTTGAGCTTGTCGGCACGCACGCCCACGGAAAGCTCGCCACTCGCCCAGCGTGCCATGGCCGTGCCGGCGTAGTTGCGAGCACCGTTGAGCTCAAACGCCACCGCCGAGCCCGCCTCACGCGCATCGGCATAGCGAATACGCAGCACGCGAGACAGCGGCTTGCCATTGGGATCGTCCTGTTTGTCGAGCCACGTATACGTCACGTCGCCCAAGCCCTGCGCGCACAATGCGACCAGGGTATCGTCGCTCGCATCCATATACTGCGCAAACTCAACCTCGATGCAATCGGTATAGGCATGGGCCGAAGCCACCTCGGGCGCCGCCGTCGACACCAAGCCAATGTTCACCTCAGTCTGAATCGGCGGCACGCGCAGCCAAGCCGAACGCGCCTCCTCATACCCGTCCTTGGTCACGCGCACCTGATACCAGCCGGTCGGCGTATTCCAGTTGTACGCACCGTCCGCACCCGTTGCAAGCGGATTGTCCTGCTCATACTCCTCGGCATCCCAATGCACTGCATTGGTACCGGCCGCATCGTCGGCGCTCCACAGCTCAACCGTCGCGCCTTCAACCGCATTGGACAGCAGGCCCTCGTACACCACGCCCGCAGGATCGGGTGCAGCCTTGGCAGCCACATTGCGATAACGCGCCTCGAAGATCGACTGCATCTTCTCGTCCGAGATCAAGCCGTCCTTGTTGGCCTTGTAGACCTCGGCATCGGTCAGCTCGCCCCAGTTGACCGTAATACGATTCTGGCACGCGCGCTCCACCTGCTCGCAGGCAACATCGTAGGCGCATTCGGCATTGGTCAGCTTAATCGCGCGCTCCGAACCTACGCTGGTCGAAGCCGCGTCATAGGCAGCGCCCACCACGGTACCCGCCGAACCGGCCGTCAGCACGCCGGCGATTGTCATAATGGAGCCCACCGCCACATCGGTGCTGTCGTGGCAGAGCTGGCGATACAGCAGATCCTCAAACGCACGCGCCTTCTCCATGGCGTCGCGCAGCGCGTAAATGCACTTCCAGTCGTCCTCAGTCTTCTCGGGCTTGGCAAGCAAGCGCGTATGCTGAAGCTCATAGCCCTCGCGCTCGCCCTTCACCTTCTGCATACGGACATTCACGTTCTCCCAGTTCTTGCTGGCATCATTCACGCCGTAAATGCCGGTAAAGATGCCGATGCCCTGGGTCGCCGCGGGAAACGCCTGGCCGGCCGCCTTCCACGCATCGGTCTTAAAGACCTGTCCGAACATCTCGCACTCGATCTTATAGCTCTTGAGCGAACGGATCGTGCGGATGAGCTTCATATGGGCGCTCACGTCGCCGTTGCGCTTCCAGGCCATGAGCCATCCGCGCACCTTGGAGTTGTTGAGGCTATGGACCACATTCCAGTTGTCGTACAGGTTGTCCAGAATGTCACACTGCATGGCGATCGAGTTAAACAGAAGCGCCTGGTTCTTGTTGTTATTGGAGTTCTCGATAAACTCCGACTCTATATAGGCCGTCTGCTCGCCATCGGGCGCGGCGACCTTAAAGCCCTTGACGGTATCGTCGTCAGCCGCCTTGTAGCTCAGCGAGCTGCCGAGCGCCTGGCCCAAATCGTTAAACCCGCTCGTCGACTGGCCGTTGTACTCGCTGGCCTTAATGCCCGCACACTTGTTGAGCGCCGCAGCGGTTGCGTCATTCCAGCTTCCGTATTGGTTGAGCCGGCCGATACCCATCGACTGGCCCACCAGATCCTCGGCCCGCTGGGCAATAAACTCCGCTCGCGATGCATGGTCGACGAGCTCCTTGATGGCGGCCGCATCCGCAGCGTTCGCGCCCTGGGCCGCCGCGAGTTCCTGATACCAATCCTCGCTGGTGCCGTAAGCATCCTCAAAGATCATCTTGTCCACATTGACGCCGTAGCTGTCGCCCTGCCGGGTTAGCAGCGCCGCCGACCCGCCGACCGCGGCCTTGAGCTCAGCCGCAAACTGAGCGGCCTCGTCGTTGCCAGCATCATCACCCTCGCCGTCGCTGGCGGCAGGGGCACGGCGGGCCTTGCGAGCAGCACCACCCTGGGCCTCGCCCTCTTTACCGTCCTTGTCCTCCTCGGCAAGCGCATCGGCGACCATCTGGTCAATCGCGTCGTTAAAGGCCTCGTCGACATCATTAAACGAGTTATCCATCATATACTCGTGCCACTGCTGCACGGCATTCGAGAACTCCTGCTGGCGCTCCTCGGCCGCGGCGGAATGCTTTTTGGCCGAAGCGTTGGCGTCAAAACTCAGCATGGTCATAAGCTGAGCATTGGAGATGCGGTAGGTCTGCGGCATAAAGATCTGCTCAAAGTTGCCGCAGTTCACATAGGCCGAGTCATTCGCCTTGTTAAACTCGTCGAGCAGCTTAAGGTAACCCTCGTCCACATACTCCGCCACATAGCGAACACGGGTGCCCTCGCGCGACTTTTGAGTCAGAGGAATCGTCACCGTCTTGCCATCCACGCAGTCCACGTACAGGTCGAGCGTGTCGGCGGCCTCTTCGTTTCCCACCTCGAGCGTGATGTCAAAGGTCCAGTAGGCGTTCTTCTTTTGTGGTAGATGATGGAAGGTCCACAGGCTCTTGCCGGTGTCCTTGCCGTCCTTGACCAAGTTTTGCGTACCGCCACGATACGTCACATCAAAGTTCCAGACCGAAGCGCTCGGAACATAGCGCACATAATTGCGAGCCGTCACCTCTGCGGCAGCGGCGGCGACGTCGGTCGAGCCCACGCGTGCCTCGAGCGTCACACGCTCGGCGGCAAGCGTATCCTGCGGCAGGTCGTATTCAATCTTGGCACGGCCCAGCTTGTTGGTCTTACCGGTGTACTTTGCGGCCGAGGCGCCCGCGCCCACGGTAAGCTGCACGCTTTTGCCCGGCGCCGCATAAACGTAGGCCACATTGCCCGGCAGGCTGTGAACGTCGGTGTTGTCGACCTCGATGCGCGATCCGCTAACCTCGAGTGTGGTGCTTCCCAGCGGCAACGTCACCTCGCCCAGCGTAATAAGCGGCGAGATGGCATAGATGCCCGCGGCCTTAGGCTTAAAGCGCACAAACACATCGGCGCCCATGCCCTTCTTCATATCGAGAACGAGGTTGTCGCCCTCCCAAGTTGTGTCAGCCCACATGGCATCGGAGCTGGCGCCGGCTTCGCGAGCGCCTGCGGACACATCCTCGACGGCATCCTTGGCCAGCGGAATCTCAATCTTGGCAGCCTGGCTGTCCTTGAGCTCGTAATGAATGCGCAGCTCGGTCTCCACGCCAACGACCGCGGACGAATCAGCGATAACCGAGCCCGCCGTCAGCCCGCGCTCGTCACGATACGTCTCCACGTCAAACGTGGGAACGTCGAGCGTCACGTCGAGCTGTTTGCCGTCCTCAATCTTCACCTGCTTTTGCGCGATATGCTTACCCACGGTCAGTCCTAGGCGGCTAAACGTGGAATAGCTCGTCGCTTGGATGTCGTAGCTCGTCTTGTTAAAGGCGACGATGGTGTACGAACCGGCCTTAAGGCGCGGCGTCTCGGCCTTCATGATAGGCGTAGTGCCATCGTCTTCGTAACCCATCAGATAGGTGACACCGTCGGCAACTAGCTTGCCGTCGGACGTACGGAACACCAGCACGCGGTTGGCGCCCTGGTAGTCGCCCTTGGTCGTGACCGTCGCCGTACCCCAGGGCTTCAAGTCGATATCGACCTTGCCGGCCGAAGGCTTCGCCATCGCCGTCGCCCCACCCAGCCTGAGGCTGTCTTTGGGCTCGAGCGTTATCTCCAGATCCTGGTCCGCGTCGGCAATGGCCTGCGACACCACGAGCGCTGTGCCCTGGATACGGAAGTCGTTTTCTTTGTCACCCTTGGCAGGCTTAAGCGTCTTGCCGCCGCTCTTCACCGTCAGATCGATGTTATCGAGACTATCGAGCTCAATGCGTTCGGTCTTATCCTGGCCTGCGACCGGTTCGAGATAGGCCACATTGAGCTCAATCGCGCGCGAAGTCGGAATCTTGGTAAAGTCCTCCGCCTTAATCTCTCCGATATTCCATGTGCCCGTCATCTGGTCGCCCGGGCGCGCCAGCACCATGTCATAGTAACCGCTGAGCGAAATGCGCAGGGTGGCTGCTGTCTTGGAGAGAGCGTCCGCTGTAAAGCTGCCGTCATCGCCAACCGCCAGCGGCGTGGACTGCCCCGCCTGCACGAGTGTGGCCGTCGCGCTCTGGGGAAGTTTGCCCGTCACCTGGGCCGCCTCGCCCATCCACTCAAACGTGTAGGCAGGCTTCGAGGAATCGACGGAGTCCTTGCGATCGGCCACGGCATCGGCAAGCTTTTTGACCATCGAGGGGTTGCCAGCCAAATCGGTCGCATAGGCATAGATGGTCTGGCCCTCACTAAAGGGAATCGCATACGTTACGCCATCGATTGTCACGCGCTCATTATAGTCGCCCGAATAGCCCGCCTCACCAAACTGAAGATCGGGGTTCATCACGCGCAGGGCAACGGCATTATGGTTCGTCTCGTTTCCGTATCTCGTGTTCTCAAAAGCTCCCCACTCTATCATTTCCACGCTTTTGGGTAGCACAATCTCTTTGCCGGCAATCGCAGGATCAAGAGAGGCGAACGCGTGCGCTCCGATATATTTAACGCCGTCGCCGATCGTCACCGACGACACATGCGAGCACCCGTCAAAGGCATTGCGCTCAATCCGCTCCACCGTGCCCGGCACATTGATCTGCGTAAAGGTGAGCACTGTTGTGTCCGAGACATAGAACTGTGGCACGCCGCAATAGGCGAATGCAAGATAGTCGATAGTTTTGACCGAAGGCGGCAGCGTTGCCACCACCTTGTCGTCAAGTTGTTCACATTCCTTAAAGGCCTGCTCGGGAATCGTGGTAAAGGCCGCGTTGTTGGGCCAGGTTACCGTTTGGAGCGTCTTGCTTTTGTAGAATGCATAGCTCTTGAGCTCCTCGACCGAATCGGGCAGTGCGATCTCTTTGATGCTGCTGCCGCCCAAGCCTCCAACCGAGCGGACATGCGAATTAGGGGCGAAGGTGATCGATGTGAGCGCAGCGCTTCCCATACCCGTAAGGCTTACGACATTTTTGTCGTCGATGGTCGAGGGCACCTCCAACGTGGTAATGCCCGCGTCGCCATACTCGATAGAAATTTCGTTGGTGAGGCTATCAATCGAGAAGTAGTACTGCGCGGGGGTCTGCTCGCCGGCCACGTAGCCATCGTCGTATTCGTCCTTTACGCCCGTGGCGCCCTTCGAGGTCATCCAGAGCCCAAGATCCTCATTCCAGGTTGCTTCGGCTTCGGCGGTCTCCTCTTGTTTCTGCTGCTCGGCGAGTTCCTTACCCTCGACAAGATCGGTGGCGAGCGTACCCACGGGCGTGCTCTCGGTCTGCCCGGCGCCCGTCAGGCCCGCCGCCGATGCAATCTCGGAGGCCGGGGGCGTAGGGGTGTCATCGGCATCGAGCACTGTGGGGTCGGCAGCGCCGGCATCGGCCGCGAGGTCGGCGGAAGCCGAGTCTGACGTTTGGGCGTCAGCCGAATCGGCGGGAGCGGCGTCGGCTACTTGGCCGTTATCCGTCTGCACAAAAGCGCCGTCGGTGGTGAGGGTCTCGGCAAACGCGCCCGCGGGCAACGAACCCGTCACCATGGTGAGGGTCACCGCGGCAACGGTCAGGCGGCGGCAAAGCGCTCGAACAGTGGTCCACCTCATGGTCGTTCCTTTCCTGCAAACCTAAAGTCATCCAGCGTTATCGTCGTCCAAAAACAAAGCGAACGGTAGGTTCATATATACGAACCTACCGTTCTACCTGCGCAAACCACCGCAAAGGGGACAGGCACCTTTGCGGTGGTTCTGGACTCGGCCGGTCGGTTTGTCTCGATCTGTAACAGTTAGAGGTCAAATTCCCCGCTTGGTGTTACGGATCGAGACATTAGATTGGCGGCCATTCGGTTCATCTAAATCTGTAACATCTAGGGCCGTTTTGGGCAGTTTGGTGTTACAGATTGAGATTTTGCTAAATCCGAGAATGGACGCTGCCACCAAAAACCTAGCGCTTGCGGCGCTTGGTCGCGGCGATGCCGGCGGCGGCAACGGTTGCGCCGGCGATACCCAGGGCGGTGACCGTCAATGCGGTGGTATCCCCCGTGGTAGCCAGGACAGCATCGCCCTTCTTGGCCTGCGTGGTTTTCTCAACCGTCTTGGTCGTGGCTGTTGTCGTGGCCGGCTTGGCCGCGGGTTTGGTCTCGGGCTTCACTTCGGGCTTGGTCTCGGGCTTAACCTCAGGCTGCGGTGTCGGCTTGGGATCCGGCGTAGGCTGCGAATCGGGAGTCGGCGTGGCTTCAGGCGTAAAGGTCAGATCGGTGTTGAGCCACAGGGTGTAGATCCAGCCGCTCTCGGGATCAACTACACTCGCTTCGCCCATCTGGTAGCCGCACTCCTGGCCGTTGATCACCAGCTTGGTGTCGGGCGTAAAGTAGAAGCCGCGCGCGGGCTTGAGGTAGATACCGTAGCGATAGGTCACGCCAGGCTTAAAGACGTCGATGTGGTTCGTGATGTTCTGATCCCAGAACTTCTGAGAGTTCACTTCGCTGCCATCGCTGCCCATCCAGTACTCACACTGAGGAAGGGAGTTGGAGCCCGTCGGAACACTCGCCGTAAAGACCGGCTTATCGCCCGCCTTAAAGGTGGTCGTGGCGCCATTAATCTCGATAACGTCGATGGCGCGCCATTCGTCGATTGGCTGCTCGCACAGCATATTGTCAGCGTTTGGGGCGAAGACGCCGTTGACGGTCTTGATGTGGTGCGCCCAATGGCCGTTGACGTTCATATTGCAGTCATCGGCCACGGTATTGTCGCCCTTGAGCCTCAGCTCAACGGAGTACATGTAGAACTTGCCCTCCTCGAAGTGGTCAATCTTCTTCATGCCCGGCTTGTACTCTGCGGGATCGGAATACCAGAAGGCGACGGGTACCGACTCCCCGGATTCCATATTGAGCTCCATTTCCTCCCAGCACTCGTAGGCGATCTCGTACTTGTCGGCATCGGCAGCGGGGATCGTCGCGGTCGCGCGCGGCGCCTCGCCGGGCGCGTAGTCGGTCTTCACGTCGTTGACGTCCAGGTTATGGAGGGCTTCGTTTTCTGACGCAACGAGCGTAATTTCGCTATTGATGGCGTAGCGGAGGTAATAATCGTACCTGGTTTCGTTGAGGATAGTCGAGCTGCCTTCATAGTCAGTTCCGGTATACTCCAGTGCCGTGCCAATATAGAGAGCCTCATTGCGCGCGAGTCGATACGAGCCGCCTGCCGCGCCACCCGTAAAGGTCAGCATCAGCCTCATGTGATCGCCAACAGGCTCAAAGTGAGCCGTCACATCGGACATAGATGTGTCCTGGACTTCAGCCAGAGTGCCCGAAACAGCATCGGCCCGGTAGTACTTGGTTTCGACAAGTTCGCAGGGCGGCTCATCCGGCATGCCGCCCTCAACATCGGGAAAATCATAGGTATACGACTGGCCCTTTTCGAGTGTGACATTGCTCGGAAGCGCGCAGCCCGTGTAGCGGGGAACCACGGTCGTATTGACCCTAACGTCGCTGCCGCCAACAACATCGGTCACACCGCAGGGCATGATGGCGTTGTTTGCCGACGAGCTGTCGGTGCCACCAAGAGAGCCATCTTGGTTGACAGCAACCGTATCGTTCACCGTTGCCGCCGGTGCGTCCTGCTGATCTTGCTGAACTTCTGCCGTGGACGGTGCCGCCGGAGCCGCGTCAGTCATCGGCGCAGCCGGAGCCACCGGTACCGGCGCCGGAGCCGCCGTATCCCCCGCAACCGTCGGCGTCACCGGAGCCGCGGCAACCTCATCCGTCCCAACGGCGGGATCGGCGCATTCCGTCGCCAGCGCCACGCTCGGCAGCAGCAACTGACCGACCATAAGCGCACACGCGCCGGCGCAAGCTATTTTGGCACCCACACAACGCCAGGTACCGTGAACCAGCGAGCAGGTGGACTCACGTTGAGCTTGCTTGTCAAAGTGACTTGCGTTCATAACGGCCTCCTTGGTCGTAGGGATATACCACCACAAAGGTGCCTGTCCCCTTTGTGGTGGTCCTGTACCACCAAGATGTGCCAAATGACTCCATATGCCTAGGTTCGTAGATGTGAACCTAGGCCTCTACCTGCGGTTTAATTCAATATGATTTCGTTGTCGCCACACGCGTCCCAGGGACGCTACAATCGAGGACACAATCATTCGTCCATCCAAAGGACCGTCCTTGAACCTGAGCAAGCCTAAAATCAACGCGCTTCTGGCACTCGCGCTCTTCACCTTCGCCTTCCTTGCCGCCGAGTTTCGATTCGACATTAATGTCGGGCTGCTCACCGGTGCCGAGCGTGTTGTGATTGCGCAGGGCTTCATCCTCGGCGCCAGCGTGATCGGCTTTATCGGATATGCGCCGCTGCTCGGGCTCGCACAGCGCAAAGGCCACTCACTGGCAGCCGCCAACGCCGCTGTTCCCATCGCCATCCTGGGATTGACCCAGATCCAGTCCCCCACGGCCCCGCTTGCCCTCGAGATTCTGGGCTGCCTCGCATTCCTCGGACTCGGCCTGTTAGGCGCCGCAGCGCACCACGCCTTTTCGTTGGCATTCCAAGATGATCCCAAGCTCGCCACCGGTGCGGGAGCGGCCTATGCCGCGGGCATCCTGATGCAGTTCGCCGTCAACCTGCTCAATTGCGGTGGCATCGTCGAGCTCATCGTCCTTGGCGCAGCGACTATCGCCATCTCCGCCCTCAGCGTCGTTCCCCAAAAGGCCGCCGAGAGCTCCAACTCCGCCATCAATCCCTTTATTGAGCCCTCTCATGCCCTCGCCAAACAGGCATGCTGGAGCATCGCGCTCGTCATGATTCTCGCCTGCTTGTTCTCGACCCTCGACAACGTGGTCACACTCTCCAACGCCCACGGCACCATTGCCGTGCAAACCTGGCCGCGCCTCTTTTTGGCGGCAAGCGGCCTTGCCGCCGGTCTTATCTTTGACCTTGCCGAGCGCCGCTACATGGGACTTGTCATGCTCGGCATCGCCGTGCTCTCGACCATTTCCATCCTGGCCGTGGAGGCCGGCGCCGATCCCAACCTGGGCCTTGTCGTCTTTTATCTGAGTTCGGGCTTTTTTGTCACGTTCTTTACCGCCACCTTTACACAGCTGGCACCGCGCATGCATGCGCCCGCCCTCTGGGCCGGCATGGGACGCGCCGCCAACAATGTATGCGCATTCACTACATCGGGCATCTCGCTTGCTCTCGTAACCTCGGACAACGTTGCCCTCATTATGATCGGCGCGCTCGTTTTGCTCGTCGCCGCCTGCGCAGCATTCGTGGCAGCCGGCCTGTTTCGCCTGCCCCAAACCGAGCAGGAGCGCGAGCGCGAGCAACTGGCAAAGGAAGCACTCGCCGCCCCCACCATCGAAGAGCAACGTCAGGCCTTCATCGCCAACCACGCTCTCACCCCGCGCGAAGTCGACGTGCTCATAGCCGTAACCCAAGATGAACGCCCGCTCAAGCAGGTCGCCGAGGAGCTCGGCATCTCGATGCGCATGGTACAGCGCCACCTGAGCTCCATCTACCAAAAGACCGACACGCAAACGCGCGCCGGTCTCACCAAGGCCTTCCCCTCGGCCTAAAACAAAAACCACCACAAAGGCCCCCTTTGCGGTGGTTTGAGCGGAGCAGAAGGCCACTCTGCCAGTTTGTCTCAGTCTGTAACAGATAGGCCCCTAAAAGCAGGCTTATTGTTACAGATCGAGACAGTAAAGGGACACGAAGCGATCCTTCGCAGCAACGACCCTCTAGTAAAGCGATGCGACATATCGGCCGAAGCCTGGCAATGCAAACTCAAAACGTCCTTGTAGAGGCTCTTCAATTACCCCAGCCTCTACCAGACGCTTTTTATACGTTGAAATCGAACCGGAACTCTTCTTAAGCCTCGCTGCCAGCTCTTGCCTGGTCGTCGTCCCAACCGGATTCATTGCACGAAGAAATTCAAGGTCCCCTCGTGAAAGTTCCGCCGCTGTTGAAGCGAAAACTCGCGATTCCAGCTCCTCTTGCGCAAGTTTCGCGCCTCGTTCGACATCCTCAATAGAAACCTCGGAGGCTTGGCGCGAAGCATTCCATGCCCGATACCCCACCAACTGGAACATAAATGGAAAACCATCGATCGCCTTGGCAGCAAGGTCGATCGCCTCATCAGAAATCGTCTTGCCGCCGTCCTCAATCGTTAGTCGAAACGCTTCTTTTACCTCAGTCGGTGAAATTGATCCCAGTGAATGTTGAGCCGCGCGACGAAGAAATGATGTCGATTTCCCCGTCAGCAGCGCCAGCACGCGAAACGGCAGCCCCGCCATAAGCAAAGCTACCTTTTTATTCTCGCTTACAAAGTGCTGGTAGGTAGTAACAAGCTCCGTCATTTGCGCAAACGATGCATCCACTTCGTCAACGGCGATAAGCACCCCGGTGTCAGTCGCTTCAAGCTGAGCAAACAAAGCGTTCATCTTAGTACGCCAGTTAGCGCCCTCAAATTCAACATCGATGTTTTCCCAGCTCATGCTTCCTACGGGGGCAATGCCGACACTGTTCACACGCCTAGAAGCGGGCTTTTCGATCAGATGGGCGGCTGATTCGTTGAGGCGCTGCAAAATGTCTTCGAGCATCCCCTCCGAGGCCGTCACATTCGCTGTAATCCAGCCCTCTTGCTGGGCGCGGTACGACAGATATGCCAAAAGCGCCGTTTTACCTGTACCACGCGCACCATAGAAAACCGAGCAAAGATTGGGATCGGAGTCGTCATTTTCAAACGCCAGCACCATATCATCGATGATTTGCTCACGGCCGGCCATATACGCCGGTACACGTCCGAACATCGGCGTGAATGGATTTGCCTGCCTGTACGCCGTCGGTGCCGCCATAAAGCCTCCCTTTAACTCATATAACTTAATTATGCCCCTACTATCTATAATTTATTTGAGTATCTTTGAGTTTTTTGAGCATCCTTGAGTTCTTTGAGCGATCGGCCCCGGCAGAACCAGTTGACTTTCTCTACCTAAAACAAAAACCACCACAAGGTGCATGTCCCCTTGTGGTGGTTTTGGTCGGCTAGCCTTCGAGCTGAGCCACCTTGTAGCGGTAGGCAGCGGCGATGACGTCTTTGCAGCCTTCGCGGCCCAGCTTGGCGCGGTTGACGACGATGTCTTTACCGCTCGTCATCTTCCACTTTCCGGCGCTGTAGCGCTTGTAGAACGCCTCGCGCGCCTTCTGCTGCTGCTTGACCAGCTTGGCGCCCTTCTTTTTGTTAAGTCCACGCTTCTTGCGCACAATCTCGACGCGGTCCTCAAAGGGTGCGGTCACCAGCACGGCAATGTGATTGGGGTTGTTACGCAGCAGGTAATCGGACAGGCGGCCTTCGATAATGCAGCTCTCGGTCTCGCCCAGATCCAAAATCACCTGGCTCATCTTTTGGAACAACTTGTCCGAGTACGAACGCGCATCGTAGCGGTCGGGCAGAAACGCCATGTTCTCCACGGCCAGACGCTCATCATAGGCGGCCATCTTATCGAGCGACTCGCCCGCGCGCAGCGACGCACGTACCAGCAGCTCGTTATCGTACAGCGGAATCCCCAACTCGTCGGCAAGCATGCGGCCAATCTCGTGGCCCTCGGCGCCAAAGTCGCGCGCGATGGTAATGACCACAGGATTCTTCTTATTCTCCAGATCGCTCATCGCGATTCCTTTCTCTATGTGACAAAGGGGCTGTCCCTTTGCCACATTCTA
>JABLTK010098159.1_pt1 | contig 13166 bp, 10 predicted proteins | sample 7160131 | NCBI WGS metagenome assembly JABLTK01 (sample SAMN14651221, study PRJNA627086) | human gut metagenome | isolation source: feces | host: Homo sapiens
AAGTTTTTGTGATGCAAGATCGTCGAATTTTTCAGATTCAACGATAATTCGCAACCGGCGGCGCAATGACATTCGGCAAAGATTCCGAATTAAATGTCAACGGCTCTTTCACAAGCACCAATGCGATGACGTTTGACGCAAATTCAAACACCACAATCGGGACGTCCGGCAACGTCAATTTGTCGAAATTCATTGCTTTGGGCAATTTTACAAGCTCCGGTAAGCTGACGCAAACCACCGAAGACGGCATCGGCCTCAAGGAAACGGGAACTATTAAAAGCGGTTCGGAATGGCTCGTAAAAGGAAAGCTCCACACCTATACGGGAAGCGACACGACAATCGAGGCGGGCGCAAGCGTTATGTTAAACTCGCCAAACCCGACGGCAAGCACACCTTCCCGCCTCGTTCTTGAAGGCGGAAAAATCACGTTTAATTCGCAGGTCAATTCGGAGTACGGCGTGCTTGCGTCCGTTTTGCTGAAAGAAACGACATTGGCATTCGGCACCGACTTTACGCTCGCCTTTATCAACCAGCTCACAAACGATTCGTTCACAATCGTGATGAACGAAGGCGGCATACTCAAGCTGATAGACGCCGATAGTTTGCGCTTGGGAACAGGCGGAGTAATTGTCCACAATTTTGCGGAAAACAAAATTTACGTGGGAACAAACGTAACCTCCGACGAGCTCGCTTTGATAAACCTTTTCTCGGACGCGGGAGAAACATATCTCGGCACCGCCGGACTTACCTCCGACGGCTGGCTGACCGCAGTACCCGAACCCGCAGAATGGGCGGCGATTTTCGGGGCGGCGGCTCTGGCTTTTGCAATTTGCCGCAGGCGCAAGTAATTGCGTCGGCAATAATGGATAGTAGTAGCAAAAAAAAGGGCGTACGGAATAAAAACCGTACGCCTCTTTTTTTTGCCGAAAAACGGTCGGCGTAAAATCTTCGCCGAAGGGAAAAATCAGAAAAGTTTTTTTGACCGCAGCGAATTCAAATAGGCGCCGTTTGCCTTTTCAAAATCGCGCGAGACTTCGCGCAGCATTTTAAGGAATTCTCCGATTTTCGACCCGCCCATTCTTACCGATGGCGCGGTTATGCCCAACGCGCCTATCAGCGTTCCGCCGCAGTCGCGTATCGGAACGGAAAGGCATATCACGCCGATATTATATTCCTCCCTGTCCAGCGCCCAATCTTCGCGGACAACTTTTTGAAGCTCTTTTTTCAAAGCCGAAACGCTCCGTATGCTTTTGGGCGTCCTGACGGACGGCTTGTAGCCTTTTAAAAAATCCGGATTGTTTTTCAGGGAGTCGGCAAGAAATATTTTTCCGGCGCTCGAACACGACAAATCTATAAAAGTTCCCTCCACGGAAATGGAGCGCAGAGACTGCCATGTGGAACATTCCCTAAGGACAAATCCGGAGTTTCCGACGGGAACGCACATATGGGAAGTTTCGCCGCTTTTGCGGGTCAAGCCCACAAGATAGTTGTTTATTCTTTCCCCGATTGTCGAACGCGCCCGAACGGAATAGGCAAAGTTCGATATGAAATCCCCTATTTTATATTTGCCTCCCTCCTTGCGGACGGCGTCGAATTCCTCCAATGTTTTCAATATGCGCATGGCGGTAGTGGTGGGAATATCCAATATTTCCGAAATCTCGGACAGCCGCTGTGCGCGGCCGGCAATTCGCATTTGTTCGAGCATCAAAAAGGCGTTTTTTAAATTGGGTATTGTATATTGGCCGCTTTCGCAATTTTTCATTTTTTCAAATATGAAAGTTTTTTACGGGGACTTCTAAAAATTGGAGCTTAGTTGTTTTTCAACTTGTTTCGAGCAGATTTTTCGCATTTTTCAAGGAGAATAATCGGTTATTTGACGCGAAAAAGGAGGAATAGACGCCGAAAAAAATGAAAAAGAGCAAACGTATCCAATTGGCGGCTTTTAGAAAACCATTTTTAGAATTCCCCTTGTATTGTTATGCCGTTTTTTTCACAATTTAAAAGACTTTCAAGAAAATTTCGCCGCCATCGCAAATTTATTTTTTCAAATATGAAAAAATTTGTTAGTTTTTGGGATTTTTATTTTGACCGCCCGCATATTTGGAAATTATCCCTAAAACATAAACGAAAAGACAATCGCATATATGAAAAAAATAAAAATATTGCTTCTTTCCCTAATACTCGCATCGCTTTCCCTGCCGACATTCGGCGCGGCAAGCGACAACGCAAAAAAGCACGACAGAAAAATATCGGTGCAGGCGTACACGTTCCGAAACAACACATTGGAGGAAGTGCTAAAAATACTTTCCGAACTCGGCGTGAAATATGTCGAATGCTATCCCGAGCAAAAACTTTCGGACAAATATCCGAATGCGCGGGTCGATTGGAATCTCAATGCCGAACAGCGCGCGTTTCTTAAAAAATTAATGAAAGACACGGGCGTTAAAATGAAAAGCTACGGCTGCACAATGAAAAGCCCCAGACCAGTTGCCGAATTGGAGGCGCAAGTAAAAAACGTCTGCGAATTTGCCGCCGATATGGGCGTTGAGCAAGTGCAAACCGAAGCCAAATTTTGCGAAATTCCGATGTGGCTTAAATACGCAAAAAAAACACGGCCTTACAATCGGCGTGCATCACCACGCAATCGACGCCTACAACAACCAGTACTACCGTCCCGAAGCCTTGGCGGATTTGGTCGACCGCTTTAAAGTTCAGGCCTTATGCGACACTGGGCATTGGCGCGTTCGGGGCTCGATCCCTTAAAATGCCTCAAATATATGCGCGGCAAATTCAAGTTCGGCATTCATTTTAAAGATTTAAACACATTCGGCGAGGTGCAAAATTTCAAGGGCATCGCCTACGGCACGGGCGTTCTTAACGCAAAGGCGATGCTGCAGGAGCTGGACAACCAAGGTTTCGACGGCTACTTCATAATAGAAAACGAACAAATTTACGAAGACCCCGTTCCCGTCGTCAAGGCCTGCGTGGAATGGTTAAGAAATAATTGACGCTTGCGATGAATTCGTTTTCAAGAAGAAAATTTCTAAAAAAATCGGCCATTTCCGCACTCGGATTTGCAATCTTGCCAAGCTGTTCGCACGGCGCAAAAGGCAGTCCGAACGGGAGGCTGAGAGTCGCAATAGTCGGAGCGGGCGGCAGAGGCGAAGTCTCGGTAGAATCTTTCGGCAACATATCGCTCGGCGACATCGACAACAGCGGGAAACTCGGCGGCTCGCTGCCGACACCCAGAGGAATGAAAATTCCCCCCTGCGAAATCGTAGCCTTGTGCGATGTCAACTGGAATTGGGCCTCAAAAGCATACAACGCATTCCCGAACACGCCAAAGTATTCGGATTACAGAAAAATGTTCGACGAGATGTCGGATAAAATCGACGCCGTTGCGGTGTGCGTTCCCGACCATATGCATTATCCCATTGCGGCGCGCGCAATACTCGAAAACAAACACGTGTTTTGCGAAAAGCCTCTCGCCCGAACCGTTTGGGAAATCCGCGAGCTTACGCGACTGGCAAAAGAGAGAAAAATAGTCGCCCAAATGGGCAACCAGGGCGCGACATCGTCGGCGTGGCGGATTTTGCGAGAATGGTATGACGCCGGTATTTTAGGCAAAGTCGTTCGGGCTTACGGTATGACGCCGTGCCCGATTTGGCCCCAGGGCAATATCAACCCGCCCAAAGGGGAAGCTGTCCCCAAAAGCCTCGACTACAATCTTTGGCTGGGAGTCGCGCCCTATATGCCCTATTCAAAGTCCGTCCTGCCGTTCAACTGGCGCGGCTTGCGCAACTACGGAGCGGGTCCAATAAGCGACATGGGAAGCCATATACTGCAACCGCTTTTCAACGCGTTCGACATTCCGCTCCCCTCGAAAATATTGGCCGATTCCAACGCATCAACCCTCAACGATTATACTTGGGCCGACAAAAACAAAATATTTTTCGAGACAGACTCGCAGTTCGGCAAGGACGGAAAAATCAAAATAGAATGGTATGACGGCGGCAATATGCCCGAAAGAATAAGAGGCGTAAATATGGAGGAATTTACGATTAGAAACGAGTTTTTCCCGACAAGCGCCCGCGAAACATAATGATAATCGAAGGCGAAAAAAATACCGCCGTCTTCTCGAACGCCGACCAAACGCTAATGGTTTATCCGCGCAAGGCAATGGCCGACTTGAAAAGAAACGGAAAGTTGCCCAAGCCGTCGATAGCCCGCTCCGCATACCCGATCAATCCGCAACTGGAATTTGCGGCCGCATGCCTTTGGGGCTCCGCCGTATCATCGCCTTTTGAAAAAGCTTCGATAATCGCCGAAACGTGCGTGCTCGGCTCGATATCCACAATCGTCTCGGGAACTGAACTTTCGTACGATGCGGAAAACATGAAGTTTCGCGGAAATTGGGAAAGCGACAAATATCTTTCCTCGCTCTACGAATACCGCAAGGAATTTTTGCCGTCGTAACATATTCCTGCGGGGCGGAGAATTAAAACCCGCTCCCGCTTACTTCGCCGCGGCAAGATAGATTTTCCTCATGTCGTCAAAGTCGAGTTTTTTAAATCCGCCTATTGTGCGGGTTTTGGCAAAACTGCATTTATACGCCAATTTATCGGCGATTGTCTCGTCGATTTCGATTCCCATGTCGCGTATGGAAATCGGCATGCCCAGCGAGGCGAAGAAGTTTTCCGCCGCGCAAACTGACTTTAATGCCGATTCGCGCAAGTCTGCGCCGGAAACGCCGAACACCTCCGCGCCCAAACGCGCAAAACGCGAAGCATCTACATCGAGAACATAGCGCGCCCAGGATCCCCATATCGCAGAAAGACCCGCTCCGTGCGCGACGCCGAACATTCCGCTCAATTCGTGCTCAAGTTGATGGCACGCCCAATCGCCGTTGAAACGGTATCCCGTCGCCCCGTTGTGCGACATTGTCGAAGCCCACATAATTTGCGAGCGCGCGTCGTAATCGTCGGGACGCGCCATCAGAATTTTGGAATTTGCAACAACCGAACGGATAAGAGCCTCCGCGATAGAATCCTGCAAAAGGGATTCCCCCTGAACGGAAAAATAGCGCTCCAACGTGTGCATGATTATGTCGACGCAGCCGCTCGCGGTTTGATATGGCGAAAGCGAAAACGTAAGCACAGGATTCATTACGGCAAAACGGCAATGCCCGAAAGGACTGCTGCAACCGCGCTTCAACATGCCGTTGTCGTTGGTGATTACGGAACTGTCGCTCATCTCGCTTCCGGCGGCGGCGAGCGTCAATACCGAACCGACCGGCGCGGCGGAAGCCGGTTTTGCTTTTCCGCAATAGAAATCCCACACGTCTCCATCGTATTTAAGCGCGTATGCTATCGCCTTTGAGGAATCGATTACGCTGCCCCCTCCCACGGCCAAAATAAAATCGACGTTTTCGCGGCGGCACAAGTCGGCGCCTTCGAGAACTTTGGAAAGAAGCGGATTCGGAACAACTCCGCCAAGCTCGACAAATTCGATTCCCGCGGACTTCAACGATTCTTCGACACTGTGCAGAAGCCCCGAAGCCCTCGCGCTTTTCCCGCCGAAATGCACGAGAACCTTGTTCCCGCCAAACTCGCGCACAAGCGCGCCAACTTGCGATTCCGTATTTTTTCCGAACACGACTTTGGTCGGAGCGTAAAAGATAAAATTTTTCATATTGTTCAGTCTCGGACGGCATTCGCTGCAAGGCTAAGAAAATATAAAACATTTAATGTCGGGCAGGAATGCGTTTTATTGCCTTCATAGCGTTTACCGCGAATTCGGTTTGTATAATTTTCAAAATAAAAATCGCATGCCGCGTTTGTCAAATTTAAACGGCGGCGCAGTAATGTCGCATCCGAACAAGATTAAGGTTGCCCGAAAAAAACGGAAAGAATAGATTATCCTGCGATAAACTGTACGGTAAATATGGACAACAATTCAAGACTGCTATCTATCGACACCCTCAGGGGTTTCGACATGTTTTTTATAATGGGCGTCGGCGCGCTGATAAATGCGATTGCGGCGGCGTTCCCATGCGAGGCGACGCAATTTGCCGCGCTGCAAATGGAACACGTAAAATGGAACGGGTTTGCGTTCATCGACATGATATTTCCGCTGTTCCTTTTTATCTCGGGAATTTCATTTCCGTTTTCCTGCGAAAAAAACAGGGCGGCGGGAATGTCGGACAAGGAGATATATTTGAAAATTATAAAGCGCGCCGCAATTCTCGTGTTCTTCGGAATGGTTTACAACGGGTTTTTCAAACTCGATTTCGAGCATCAGCGCTGGTGTTCCGTACTCGGCAGAATCGGCATTGCGTGGGCGATAGCGGCGGCGATGTACGTTTCAATCGGGACGCGCAAGCGCGTTGTAATATGCGGCGCATGGCTGCTGGCATACTGGCTCATACTCGGACTCGGAGGCTACGAACACGACACTAATTTTGCCGCCCGTCTCGACAGAATACTTCTTCCCGGAGTTTTATACGAAACAACATTCGAGCCCGCGGGCCCGTTGACCACGCTCGGGTCGGCAGGCACGGCGATGCTTGGAATTTTCGCGGGGGAAATCGTGCGTTCGCAAAAATACGCGCCGACCAAACGGGCGATACAACTTGCCATTCTCGGCGCGCTTTTCATCGTGCTCGGACTTCTATGGAATTATTCGATGCCCATAAACAAAAAGCTGTGGACAAGTTCCTACATATGCTTTGCCGGCGGAATATCGTTCGCCCTGTTCTCGATTTTCTATTATGTAATAGACGTCAAAAGAATCCGCAAATGGACGTTCTTTTTTGCGGTAATCGGCATGAATTCGATAACTGTTTATATGGCGCAAAGAATAGTCGGCTTCGGTTCAATAACAAAATTTTTCGGCGAGGGACTTGTTTCCCTTTTCCCTCCGGCATACGGAAAAATAGTTTTCTGCATTCTTTATATAGCGACAGTCTGGCTGTTTCTTTTGTTTCTGTACCGCAAGAAAATATTTTTAAAAGTGTAGCCGCCCCCAAACAATCCCGCGCGGCAAATTATTGTTTTCGGTCTTCGTTCGACAAACGATAATCTTCGCCGTCCGCGCGGAAAAATTCTTCCACTTCCCCCGAAGCTATAAACGCCTCGATTTCGTTTGTCCACTTGTGCCGCGCTTCGCGGCGGACAACATATTCTTCGCCAGCGATACAAAGCGACGTTTCGCCGTATTCAGCCGCGGCAAACGCATTTAAAGCCGAAGTTTCCGCTCCGCCGCAAGAAGAGGCGTTGCCGTTGCGCGCAAGATGCAACGCGAGAAAAACGGCGGCGGCGACACCCGCCACTGCGGCAATTTTGTCGGCCGATAAAAGCCTTGAAAGAAAAGTCTTCCTCGACTTTTCAAAACGCAAAGCCGCCTTGGCAATTTCAAGTTTTTGCGCGGCGGTGAAATCGTTCGTTGCCATAAGCTCGAACGCTTCGGATATTTCGTTTTCAAGCGTATTCATTGTCGGAAAGCATTTGTTGTTTTATGTTTTTCAGCGCGCGGGAAATCGTAGTTCCGATACTGCCCATAGGTATTTCCATCACTTCGGATATCTCGCAATATTCGAGACCCGCAAAAAATCTCAGCATTAAAATCTCGCGTTGATTCGCGGGCAAGGCCGCAATAAGGGAAAGCAAATATTGCCTGCGCATTTCGCTGCCGACAACGGAAAGCGACGTTTCGTCGGATATTTTCTCAAGTTCTCCGTCGTCGAATTCCGCACGAAATTTTCGGCGGCGAACAATATCGATAGCCCTGTTTCGACAAGACCGGTAAAGCCATGCGGCGATGCGAGTCTCGTCGATTTCCTCCATCGCGCAAAGCTTCAGAAAAGTGTCGGCTGCGGCGTCGCGTGCGGTTTCCAAGTCGCCGCAAACAAGCCTTGCGTAGGCTATAAGCCTGCGCGAGTATTTGTTCGCAATGCGCGTAATCGTCTCCGAACGTGAATCCACCTATTTCTTCTTCGCCTTGGACTTTATTTTTTCCGCTTCAAAAAGCTTTTTTAAAGCTTCCGCTTTTTCCCCGTTTTTGAAACGCGGCTCTTTTGAATAGAAATCGATTAGTTTCTTGTATGCCTCAATTCTAAAACGCGGATTGCGGGCGGTCGCGGCAAGTTTCTCGAATTTTCCGAGCCAGAAAAGCGTCTTGGCTTCGTCGGGAGGAAGCGCGGGATTTTCCACTACATTGTTGTCGCATATTTTCGTATTCGGATTAAACCACGCCGCCAATGTTAGATACGGATGCCAAACCCCGCAGCGAGACGTTTTTAGCGTTCTTATTTTACCGGCAATTTCCTCGACTTTCGCGGAGTCTTTTTCAACGCCGATTCCCTCCATATAGCAATACGCAAGCAAACCGTAAGCCCGCCACAGATAGGCGGATTTCAGATATTCGGATTTGCATGCAATCGCCTTTTGCAAATATTCCATAGCCTTCTTTTCGTCTTTCGGAACTCCTATTCCGTTCATATATAAAAGCGCGGCTTCGCAATTTGCATTTGGCGAATCAGGACGACGTTCCAGCCATTCGGACACAAGCGCGAATGCCTTGCCGAAATCTTTTACGCCGTCAGCCGTTTTGTAAATGCGCACGGCGTCCGAGAAATGGAAAAGGGCGTCTTCCTCTTCGGTCTGCGTTGAAAAACGTTTGCGCGCCGCGTCCTCGAAAAGTTGCGCCGCTTTCTTTAAATCCCGCTTAACATCCGAGCCGCGCTCAAGCATAGATGCGTATTCTTGCATTCCGCTAAAATCGGGATTTTTGCCTGTCGCCGAGATTTTAATAAGCTCGATGCCAAGTTCCCTGTTTTTCGGGAAACGGTAGTGGTTTACGCCGTCGCCGTAGATAAGACTGACACCGTAATGCCAAAAGTTATTTTCAACCATCTCACGGGACGCCGCCATATCGATATACCGTTTCGCCTTTTCCTCGGACGCCTCGACGCCAAGACCCTCTTTGTACATAAGTGCCAACCAAATACATGCCGTAGCGTTGATGCCCCCATAAGACGCGTTGCCGGAGATTTGTTTTTCAAAAATTTCAAAAGCTTTTTTGTAGTCCCGCTTTGTACCGATTCCGTAGAAGTGCATAATCGCAAGCTCGTTGAGACAAAAGCCAGATTTTTCGTAGGCGCAAATTTCGGAAAAAAGTTCAAACGCCCGTTTGTCGTTTTCGGGAGAGCGTTTGGACAGCAATTTTCTCGCATAAGAAGCCATAGAATTTGCATCTTTTATTTCAATAAGTTTTTTCTCAATTTCCGCTGCAAGGCGAATCTCGCCGTTTCTTCTTAAATAGTCCATAATTGCATTTGAATTGCGGCCGAGCGCGGCGATATTGAGCATTTTCAGATTTTCCAAAACCAATTCCTTCGGAATCTCAACCTTCGCGCTGTTTAAATGCGAACGCCATTTAGACAGAGAATTGCTCAAAATGCCGTCCGTAATATACGGAAGATTATTTTTCTTAATGTCGTGAAAAAATTTGCCGTAAATTTCCGAGGCAAGTTTTTTGTCCTGTTTCACGCCGCGCCCGAACCAATACAACTCTGCTATCGGCATATAGATATTCCAGTTTTCCGGCTCCGCTTTTTGCAGTTCAAGATACAACTTCGCCGCCTCGTCAAATTTCCCGAACTCCCTCGCCTTTTCCGCAAACGCGAGCTTTAACGGAATGTTATGGGGATTGCGCTCAAATATTTTTTTTTAATCTTCATACGAATTGCCTTCGCCGTAACGCACATAATAATTTTCCAAATCCGAATCAACCATGTCGAACAATGCCGAATATAGTTTGTAGCTTTTTAAGGACGGTTTCGTTTCGGCATAATGGGGATAAAACGGCACATCGAAAGACGACTTTGCGCGTTGCGCCTCTTTTGCATAATGCGCCGACAGTCTCGGATTATTCAGCATTTTCGACATATCCGAGTATATAAACGACAAAAGCACATTCGCCTGAAAACACCCGATGCTCCCTTTGGTTTTACATTTAAGCATTTCCACGGCTTCCGAGATATCTTGAGATGTTCCCGACTCGAAAAGTTTTGCGCACACGCAGTCAAAAAGGAACTTGTCGTCTTTTGAATGCTTTTCCAAAAATTTCAAATCTTCAAAGGATATTTTATTGTTTGAAATTGCACGAAGAAACGCGGCATTTTTTGTTTCCTTGAAGCGTCTTAAATTATACTCGTCATATTGCCAATCGGAAATAGGAAGGCCGGCTTTCATTGCCTTTTCCATATTCGCTTTTTTATCGATTGGATTTAACCATGGGAACCAATCGCAACTCAATACTTTTACGGCATCGAGATTTCCCATATCAGACGAACGGCTTAACGCTTGATACGCTTTTTTACCAATAGCCTTATCGGAAAAAAATTGGGGATAGTACGACAACCCCAACAACAAGAGATTTTCCGCAGTCTGCGGGCGCGCTTTAAAATAATTTACAAAACTTGCGTCGAAGGTTTGCGGTTCTCGTTTTTTGTTTTGCACCCCGCGCCAATAATCCCGCGCTTTTGGATTGTCGAGCATTCCGCTATCGTACATAGCGGATATTTGATACGCGCAAGATTGCGGAATTTTTTCTCTAATCGACATTGCGTCTTTCGGAGAATAGCCCTCAAGCTCGTTTTTTTCGCATAGATTGGCTGCAATCTCAAAAACGGTATATTGGACAGGCGAATTTTTTTCACCGGCTTCATCGCGCAGCAATTCGAGGATATAGCGTTTCGCCTCTTTTGCGTTTTTATCTACGCCGATTCCAAAATATAGCGACTCCGCAATAAGCGATTTATATGCAAGGTCTCCCAAGTCGGCGGCTCTCTTGCGAAACGCGAAAGCCGCCTTTTTGTTTGGCTCAATGAGATATTCCCTAAACGATATAGGAACGCCGGCATACAAATAAGAAAGCATCGCATACGCTTTTGGATTTCCGAGCTCTCCGGAGGAATGAAGAAGCGCAACGGCGTCGTCGGCGCGTGTTGTGTCGATATCGCAGAAGTGGTGCGGAAAGAAATCAACCGTCGAATGATTTTTCATAAGCAGCATCGACGCCAAAAGCGATTTGGCGCGGGCTGCCGCATAGACGTTTTTTCCTGTCGCCGCACGCGCGGCATAACGAAACGCGCGTTCGTAGTCGTAATCTACGGGCATATTCATAACCGAGCAGAAATCGCTTTTAAGATTTCCTCCATAATATAATTTGGCAAGTTCGAGCTGCGCAAAACCGTTTTCTTTGTCCGACAGGGACTCAAGCATTTTGACGGCCCGCGCGGCGTCGGAGTCGTTGAAAATTCCGAACGTAAATGTCGCGTTCACATTCCTTATCTTCAACCCGAGCAATTTTTTTGCGTATTCGACTTTCCCTATTTCGTCGTTTTCCTTTTCCAGTTCGACAAGCGGCTTCTTTGACAAATCCGACATTCGGGATTCTATTTCGGAATTGTATTTTTTCAGACGCTCCGTTTGCCCCGACTCGAATTTCATCGCGCAATTTCGGTAGAAATCGGCGTCCTTTGAACTTGCCGCTATAAAAGAGTTTTTTCGGCCAATAGATTTTTCAAACGCAAATACAAGTTCTTTGCATATGGAAAAGTTTTTACTTTCCGCGATTTTCTTTCTGAGCCTGTCGGCGTATGCGGAATTTTCCGCAACCCCCAAACCGGCATCGCTCATATAGGCCAAAATCGCCGCGGCTTTTGCCTGCGAAAATGTCTTTCCGCTTGCCATTGCGGAAAGCGATTCCTCCATCGTGAAATTTTTTCGTCCGAGAAATTCGTCGGCAAGCGGCTTTAAAATCTTCGCAACCGACCGCCACTCGCCGCGCTTGGCAGACTCCCGCGCAAAGATTAAAATAAAGTCCTCGGGATTGTTTTTGGTTATGCGCGAAAGTTTTTCCGAGAGGAACATAATGTCGCCGCCGGTATCGCGGAACATTTTCAGCGCGCCGTTTTTTGTTTCTATAAACATCAACAACCTCGCCGCGCAAGATTGCAATCCGAGTTTGGCGAGGGAAAAAGCCTTGTCATAGGCCTTGTTGAATTTTTCCCCGTCGCCGCTCTCGTACGCCATTGCAAGTTCGTCCATTGCAAGTTCGCCGTCGGCCATGCGCGAATAGACGGAATTGCCCGCCCGCGAAATTTCATTCAGCAAAGCCGATCTTTTCTTGCCCGACGAAACGGCGGCAAGATAAAACCCCGCGGCAGGGGATTTCGATTTTTTGTAAATTTCTGAAAGAGCACGCGCGCTTTTTTCCCTGTCGAAATTTGCGTCCTCTACGGCAATTCTAAGCTTTGCAAAGTCGTCTCCGCTGTCGGCCAGCGCGGCAACTTTCGACATCGGCAAGACCCAAATCCTGTTTTGCTCTTTAGATATACCGCTGTCCGGTTTGGAGCACGCGCCTACGGCGGCAAAGAAAAACAGTGCGGCAATCTTCCCGTAAAAATTCATGGAGATATTCATGCATATATATACGAATATACTCAACGAATTATTACAAACCGTTCAAATTTTCGGGATCGAACATTTTTTTGCCGCCCGCAATCGCGTTGCGGTTTAACGCTTCAAGCTTGCGGAGTTTTCCGAATTTTTCATAGCGGAATTTTGATTTTTCCGTTTCCGAATATCCCGCCATATCCTCGCGCGGACGCACAGACAAACGCGCCGCCCCCCTCTCTATTATCGCAAGCGCCCTCACGTATGCGTCGCTTCCGACTTCGAGCGGTTTCAAGATTTCCGACATTTTCGGCCTGCTGAAAGATATTATTTCGTTGGGATAATTCCTTTTGTTTACGTCGCTTGTCAGCCGCGACGAATACCACTTTTTGTTGTGGCCGCAAAGCCTCAAAAGCTCGAACAACTCTTCGCGCGTAATCGGAGAACGCCCTCCCGGATTGGCGAAATAAACGGAATCGTCCACATCGTAATACGGCGCGTTAATATCTATCCATTGGCATAGCGTTTCGTATTCGTCCCTTGCAAGCTTTACGCCCGAATGCCCGCGGTCTACCATTCGCACAATTTTGCTTTGCTTCGCCCCCCAAGTGTTTGCGGGTTGAACTTTGTTGCCGCCCGCGCCGATTGCAGTGACCGCGTTCTTGCTGTGGAGTTCGGTGTACGACTTGTTGAAAATCAAACCGG
>JABLTK010086787.1_pt1 | contig 13156 bp, 9 predicted proteins | sample 7160131 | NCBI WGS metagenome assembly JABLTK01 (sample SAMN14651221, study PRJNA627086) | human gut metagenome | isolation source: feces | host: Homo sapiens
AATTCGGAATGTGGGGCTTGGGGCTTTCAATGATTGAAGGCAGCGGCGTCGCCATAAACGAGAAATCGGGCGTAGGCTTTTTGAGCAAATCTGCCGCCAAGATTTTTGCGCCGGCAATAAACCAGCTCGGCGTCTGTTATTATCGCGGAATCGGCGTCGGGCGGAATTTCCCGAAGGCGGTCGAGCTGTTCAGGCGGGCCGAAGCATTGGGGTCGAACAGGGCGAAAGTCGCTCTGGCGCGGGCGTTTCTCGAAGGAGCGGGCGTGAAAAAAAATCCTCTCGAAGCCCGCAGGCTTTTGGAGGAGGCCGCGAAGGCGGGCAATGCTGTGGCGCAAAACAATCTTGCCGTATTCTTTCTTGAAGGCATCGACGGCAAAACGGACGAATTTGCAGCCGTGCGCTGGCTTGAAGCGGCGGCAAAAAACAAGTATCCCTCGTCAATGCTGTTGTTGGGAATGGCCTATATGCAGGGCAACGGAGTTCCGCAAGATGTCGCCCGCGGATTTCTTCTCATAAAGGGCGCTGCGGAGCTTGGAAACCACGAGGCGCAAAACAATCTTGCCGTATGCTACACCAACGGGTACGGCGTCGAGGCCAATTCCGCCTTGGCTTTTAAATGGTATGAAACGGCCGCAATCAGCGGTTATGCGATAGCGCAAAACAATCTTGGCGACTGCTATTTTAACGGCGTCGGGTGCAAGGAAGACAAATACGAGGCAGTTAGATGGTATCGCCGCGCCGCATTTCAGGGCGACGTTTCCGCCCAAAGCAATTTGGGATATTGCTATCTTGAAGGAATCGGAATCGGAAAAAGCGCGGCGGACGCCATCAAATGGCTGAAAAAAGCCGCAGACAAAGGGGACGTGTCGGCGCAAAGCAATCTCGGAACTTGCTACGTCAATTCGGTGGGGACAACGCAAAACATTCCCGAGGCCATCAAATATTTAACGCTTGCCGCCGATAAGGGCGATCCGCAAGCAATGGGCAATTTGGGTGCCTGCTATTACAACGGAATCGGCGTCGAGAAAAACGAACTCAAAGGCACGGACTTGTTGCGTAAAGCCGCCAAGGGAGGCAACGAAGAAGCGCGAAAGGCTCTCAACAGAATTGTCGGTCGTTAGTTTTTTTATTATTTCGCGTTGAAGTTAATCGTGCAACCGCCCAAAAAACGGGCGTTTGCGGATATTTTGCCGCGGATTTCTTGAGTGTTTTTTCTCGATTTGGGATTTCCGATTTCAGAGGAAAAAAAGTTGGGAATTTTGCATTCAAAAAATTTTGCGTCGATATACGTCATGCGATAAATCGCAACATAAAATTTGTTTTTTCGTTGATTGTAAAATACATATAAGCGTCAATATGCGTTGCGGGCGTGATATCCAAATTTTAAAAGATATCTAAAAATGCCTTTTGACAAAATGGATATTTTGGGGTAGAATAATCTCACCTACTCGGAAATATATAAACAACACCAAACGGATAAAATCCGAAGGACGTTTACCATGTCACTTAAATACATATCGATAGTTGCGGCATCGCTTTGCCCGTTTGTTTTAAACGCGGCGGATGTCGTTCTATTCGACGCGTCGAAAGACGCTTCGGGCGTCGTTGCCGAGGGCGGCGCAAAATTTAAAGTATCAAACGGGGCGGTCGAGGTTTCGTACGACGACTGCAAAAAAGAAAACGGGGGAATCGCGGTCAACGGAAATTGGGATATGTCGAAATTTTCGGCTCTCAAATTCGATATCGAAAAAACGTCGGCCGACAAAAGCATTCCCGTGCGCATTGTTCTCCAAAACAAAAATCCCGATTGGGGCAAAAAAACGGGATATCACCAGAGGGGGTTTTCTCTCGCAAACCGAAACCCGCTTGTTCTCGATTTGGGGAACGCTTTTAAAGGCGAAGTTTTCGATATCGTAAAAGACACCCGAAAAATGCGCGGAAATCCGTTTACGATGTACAATCTGAACGTCGATTATGCCGACATCTCGAAAATACGCGTCTATGTGCGTTTCCCCAAGGAGGGAATGAAATGGAGGCTGAAATCCATTGTCGCAACCGAAACGGATTCGTCTTCCATGCCCGCGTGGTTCTCCATGCCGAAGGAGCGCTTTTTTCCGTTTATCGACAAATACGGCCAGTTTATCCATAAGGAATGGGTCGATAAAATCCATTCCGACGAAGATATGCTGAAAATGCGCAAGCGCGAAGAGGCGTATCTGGCAAAATATCAGGGCGCGACCGACCGCAATAAATGGGGCGGTTGGGAAAACGGCCCCAAACTCAAAGCGACAGGACATTTCCGCATCGAGAAAATCGGCGGCAAATGGTGGATGGTCGATCCCGACGGAAGGCTGTTTTGGTCGCACGGAGCCGTGAGGGTTACGCCGTCTTCGGCAATAACGCCTCTCGACGGCCGCAAATTCTATTTTAAGGATCTCCCTTCGGCGGACAGCGAATTGGCGCAGTTTTATTTCACCCACGACGAACTTCTCCGTCCCTATTACGTCAAGCGCAACATAAAGGAAACTTTCGACTTTTCCTCGGCGAACATCTATCGCAAATACGGAAAAGACTGGCTAAAAGAATATGCGGAAATCTGCCATAAACGCTTTAAGAGCTGGGGTCTCAACACAATCGCCAACAGTTCCGACAAGCGCATTTTTATGATGGATAAGACGCCGTATATCGACCGCTTTGAAATCAAATCTCCGGAGCTTGCGGGCAGCGAGGGATATTGGTGGAGCTTCCGCGACCCGTTCAACCCCGCCTTCCGCGAAAACGTCAGAAAAAATCTGCTCGAAAGAAAGGACGAACTTGCCGACCCGTGGTGCATAGGCATATTTGTCGACAACGAACTTAACTGGGGAAATCCCGATTCCCATGCGGTCTGGACACTTCTTTCTCCCGCCGACTGCGATGCTAAAAAAGTCTTCGCAAGCATTCTCAAAAACAAGTACGATACCGTTGAAAATCTCAACGCCGTTTGGGGCTCGAATTTCTCGTCATGGGACGATTTGCTGAAAACAAAAGCCAAACCCCCGAAAGGCGCGTACGACGATTGCGTGGCGTTCTCGGAAAAACTTATCGAGGAATACTACAAGGTCATCAGAAGCGAAGTTAAGCTGGCCGCGCCGCATATGCTTTATATGGGTTGCCGCTTTGCCGACGTGCCGAAAAACAACCCCAAGGCGATGTATATCGGCGCGAAGTATTGCGACGTGATAAGCTACAACATTTACCGCGACGTCCTCGACGACCTCGCTCTTCCTGCCGGAATAGACAAGCCCATAATGATTGGCGAGTTCCACTTCGGCGCGCTCGACAGGGGAAAATTCCATACGGGACTTGTGGAAAAATCGAGTCAGGAGGAGAGGGCGCAGAGTTATTACAATTATGTGGAATCCGCTTTGCGCCACCCGAATGTAATTGGAACGCATTGGCACCAGTATTCGGACCAGGCAACAACAGGCAGATTCGACGGCGAAAATTTCCAAGTCGGCTTCACCGACATCTGCGACACGCCCTATTGGGAAACGGTCGATAAAATCCGCGAAATCGGATACAAGATGTATAACGTGCGAAGCGGCAAAGAATAATAGATAGATAGATAATAGTAGCAGGTACACCCAACACAGATAATGACAAAGGCTCGTCCGAATTTTTCGGGCGAGCCTTTTCCTTTTTTTGCGTTAAAAAATCTTCGCCTAACGCCAAATTTGTTTGATTGTTTTTGCCGAAAAAATAAAAATGCGTTCCATGAGAATATTCTTTTGCTTATTGTCGGCGGCAATCGCGTCCGCTTTTTGCGGTGCTTGCTGCGCCGTGTGCGGCGACGGCGGCATAAAGCCGGTTGCCGATGAAATCCGCGGCGTCATAAACTCGAAACAGACAATTCCCGAAGGCGCGAAAATCGTCTGCACGGACGACGCCGGCGGACGCATTATGATTATGGACGCCAACAAAGACTGGAATTCTCCCGAAGCAGTTGTTTGGGAGTTTAAATTCGCCGATGCGCCCGAAATCGACGCCGCCACGAAAAAACGCTGTTTCAATCCCAGCGACGCCAAGCCTGTTTTGGGAACTACGCACATTATGGCGAATTGCAGCCCCGGGGGCGTCGCCTTGATAAGAGTAGCCGACAAAAAGACGGTATTTTATTCGCAGGCCAAGATGTATCCGCATTCGATGGCGATGTTCCCCGACGGCAATATAGCCGTGGCGTCGTCCAAGGACAGTTTGATTACCGTCTATGCCGTGGGCGAAAAGACAAACACCACCGCGACCTCCAAATATTCAACAATTCACTACGACGACGCGCACGGGGTTGTTTGGGATAAAAAACGTAAGGTGTTGTGGGCTGTCGGCAAGAAAGACATCTCAAAATTTTCCTATAATTTCGATAAGGAAAATCCGCGCATTTCGCTTGTGGAAACCTATCCCTTCCCCGAGCCCTATTACGGCGGACACGATATATTCCCCGTGCCGAATAGGGATATGCTGTTTTTTACCGCCGTGAATGTTGTCGGTCTGTTCTCTCCGCGTGACGGCTCGTATGAGGCGGTTTCCGACATTAAAAACGTTAAAAGCATTTCGCAGCACCCCTCGAACGGGGCGTTGATAATTCAAAAGCCCGACGAAAAATGGTACTCAAACAGGGTTCGCTTTCTCGACAAAAATCTGACCGACGTCGCCGTAAAAAACAACTGCAAATTCTACAAGGCGAGATGGTTTGTGCCGAATGATTTTAGCGAATAAATATGCGCCGACGCGGTTCTTCGCGAACGAATACCGCCGTTTGGCCGTTTTTAATGCTTGCCTACTCCGCGCAGTTTTCCGAAATTGTTACTATGTGGTTTAGAAAGAACAGAGTGCTGATTGCCAGAAACGCGAAATCCGTTCGCGTCGACGACCCTTTAAGCTCTTTCAAACGGCAGTCGCAGCGCGAAATGGGAAAATATCAGGTGCGCGGCGAGGTTTGGAAATCCGTGAAAAAGCTTCTTGCCGTGGCGGCGCTTCTGGCCATCTTTTATTTTATACGCGAGTGTTGGCTCGCGTGGGACATTTTTCAATAGGCCGACCGCATATCGGTTGCCGGTATTTATACATAGAATTTATTATGAAATATTATTTGATAGACGGTTACAATCTCGCATTCCGGTGCTTCTACGCAATGCCCGACCTTTCGCGTTCGGACGGATTTCCGACCGGCGCTCTCCACGCGTTTTTTGCGAGCCTTTTGAATTTGTCGTCCTCGGACACCCCGCATTCCACGGTTGTATTTTTCGACAAGGGAGGCTCCAAACGCCATCTTGAAATTTATCCCGAATACAAGGCCAACAGGGCGGAGACCCCCGAAAATTTTCGGCGGCAAATTCCGCAGATGAAATATCTGTGCGAGCTTTTCGGTTTCGAGCCGACAGAATCGGAGGGTATCGAAGCCGACGACCTTCTCGCCAGCGCGGCGGTAAAGCTCAAAGCGGAAGGAAATGCCGTCACCATCGTCAGCGCCGACAAGGATTTTGCGCAGCTTGTTTCGCCGAATATCCGCCAGCTTCTTCCCCCGAAACCGAGGGTAAAGGAATGGACGGAACTCGATACCGTAGGCGTTAAGACAAAATTCGGCGTTACGCCCGCGCAGATACCCGCCTATTTGGCGCTGGTGGGGGATTCCGCCGACAATATCGGGGGCATCGAAGGCGTCGGGCCAAAGACGGCGGCAAAATGGCTGAAAGATTTCGGGGACATCGAAACGCTCTTGCGCCGCGCCGACTGGATAAAGCCCGAACGTTTCAGAAAAATCGTCGCCGATTCCGCCGATTTGCTCAAACGCAATCTCGCGCTTGTAACGCTCGACACGTCAATCGACATTTCGCCCAAGCCTGCGAAAGTTCCGGACTTCCCCGAAATTATAAAATTTCTGGAAGAAATGGAGATGAAAAAATCGCTCTTTTCTTTGCGCAATTTCGCCAAAGACCAATATCAGATTTCGATATAAAAGTTTTTGCCCGCTCCTACGGCGCAAGCAGATTGAGTATGGTTTGGGCGTAAACCCTTATTAGAAATTGGTTCGGGTGGTTGACGTTGTTGCCGGTCATATCGATATATTTCTTCTTGGACAGCAAAGCCTTGTGTGCTGAGCGGACATCGGCGATTGCGACATTGTCGAGTTTTAGGGTTTTGTCGATTTTCGCGTATTCGTCGTGGATTTTAAACTTTTTGAGCCAAAGGGGATTTGCGCACATTGAGCTTACGATTATGAATTCCGCATCGGGATTTTTTTTCAATACTTTGTCGGTCATCGACTTTAAAAGTTTTGCGCGCAACTCGGGAACGCATGAGTCGTTCATTCCGAATGCGATTATAACGAGGTCGGGATTGTCGGGTAGCACCAGGTTTTCGATATTCAAATTTCCCCAGCCGATTGTCGTGCCGCCGAGCGCGCGGTTGCGGTATTCTATTTCGCCTTTGTAAATTTGGCGCAGCCGCATGGCTATTATCTCGCCCCATGTTGGCGCGAAGGGCGGGGTGTCGGTCATCGACTGCGCGTTTGCGCCCGCCGCGATGCTGTCGCCGAACAATGCGATTTTCAGCGGTTCTCCGCGTTTCAATTTTCCCGCGGTTTTTTCAAGAGTCTTGCCGTCGCGTTTCGGCAGGCTGAATTCGGTCTGCGCGGCGTGTTCGTAATCAAAGAACACGGCGTTTTGCTGAAACCAGCCGCCTTCGGTAAAGAAGGCGAATTTGCCGAGATTTTCAAAAAAGAAGAATTTGCCGTTTTTCGCCGCGGCTTCTTTTGTGTCGGCGTAGATTTTCGAGTAGTCGAAGGATTTAAATTTGCCCTTGTCCGTAAACTCCACATTGTCCCCGTCTATTTTGTAGTCGACGTTTTCAAGAAGATATTCTTTGCGCCAGTTTTTGTAGGTGTAGGCGGCCTCTATTTTTTTCGGTTTGAAAAAAAGTTTCGCCGAGGCGTTTGAGCCGTCCGCGTTTTTGAGCGGGAACACGCTTTCGCCGAACATCTTTGTTCCGTCGAAAATCGGCGTCATAATGTCGTCGAAACTGTAAACGTCGTTGTCGGCCGCGATAAAGAGCGTCGCTTTTAGAATTTCGACTTGCGGAACGGAATTCGGAGGGGCTTTTGAGTATATTTTAAATTCCGCCGTTTTTTCGCCGCGTTTAATCGCCTCCAAAATTATCGGCGCAACGTTCAATCTTGTCTCTTGCGTTTTCCCTTTGCCCGTCAACGTATATCCGGCGAATTCTTTCCCCTTGTATGAGAATGTAAGCGAGGGGCTTGTCGCGGGCGTTTCCGCCGATTTGCACAGCAGGCCGAGCCGCGCCGAAACGGGAGTTTTTCCCTCTATTTTCGTCAGGTCGAATTTTACCGTGACGGAATGGTCTTTTATGTCGATATTTTGGACAATCGGCGTCTGTGCGCCTTCGGCGGTCGCAGTTCCCTCTATTCTGTTCATCTTTGCGGCGGCGGCGGATGTCGCGGCGAGCATGCTTGCAAAAATCAATAAATTTTTCATAAGTTTTGCGATATTAATTGCGGACATATTCTTTCGCAACGCTTTTTTAATTTGCCGCCCGACTGTTTTATTTTGACTTGTAAAAAAATCGGGCCTCTACATTATGGACTGAAAATCCGCTTAATTTTCATCTAAAAAAAATATGGCAACTCCTCCGTTTGAATATCAAAAAATGTTCCCTCTGGGAAAAGACGATACGCAGTATCGCCTTCTTACTAAAGACTACGTTTCGACGGTCGATTTTGAAGGTAAAAAAATCCTCAAGGTCGATCCCGAAGGCCTTACGCTTTTGGCGAGAACGGCCATGCGCGACGTCTCCTTCTTTTTGCGTCCCGCGCACTTGGAACTGGTGGCGAAAATTCTGAAAGACCCCGAAGCGAGCGACAACGACAAAAGTGTGGCCTTGACCATGCTTCGCAACGCCGAAGTTGCGGCAATGGGCAAACTTCCCTTCTGTCAGGACACGGGAACCGCGACCATCGTTGCTAAAAAAGGACAGCAGGTCTGGACGGGCGTGGAAGACGAAGAATATCTCTCCAAGGGCGTCTATCAATGTTATACTCAGGAGAACTTGCGCTACTCGCAAAACGCTCCGCTTACGATGTGGGACGAAGTCAATACGGGCTGCAATCTTCCAGCGCAGATTGACATTTACGCGACGAATTCCGATTCGTACAATTTCCTTTTTGTCGCCAAGGGCGGCGGTTCGGCAAATAAAACATATCTCTATCAGGAGACAAAGGCTATTTTGACGCCCGAACGCCTCATTCCATTCATGGTCGAAAAAATGAAGGGTCTCGGAACGGCGGCATGCCCGCCATACCATATCGCTTGGGTTATCGGCGGAACAAGCGCGGAGGCGAATCTTAAAAATGTCAAGCTTGCGTCGGTCAAGTATCTCGACAACCTGCCGACAAAGGGCAACAAACTCGGCCACGCTTTCCGCGACGTCGAGCTTGAAAAGAAACTCTTGGAGGAAACGCGCAAGTTGGGTATCGGCGCACAATTCGGCGGGGCGAACTTCGCGCTCGACGTGCGCATCATACGCATGCCCAGACACGGCGCAAGCTGCCCAATCGGACTCGGCGTTTCCTGCTCGGCCGACCGCAATATGAAGGCGAAAATCAATGCGGACGGCATCTGGCTCGAACAGCTCGAAACTGATCCCGCAAAATATATTCCGTCGGAATACAAAAGCGTGAACACGGCGGACGGCGCAGTCGAAATAGACCTTAACAGGCCGATGCCCGAAATCCTCGCCGAACTTTCAAAGTATCCCGTCAAGACCCGTTTGAAGCTGAAAGGCACGATAATCGTCGGCCGCGACATAGCTCACGCCAAATTGAAGGAGCGCATCGACAAAGGCGAGGGCTTGCCGCAGTATATTAAAGACCACCCGATTTATTACGCGGGGCCCGCAAAGACTCCCGAAGGAATGCCCTCGGGCTCGTTCGGTCCAACCACCGCCGGCCGTATGGACTCCTATGTCGATTTGTTCCAGTCGAACGGCGGAAGCATGGTTATGATAGCCAAAGGCAACCGTTCGCAGGCCGTAACGGACGCCTGCAAGAAACACGGCGGATTTTATCTCGGCTCAATCGGAGGTCCCGCCGCCTTGTTGGCGAAGGAGAATATTAAGAAGGTTGAGTTGTTGGAGTATCCTGAACTGGGAATGGAAGCAATCTGGAAAATCGACGTCGTTGACTTCCCCGCCTTCATTCTTGTGGACGACAAGGGCAACGACTTTTTTAAGATGTTGTAGCCGAAAATAAATCCGGACACGTTTCGGATTTGTTTTTGCGAAAAAAATCGAAAGCGGAATCGCGCCGAAAGTGCGGTTCCGCTTTTTTTGCGCCTGTCCGCTTTGTTTGTAAAGGCGTGTTTTAGTCGGAAACCGTCGTTGAACTTTGACGCGGAAATCGGAGCCGTCGGTTGAATTAATATAATAATTATTATAAAAAAATAATTACAATCCGTCAAAATCGTATTTATGGTGGTATGCAATTGTTAATAATTGTTAGTTTTAATTATATTTGACGCTTTTTGAATATTTAAAAATAATATTGCGCAACAGGAGAACGCCATGGCAAAAAAATACATACTGTTTATAATTCTGAACGGAATTCTATGCGGGACGTCGTACGTCCAAACCACGCTGAATATCCAGAGCGACGTGGTTATATCGAACGCCGCCGCAACGACGCTCAGGGAGGGCAATTTAAAGGTGAGGGGGTCTTTGGTTGTCGGCGAGGGATACGCGCCCGGTTTGTACAGTGCGGGAATAGCGGGCGGAAGCGCGGGCGGCGACTACTCGATGGCCGTGGGGCGCTATTCAAATGCCGGCGATACAGGCGGCATCGCGCGCGGCGAAAGCGCCGACGCCATGGGGCAATATGCAATCGCATACGGACGCGGCACGATATCATACGGGGGCGGCGGAATCGCCTTCGGGGAGTTTGCAAAGGCCTATTCTTCAAAAGTCGTCGCCATGGGATATTGCGCAGAGGTAAGCGGACGCTATTCCGTATCGATAGGCCTCAATTCAAACGTCGGCTATAATTGCGAAAACGCGATTGTCGTCGGCACAAATGCCGAGGCCGTGAACGCAAGCAACGGCATAGCAATAGGCGTAAGCAGCGCGGTTTCCGCCATAAGTTCGCTGGCGGTCGGCGCCGTGGCGAGCGCTTCCGCGTATGCGAGCACGGCCGTCGGATATTATGCGTCGGCTTCCGCCGTGTATTCGTCGTCTTTCGGCTGTCGCACGACGTCGAAAAGCTATATGCAAACGACTATCGGCGCGTATAACGACGATTCGCAAGCCGAAAGTGTGTCGAGATGGATTGATACCGATCCGATATTTGTCGTCGGAAACGGCAAAGACGAGGAGAACCGCTTCAATGCGATGGTCATATATAAAAGCGGCGACGCAAAACTGAACGGTAAAATAACCGCAAACAGCGTTGTTGTGACAGAACCGTCGGACGGCATTTCAATGGGGATTTTCGGAAGGCAGGAATAGCGTTATGCGCGTTTGCTTTAAATTGATTTATGTCTTGTGCGCGGCCGGCGTTTTTGCGGCATGCGAATCGTTAACCGCCGCTCCCGTGAAAAAGAATTCGCTTCTCGCGGGCGAGCATATCGATAAAAGCGTTTCGGAAATTAGAAAAGACATTTCCGATTTGAAAAAAATCAAATCCGCGTCCGATTCGGACTCGAAAGCGCAGAAGGTGCGCCGCTTGAAAAACTCCGAATTGCTGGGGGAATATTACGAACTCGAATTGAAATATTACGCAATTAAAAAAAGCCTTGCGGATAAGACGCCCGAAGAAATTGATGCGGCCTTAATCGACTGGTTGGACTCCGAAGAAGGCCGAAGAATTCGGGAAATAGGCGTTTTGTTGTCAAGAAAGGCGCGGGCGGAACGATAATATCGATTCGCCGCGGAAGGTTTTTCGGATTTCCGTCGGCCTTGCAATTCGGGGTCGGATAATTTGCGGCAATGAAATTAAAACATAAATTATTTGCAAGCTTGTCGCGCTGTTTTGCGGCGCTTCTCGTCTTTTGCACTGCGTTGCACGCCCAATCGGCAAGCGAAAAGGCAAATTGCGCTGAAAACGAAAATAGGTTGCAGGGGCCCTTTCATTTGGTCGATGTTCCCGTGGCGACCGTCTTCAATATATTGGAGGAACTTCTAAAATGTCCAATAATACGTTCGTCGGCGCTGCCGCAAAATGCAAATATCACTTTTTCTTGCAAAAAAGAGATACCGTCATGCGATGCCGTAAGGATTTTTCGCTCCATACTTATGTTGAACGGCATTGTCTTGATTCCGATTGACAACAATAAATATTACAAAGCGGTTCTCGCGGCGGGAGTCAGCAGCCATGTTCCGGAATTCCTTGCGGGAAGAGCCAGAGATTTGCCGTCGAGCCAAAACTTTTACACCAAGTTTTTCGAGCTTGAACATTTGCGCGTTTCCGAATTGCAGACGAAATTAAAATCTTCAATGTCGCAAAATAAACTGATTATTACGGCTTCCAAATGCGCCACGAAAGAAATTGTCCGTCTGGCCGACGAACTTGACGTGGAGTCCGTACCGCTGCTTAAAAGCGAAGTCGTCTATCTGAAACACGGAGAGGCGGTAAAGGTTGCCGATGTCTTGTCAAAGATTTTAAGCGGGCGGAAAAGTTTAAAATCCGCAGCCGAAAACAAAATGACGCCAGTCAATCAAGGCGCAAACAATAGCGAATCGGCGGGCGTGAAAAATCCCAAAGACGGCGTCGGCGCGAAGGAGAAATCCGAAAATCGGGCGGCAAACGGTAGCGCCTCCAAAAACGGGTTTGCCGAATCCGAAGGCGTTTCCGATAGCGGAATTGAATTTTCGGACTATGTCCAGATTGTGTTCGAAGAACGCAGCAACGCAATAGTCGTATACGGAACTTCTTCCGATTTGAAACAGCTTAAATCGATAATAAACAAACTTGATATCGTCCTAATGCAAGTGCGCATCGATGTCTTGATAACCGAAGTTTCGCTTTCCGACGACCATGTGTCGGGATTGAGTTCTTTCGGACTCAGTTACAACGCCGCCGAGTACGGCGGATTTTCCGGAAGCACAAAAACCTATAATCTGTCGAGCGCGAGCAATCCGGCTTTTTATGCCGCGGCAGGCGAAAACAGTTTCTCTATGCTTTTTGATGTCGCCCGACAAAATCAGGAAATAAAAGTATTGTCGTCGCCGACGATTGTCACCACGCACAATAAGGAGGCGGAAATTAACATATCGCAGTCGCTGCCAATAATAACCTCCTCCATGAGCGACATAACGAGCATTTCGACAACCAGAAGTTCCGTGAGCTATAAAGATATCGGCATAAAATTGCTTGTGACGCCGCTTGTAGGAAGCAACGGCAGCATACAGCTTAAAATAGACCAAAGCGTAGATTCCATTTCCGGATATACGACTATTGACGGCAATCAGCAGCCGGTAATAAGCAAGCGAAAGGCCACAAGTTTCGTAAGCGCAAAAAGCGAGGAAGTAATTGTGCTGGCGGGCTTGCAACAAGTCGATGCGGCGGAAATGAAAGGCGCGGTTTGGCTGTTGAGCGATATCCCGTTGTCGGGCGACATTTTTAGGCTGTCGAAAAACGAATATAAACGTCGGGAATTGATAATCTTCATACGTCCGCGGGTTGTGGGAAGTCTTGCCGTGAACGACATTCTAATGGATTCCGATGCGAAAAATTCTCCCGCGCGCGAACAAATAGAATCGTTTTACGGCACGGGGAAATTTTATAGGGAAGGCGAGCTTGAAGGGAAATCGAAAGAATTCGAGAAAGATAGAACGCACAATAAAATAATAAATTCCCTTCCCTTGTAGCCTGTAATCTACGCAAAGACATATGCCGTTTGTCCGTTTTTATCTCGAAGAATTGAATATCGCTTCGCTCGCCCTTCGGGTTTTTCCTTGCGGAAAAATTCCATTCCCGCTGTCGCCAAAATGGGCACAAAAAAAACCGCTCTTTCGAGCGGTGTTTTTTTTCTTCATTACCCTTTGGCTAATCGAAGAATTGAACATCGCTTTGCTCGCCCTCCGGTTCCGCCTATGACGGTTTTATCCTCCGTCG
>JABLTK010011484.1_pt1 | contig 13155 bp, 12 predicted proteins | sample 7160131 | NCBI WGS metagenome assembly JABLTK01 (sample SAMN14651221, study PRJNA627086) | human gut metagenome | isolation source: feces | host: Homo sapiens
ATAATCTGCAAGACTTGTAAAACTAATAGGTAAGTATATTATTTTAGAACCAGTCTTTTTTCTAGAAATTTTAAAATACTCTAATAATTTATCTCTAATACTTCGCTTACTTAAAATCTCTAATCTATCATTATTTTCTTCTACTTTTTTGGCCATTATTTTTAAAAGATTCCTCACAAATTGATTATAGTATGTGTATTTAACATCAGAAGTATTTAGTATTAAATTATAATCAAATAATATAATCTTGGTATCTTCACAAGCAATAAGTTCATAATCATCATTAGAAATAGGAAAAATTAAATTACCAAAAATATCTCCTTCATATAAAGTGTCAACTATTGTACTATTTCCATTATAATCATTTTTTATTATTTTTATTGAACCATACTCTATATAAGCAAGGTCAATTGTGCTTTTTATTTTAGAAAAAACGTTGGTATTTTTAGGAAAAGTACATATCAAGGTTTCTAAAAAATTGCATATTTTTTCTTTATTGTTTTTGGTAATATTTTCAAATAATTTTTCCATATTTACACCCTCTGTAAAAATTTTATCATTTTTTGTAAAATGTTGCAAATGCAACAGTCTATTTTTTTATATTCTTGGTATACTTATTTTGTCAAAGGTAGGAAAGGTAGTGAAAAAATGAAAGTAATTAAAAGAGATGGACATATGGTTGATTATAGTCCAGATAAGATTGAAAATGCTGTTAATAAAGCAAATTTAGAGGTTCAAGAGGAAGATCAAGCTTCTTCTACTCAAATAAGGAATATTATTAAATATATTGAAAAATTAGGTAAGAAAAGAATATTAGTTGAAGATATACAAGATATTATTGAAATGAAATTAATGTCTATTGGTAAATATGCACTTGCTAAGAAATATATTACATATAGATATACAAGAGATTTAGTAAGAAAAAGTAATACAACAGATTTAGCTATTAAAGAATTAATAGAAGGAGAAAGTGAATATTGGAATACAGAGAATTCTAATAAAAACTCAACTGTTGTTACTACTCAAAGAGATTATTTAGCAGGTATTACTAGTACTGATATAACAAGACGTTTTTTACTTCCAGAAGATATAGTAGAAGCACATGATGAGGGAATTATTCATTTTCATGATGCTGATTATTTTGCACAAAATGCTCTACATAACTGTGATTTAATTAATCTTGAAGATATGTTACAAAATGGTACTAATATTAATGGAGTAATGATTGAAAAACCTCATAGATTTTTGACTGCTATGACAATTGCTACACAACTTATTACCGCAGTATCATCAAGTCAATATGGTGGTTGTACAATTACACTTACTCATTTAGCACCATTTGTAAGAGAAAGCTATAAAAGACATTTTGATAAATATAAAAAGCGTAAGTTTAGTAAAGAAGATTGTGAAAAATATGCTAAAGAAGATTTAAAAAAAGAAATCACAGATGGTGTACAAACATTCCAATATCAAATTAATTCAATGACTACAACTAATGGTCAGGCACCATTTTTAAGTGTTTGTATGTATTTAGGTGAAACTAAGAAATATAAAGATGAACTTGCTATGCTTATAGAAGAATTTTTAAAACAAAGAATTCAAGGTATGAAAAATGAAAAGGGTGTTTATATAACTCCAGCCTTTCCTAAACTTTTATACGTTTTGGAAGAAGACAATATTAATAAAAAAGGAAAATACTATTATCTGACAAAACTAGCTGCTGAATGTACTGCAAAACGTATGGTTCCTGATTATATATCAGAAAAAATTATGAAAGAATTAAAAGTTGATTCAAATGGTGATGGACAATGCTATCCATGCATGGGATGTAGATCATTTTTAACTCCATATGTTGATAAAGATGGTAAACCAAAATACTATGGTAGATTTAACCAAGGTGTTGTTACAATTAACCTAGTTGATGTTGCTTTATCAGCTGATAAAGATCCTGAATTATTTTGGAATATTTTAGATGATAGACTTGAACTATGTCATAGAGCACTACAGATAAGACATAAAAGATTATCTAAAGTAACATCAGACGTTGCGCCAATTCTTTGGCAACACGGAGCACTTGCTCGCCTAAAAAAAGGAGAATCTATTCATGAATTATTACATAATGGTTACTCAACAATATCACTAGGATATGCAGGCCTTTATGAATGTGTTAAATTTATGACTGGACATTCACATACTGATGGTGGAAAAGGAAAAGAATTTGGACTTCAAGTAATGCAAAGATTAGTTGATAAATGTGAAGAGTGGAAAGAAGCTGAAAGAGTAGATTACAGTGTATATGGAACTCCTATTGAATCAACTACATATAAATTCGCAAAGTGTTTGAAAGAACGTTTTGGAGTAATTAAAGGTATTACAGATAGAGATTATATTACTAATTCATATCATGTACCAGTATTTGAAGAAATTGATGCATTTTCTAAATTGAAGCTAGAAAGCGAATTCCAAAAGTTGTCACCAGGTGGAGCTATAAGTTATATAGAAACTCCTAATTTAAGTAATAATCTAGATGTTGTAATGGAAGTAATTAAATTTATTTATGATAATATTATGTATGCAGAATTAAATACTAAACTAGATTATTGTCAAGAATGTGGCTATACTGGTGAGATATTGATTGATGATGATTTAGAATGGTATTGCCCTAATTGTGGTAATAAAGATCATGATAAATTAAATGTTGCTAGACGTACTTGTGGATATATCGGAAGTAATTTCTGGAATAAAGGAAGAACTCAAGAAATAAAAGAAAGAGTTATTCATATTGATAATAAGGATGCAGAGTAGTTATGAGATATAATAAAATAAGAAAAATGGATATATCAAATGGTCCAGGAATAAGAGTTTCAATATTTTTACAAGGGTGTACATTTAATTGTAAAAATTGCTTTAATCCAGAAACTCATGATTTTAATGGAGGAAAGGAATTTACTGAAGAAACTGTAGAAAAGGTAATGGATCTATGTGAGAAAGATTATGTTGAAGGTTTATCAATTTTAGGAGGAGAACCAATGCATCCTAAAAATATAGAAGCAACTAGAATGCTTTCAGAAGAATTCAAAAAGAGATATCCAAAAAAGAGTGTTTGGGTATGGACTGGATACAATGTAGAAAAATTACTTAATAAAGAGGCTCTTAAATATATTGATGTGCTAGTAGATGGGTTATTCATGGATGAGTTGCATGATCCAACACTATATTTTAGAGGATCATCAAATCAGAGATTAATTGATGTTAAAAAAACTTTGAAGAAGGGAGAAGTAGTTATTTTAAAAGAGACAAAAGATAAAATAACTATATAAAAGATATGGGAAAAAGAGGATTTGAAATAGTAGAAGAATATAAGGATAAAGGAATAAATTTACCAGTACGTAAAACTAAATTTTCTGCTGGATATGATGTAGAAGCAGCCGAAGATGTTGTAATTCCAGCATATAAATTTGGAACTAAACCAACCCTTATACCAACTGGATTGAAAGCATATTGTGCAGAAGATGAGTATTATATGCTTGTTAATAGAAGCAGTGGTCCTAAAAAAGGATTCGTAATGGCTAACAGTATTGGAATAGTTGATAGTGATTATTATAATAATGAGTCAAATGAAGGACATTTTTACTTTCAATACTTTAACTTTTCTGATAAAGATTTAGAAGTAAAAAAAGGTGAGGTAATAGGACAAGTTATTTTCCAAAAGTATTTAACTGTTGATGATGATAAAGCAGAAGGAGTAAGAGCAGGAGGATTTGGTTCTACTGATAGTAAAAATTAAGTATAATATTGTAAACTACCAATAGGTAGTTTTTTTCTTTTAAATGTGTTAGAATAGATTCTGTAGGGGATAAAATGAGGGAGTGCTTATGGCAAAGAAAAAGAAGAAAAGGTTCAGATTACTTGTAAAGATATTATTATGCTTTATTTATTTAGTTATAGGTGCAGTATTAGTTTTATGTGCTTATAGACTACATGAAAAAGATAGAAAAATAATTAAATGGTCAGATGTATCATCAACTGGTGAATACTCATATATAGATGTATCTCAAATGTCTGAGGCTTTTGCAGTAATAAAAGAAGAAAATAAACAAATTCACTTTGTTATTGAACAGGATGAAGATTTAGAATGGCATACATATTTAATTGCTATAAAAAATAGTGATTATGATAAATATAAAAAAATAATAGATTATACATATGAGAGAACAGAAGAAAAACCAGAAAAATTAAGGTTATATGGGTATCCAGTGAAGATATCTTCAAATATCAAATCTTTGGCAATTAAAAATATTAAAAACTTTGTTCCTATTGAAAATCAAGTTAAACTTACAGAGGATAATTTTGAACAGTATTTAACAGATACTTACTTAGATACAACACAAACTAAGAAAGAAAATTTGAATTATATAGTAATTACTCTTTTATTAATGGCATTTGTTTTACTTATTTTAATAATTGTTACATTATTTGATAAAGATAAAATCGTTGATGAGGTTGATAATATATTAGAAAAAGAAATAAAAGAAATTGAGCAGAAAAAAGATAAAAAGAAAAAGAAAGTGAAAAATAAAAAAACAAAGAAAAAAGTTAAAAAAACATCAAAACAGAATAAAAATGATGATATTGAAATTATATAGGAAGTGGGATAATGCATTACAAATATAAAACGAAAAATACTTGTTCTAGTGAAATAGAATTTGACATTGATAATAATAAGATTTACAATGTTAGGTATACAGGTGGATGTAATGGAAATTTAAAAGCTGTATCTAGTCTAGTTGAGGGAATGGATATAGATGAATTCCAAAAAAGATGCAAAGGAATAAAATGTGGTTTTAGGGATACTTCTTGTATTGACCAATTATCAAAGGCAATTGAAGAAGTTACTGTTGATACTAAAAAATAATTAGTTGGGAGTTAGGTAAAATGAGTAAAATAGAAGAAGTAGTTTTGTTTTTAGGATACAGAACTAACAGTTTTGGAAAAAATATGGAAAACAATATTCCATATTATCAGAAATTGTTTGATGATGAATTACTTACATCATTGAAAGGAATCGATAATTATGTATTAATAGATGCCTCTGATTATAAAAGGGATAGTTACAATTTAAATAGTGATAGAGACTTAATGAATAAGGCACAGGCTGTAAAGAAAATTATATATGCATCACTATTAAATAGCGATGATATAAAAAATTCCAGTATTGTTGTAAAAACAAAGAAAACAAAATAATTGTAAAATATATGATTAAACTGTTTATATAGTTTAATCTTTTTTTATTTATATTGACATATACCTATAGGGGGTATATAATTTCATTGGACGAATATAATATATAATAAGGAGAATGTATGACAAGAGAAAGAGATAGGTGTACTAAAGTAGTACATATGAGTAATGATGAAAAAAGAAAATATACAATAAGATTAAATAGAATCGAAGGTAGTATTAGAGGAATTAATAAGATGATTTCAGAAGATAGACACTGCGATGAATTATTAATACAAATTGCTGCTGTTACTAAATCATTGAAAAGTTTAGGTCAAGAATTATTGCATAACCATATGAAAACATGTATGGTTGATGATATAAAAAAAGAAAATTATGAATCCATTGATGAAGTTATGGATTTATTTAGAAAGTTGGTCTAGTTTGAAAAAATATATTGAACCCTTAAAAATAATTTTATCGATAATACTTTTTGTCTTATCTTATGTATTTCCTAAATATAAGCTAATCTTTTTAGTATTAAGTTATATTATAGTTTCCTATGAACTATATATAAATGCTATTAAAGAAATATTAGAAGGTGAAATATTTAATGAAAATATATTAATGATTATTGCAACTATTGGAGCCTTTGTTATTAAAAGTTATAGTGAAGCTGTAATTGTAGTATTATTGTTCCAAATAGGAGAGTATTTATCTGATTTAGCAGTTGATAATTCTAAAAAGAAAATTGTTTCCTTAATAGATTTAAAGAGTGATTTTGTTAATTTAAAAAAAGATGATGAAATAAAAAAAGTTGATATAAAAGAAGTAGAGATAAATGATATTTTTATAGTGAAACCTGGAGAAAAAGTTCCATTAGATGGTATTATCATAGATGGTGTTAGTAGTGTTGATACATCATCTTTAACTGGAGAGGCTGTTCCAAAAACTGTTAAGAAAAATGATTCTGTATTAAGTGGATATATCAATAAAGATTCTATTTTAACTGTAAAATCTACATCTATTTATGAAACTTCCACCGCATATAAAATAATAGACTTAATAGAAAATTCTAATGACAAAAAAGGAAAAACTGAAAAGTTTATAACTAAATTTTCTAAAATTTACACTCCAATTATAGTTGTAGTAGCATTACTTTTGGTAATAATCCCTGTACTTATTTTTAAACAAGATTTTAATACATGGTTATATAAGTCACTAATATTTTTAGTAACATCATGTCCTTGTGCTTTAGTTATTTCAATTCCTTTATCATATTTTTGTGGGATAGGAAAATCTAGTCACAACGGAATCTTAATAAAAGGAAGTAATATATTAGATGAGCTAGTTAATGTTCAAAATATTGCATTTGATAAAACAGGAACAATTACAGAAGGTGTGTTTGAAGTTACAAAAATAGAAAGTAATACATTATCTAAAGATGATTTATTAGCGTTAGCTGCAAAGGCTGAAAGTTTTTCGAATCATCCAATAGCTCGTGCTATAGTAAAATCTTATAATAAAAAAATTGACAATAAAGATATAAAAAATTATAAGGAAATAAGTGGTAGTGGTATAAGATGTAGGATTAATAACAAATCTATTTTAATAGGTACAGCTAAGTTTATGAAGGAAAATAATATTCCTATAGAAGAAAAAGAGGTAATAGGTAGTGTTTCTTATATTGCAATTGATAAAAAGCTAGAGGGATATATAGTTGTATCTGATAAAATTAAAAGTAATGCTAAAAAGACTTTATCATCATTAAAAGAAATGGGTATTAAAAATCTTGTGATGTTATCAGGTGATAATACTAAATCAGTAAAATTAATATCAGAAAGTATAGATATGGATAATTATTTTGCTGAACTCCTTCCAATAGATAAAGTAAATAAAGTTAAAAAGTTAAGAAAAGAAGGTACTACATTATTTGTTGGTGATGGTATGAATGATGCTCCTGTTATGAAATGTGCTGATATTGGTGTTTCAATGGGAATGGTAGGTAGTGATGCTGCTATTGAATATAGTGATATTGTAATTATGAATGATAATTTAGAAAAACTACCTGAAATGATAAAGATTTCGAGATTAGTTAAGCAAAAGATGTTAACAAATATTACATTTGCTTTATTAGTTAAGTTTATAGTTTTATTATTAGCAGTATTAAAAACCACTTCCATTTGGATGGCAGTGTTCGCAGATGTTGGTGTAACAATGATTTCAATTTTAAATTCTTTATTAATAATGATTAAGAAAGTATAAAATATTGTACTTTCTTTTTAATTGTAATGATGGTATAATATAGTGGATTTAAGAGATGTAAGGATGTGTTTTTATGATAATGCCAAGTTTAACTGAAGCAAGAAAGAGAAGTAGAAAAAAAGTATTAGTAAAAGATAATGACTATTTTGTTGATGATTACGAAAAAAATCTAGGTGTTAATAAAAAATATTTTATAAAAACATACGGATGTCAAATGAATGAGCATGATGGTGAAAATATAAAAGCAATACTTGAAGATATGTCATATACTGAAACACTCGATTATGAAAAGGCTGATTTAATATTATTAAATACATGTTCTATTAGAGAAAATGCTCATAATAAAGCATTTGGAATGTTAGGCAGACTAAAGCATTTAAAAGCTGAGAGACCTGATATAGTAGTAGGATTATGTGGATGTATGGCTCAAGAAGAAGTTGTGGTTAAAGAGATTAAAGAAAAGTACAAATGGGTTGATATAGTCTTTGGAACACATAATATTCATAGATTGCCACAAATACTACATGAATCTATAAAGAATAAAGAACTAGAAATAGAAGTTATGAGTATAGAAGGGGATATTATTGAAAATGTTCCTGTAAAAAGAGATTCTAAATATAAGGCATGGATTAACATCATGTATGGATGTGATAAGTTTTGTACTTATTGTATAGTTCCATATACTAGAGGAAAACAAAGAAGTAGAAAACCAGAATATATATTAAAAGAAGTTAATAAATTAATTGAAGATGGATATAAGGAAGTGACTCTACTAGGACAAAATGTTAATGCTTATGGTAAAGATTTAGATATAGACTATGGCATGGAAAATTTATTGGAAGATGTTGCTAAAACTAATATACCAAGAATAAGATTTGTAACTAGTCATCCTTGGGATTTTACTGATAGAATGATTGAGGTAATAAAAGAAAATAAAAATATTATGCCTTATATTCATTTACCGCTACAAAGTGGTTCAAATAAAATCTTAAAACTTATGGGTAGAAGATATACAAAGGATGAATACCTAACATTATTTAATAAAATAAAAAAAGCTATACCAAACTCATCTATTACAACAGATATTATAGTAGGGTTTCCAGGTGAGGATGAAAATGATTTTAAAGAAACACTTGATGTAGTTAATAAATGTAAATACGATTCTGCTTTTACTTTTATCTTCTCAAAAAGAGTTGGAACACCTGCAGAAAAAATGGAAGATAATGTTAGTTTGGAAGAAAAGAATAAAAGGTTGCAACAATTAAATGAACTAGTAAATAAATATTCAAAACTTGCTAATGATAAATATTTAAATAAAATAGTTCCAGTATTAATTGAAGGTTATAGTGAAAAAGATAATAAATATTTGATGGGGTATACTGATACTATGAAATTAGTTAATGTTAAAGGAAACGATGAACACATAGGTCAAATAGTTAATGTTAAAATAACTGGGGTAAAGACTTGGAGTATGAACGGAGAAATAGTTGAATAAAATATATTAGGTGATAGTATGAAAAACGATAATTATTCTAAAGCAATTTTTGATGACAAAATTTTACAAATAAAAATGGGACAATGGTTGGGAATACTGCCTAGTACTTACAAAAAAAATAGTTTATTTACAAAATATAAAGTTCCTTGTTTAGCAGAAGATTTAATTGAGAGTAACACAATAAAAAGAAGCTTGGATGAAGTAAGCGAAACATTTCCCAAATATTTAAGATTATTTGGCTTGGATAAAAGTAGATTTTATATTATAAGTGGATATAATAGCGAAGAGGAATCTTTTATTTGTGATGTATTAGAAACTGGAAAAAAGGCTAAAATAAGTTTTTCTTTTGGAAACTTTGTTGATCATCCTTCTCAATTTAGAATAATTTATAATGATCAGAAAATTAAGTATAATTTTATTACTGATAGAAACACCGGGAAAAAAATACTTGTATCAAAAAAAATAGAAAATAAGGATGGTATAAAAGAATACGTTTCTTATAATTGTTATGCATTATCTTTTGATAACTTGAAATTGAATGTAGATTTTAATAAAAGATTAAGAAATCTGAACTATCTTAATGAATATATAGATAATCAGAAATTAAAAGAATCGCTATTGAACTTAGAAAAAATAACATATGATGAAATTTATAAGACGTTATCTGATAGTTTAAAATTAGACTTTGATGATTATGGAGCTATTGATATAAAGTTCATTGATAAAAATGATACAAATGAAAAAAAGTATAAAAAAGAAAGTGGAAAATAAATAAAAACTCAACTTTAAATTAGTTGAGTTTTTATTTTAAAATATACAGAATTAGTTTTATAACTTCTTCCTTCATAGCTTTATAGTTCATTTCACTGTGATGATGATATACAATTTCATGACATAAGTTATCTACAATACCAATAATTATATGAATTTTTTCAATGGAGTTTTCGAGTCTTAATCCATTATTTTCTAAAATACAATTTATTTTATTTGTCATATCTAACTCTTTTTTAGTGAATATTTCAGCAATTTCACTATCTAGGTGTGACATTGCCATTAATTCTTCGTGAGCTTTTTTTGAAATTGTATGATTTTCAATAAATTTGTTTATCATATCTTCAACTATTTTATCAAGAGAGTCAATATCTATACTTTTGTTTTCTAACACATCTAACATTGGGTACATAATATTATTAGAATAGTTTTTAACTCCTTCAATAAAAATATCTTTTTTATCATTAAAATACTGATATATAATTCCAGTTGATACTCCAGCATAATGAGCAATTTCTAATGTATTTGTATTGTAGTATCCTTTTTCGCACATTAGTTCAAAACCTTTTTCAATTATTTTATTTCTTTTTTCTATTGATCTTTTTTGGGTAGGTATTCTAACTTCTGACATCAAAAATCACTCCTTAATTAAGGTATATTATACTATTTCATTTCATAAAAATCAACAAATGTGAAAAAAAATTCATATTATATTGACTAACTGAATAAAAAATAGTATCATTAAATATGAAAAAAGTTTCATATTTAAGAAAGGAGATAATATGAATAAATTAATAGAGTTTAAAAATGTGGTTAAAAGATATGATGTAGGAGAGAAAAGTTTTAATGCTTTAGATGGAATAAGCTTTTCAATTCCAAAGGGAGAGTTTGTAGTTATTTTAGGACCAAGTGGTGCTGGAAAATCAACTCTTTTAAATTTACTTGGTGGTATGGATCAAGTTACTAGTGGTAACATTATTATTGATGGAGAAAATATTGAAGAATTTAATGCTGATGAAATGAGTGAATATCGTGCAGAAAATATCGGATTTATTTTCCAATTTTATAATATTTTACCAACATTGACAGTTTTAGAAAATGTGGAAATAGTTAAAGATATTGTAAAAAAACCAAGAAGTGCAAAGAAAATACTAAAGGATGTAGGACTTGAAAAACATTTAACAAAATTTCCTAATCAATTATCAGGTGGAGAACAACAAAGAGTTTCAATTGCTCGTGCTATAGCTAAAAATCCTAAAATTTTATTGTGCGATGAACCAACAGGAGCACTTGATTCAAAAACTGGTGTTGAGGTTTTAAAATTATTAAAGAAATGTTGTGATGCTAACAATGGAGAAAACACTGTAGTAGTAGTTACACATAACTCTTTAATTGCAGAAATAGCTGATAGAGTAATTAGAATAAAAAATGGTCAAATAGATAGTATAGTTGAAAATAAAAAACCTAAAAAAATTGATGAGGTAGTGTGGTAATATGTTAAGAAAAAAAATGTTACGTGATATAAAACTTAACCTTAGTCAATTTATAACTATATTTTTGATGGTGTTTATTGGAGTTTTGGCATATAGTGGAATTGAAAGTTATATGATGGGAATGCAAAAAACTGCTAATAAATTTTATAGTGAAAATAATTTACAAGATTTAAATGTAATTGGTGCAAACTTTACTACTAAAGATTTAGATGATATTAAAAAAATTGATCATGTTAATGATGCGGAAAGAAAATTATCTATAACTGCAACAACAGACAATGATAAAACTTTACTTACTAATTTTATTGAATCAAATAATATTTCAGAATTTTATATCATGAAAGGTGAAAAGTTTGATGTTAATAAAAAAGGTGTTTGGTTAGATAATTTTTATGCAGAAAAAAACGAACTTAAAATAGGCGATGAAATAACTATTAAATATGATGGTTATACTTTTAAGGAAAAAATAGTTGGTCTTATTAATGTTCCTGATCATGTCTATGATGTTAAAGATGAGTCAGAACTATACCCAGATCATGGAGAGTTTGGATTTGCTTATCTTTCTTCAAACGAACTTGCTTCATATATAAAAAATAAAGCTATGGATAAGTTAGGTGTTAGTGAGGACACTTTAGAAAAGATGAATTTCAATTATAAAGATGAATTAGTATTTAACTATGTTATGGTAGATGTTGATAAAAAGAAAAATACATCTTCTATAAAGGATGAGATTGAAAAGAAAGTAGAAAATGCTAAAGCTATTATCAAGATTGAAGATTCATCATCTTATAAACAATACCAAGGAGAAATTGATGAAGGTAAAACTTATATTGGAGTATTTTCTGGATTATTTATCTTTATAGCGATGCTTTCAGTTATTACAACAATGACACGTGTAGTTAAAAATCAAAGAACTCAAATAGGAACTTTAAAAGCTTTAGGATTTAAAGATTATAAAATATTCCTACATTATATGAGTTATGGATTTTATATTTCATTAATTGCATCTATTTGTGGTATTATTGCAGGTTACTACGGAATTGGTAATGTCTTTATCAATTTGGAAATGAGTTTCTTTGAAATACCAAATGGATCACCATCTTTAGAACTTGCTTCATTTATTTGTGCTATAGCAGTAGTTTTAGCCGTAGTATTAGTAAGTTTCTTAGCTTGTCGTAGGCAATTAAATCAAACTCCTGCAGAAACATTAAGAAAAGATTCTCCAAAGGTGAAAACATCATCCATTAGTTTAACTACTAAGGGAATATTTAAAAAACTAAAATTCTCTAGTAAGTGGAATCTTAGAGATATGTTTAGAAATAAGATTAGAACTATCACAGGTATTGTAGGTATTACAGGTTGCTGTATGTTAATAGTATGCGCTTTTGGAATGTTAGATAGTCTTAATTATTTTGTGAAATTACAATTTAGAGATTTATATAATTTTGATTACAAATTAACTTTAAAAGATAATATTTCTAAATATGATTTAGAAAGTTTGAAATCTAAGTATGGAAATAATACTTCTAAATCTAATTTAATTGAAATAAAAGACTCCAATGGAAGGAAAACATCAAACAATGTCTTTATTACTGATGCTTCTGACAAGGTTAGATTTATTGATAATAAGAAAAACTTTATAAAACTTAGTCAAAAAGATGGAGTTTATATTACTTATAAATTAGCAAAAAATGAGGGCTATAAATTAGGTGACACTATCACATGGCATCTTGTTGGAAATGATAAATATTATAAATCAAAAATTATTGGATTTAATAAAGATCCTCAAAATCAAAATATGACTATTACTAGAAAATATTATGAAAAGTTAGGTAATACTTATCAACCTGATTCTTTATATACAAATAAAGATTTAAAAGATACTAAGGAGATTAGAAATGTAGAATTAAT
>JABLTK010129634.1_pt1 | contig 13150 bp, 14 predicted proteins | sample 7160131 | NCBI WGS metagenome assembly JABLTK01 (sample SAMN14651221, study PRJNA627086) | human gut metagenome | isolation source: feces | host: Homo sapiens
CGGTTTATTTGTCGTTATTTAAACCTTAACATTTTTGGTACTCTCTTTCAATATTTATTTTTGTGACATATCTATGTTAAACCTATAATCGTAATATCTTTAATTAGAATATTTCAAAAAGGAGCCTTGAATTTCTTCAAAGCTCCTTAATCTTAATACCTTACGATATTTCTTTCTTTTGTTACTTCTCCTCTCACGAAAATTCCAGATTCGTAAGGATTCTCTGTCACTATGAGCGAACCGGGTTGCATAACATATACATTATGCCTTGCACTATAAAGTTCCATCGTGAGGTGAACATGCCCACACTCTAAAAATCTAATCGGAACTTTTTCGGTTTCGGATATTTTTACATTTAAGCCTCCATGTCGTTCAAATTCATAAAGCCTTTCCATTGCATTGCAAACTGTTTTTCTTTCATAATAGCTTTCTAGGTGCATAACTCTCTTAACCACGCCTGCAATTAAGAAGTCCACTATATAGGTACCATACGAGTTGAAATCAATTCCCTCACATCTCAACTTTTCTTCTAGTTGCTTAAGCGGGTTCATTATTCCAAGCTGTTCGTAACCATATTCGTGGTTGCCATTTATTGCGTAGTAACTAAGGTCATACTCTCGAAGAATCTTAAAAATGGTATAAAGCTGGCTCTTGAAACATTTTTCAACCTGTTTTTGTTTTTTAGGGTTCATTATTCGAAAATCATATTGTGTAACGTCATACACAGCCTCGAAAATATCACCCGCAATAAAGACCTGTCTAACTCCACGTTCTACAGCCTCTCGCAATATTTCGTGCAACTTATCTGGATTAAAGTCCTTGTTTCCAACATGAAAATCGGAAACATCTAAAAAGTTAAATGTTTTCTCCTCTTCTCTTGAATATAGTTTAACGAGTGGTATTCCTTTCTTCTTCAGCCTGAACATTTTTCGGCGTTCATCATTCTTTTCTTGAATAGAAAAACCACACCGCTCAGCAATACTTTTGAATAATTCGTAATCTATACCTAATTCTTCCGAATCAGCTGTTACCGATTTACAGTTTGCTCTCTCCATTAGTTTCAAAGCATTGACCACTGAAATTATCCTCCGTGATATTATAGATTTATTAGTTACTTGCTATTTCACATTATATAACCCTATTTATATATTAGTCAATAAAAAAATGTAGGTAATATATGGATATGGCATAGAGGTTCTAAGCTTTATTCAATTATTAAAATATGCAATTCCTAATAAGTATAGAAAAATATACTAATACAATAAAAAAAGCCGCTTATTATTAATAATAAGCGGCTTGAATATCACAAACTATGCGTTTTCTTCTGTTGCATTTTTTGTTGCGATATCTTCTTTAACTTTTGTTGCTTTACCAACTCTGTCTCTTATGTAATAAAGTTTAGCTCTTCTTACTTTACCATGTCTAACGATTTCAACTTTTTCTACCTTTGGTGAGTTTACTAAGAAAGTTCTTTCAACTCCTGTACCGTAAGCAATTCTTCTAACTGTGAATGTTTCGTTTGAACCACCACGTTGTCTTTTAATAATTGTTCCTTCGAATACTTGGATTCTTTCTCTGTTTCCTTCCTTAATTTTAACATGTACTTTAACTGTATCACCAACATTTAATTCAAGCTTGTTAGCTCTTAATTGTTCGTTTTCAATAGCTTTTATTTTATCCATTTTTTTCTCCTTTCTACTATGACTTTATGTCATAGCTATTTTATTAAATCAGGACGGTTTGCCCTCGTTATCTCCTCCGATTGCTCGCGTCTCCATTTTTCAATGTTTGCATGATGCCCAGAAAGTAAAACCTCTGGTACTCTTTTGCCCATAAATTCTTCTGGTCTTGTGTATTGTGGGTATTCCAATAATCCATCGTTAAAAGATTCATCTTTTATTGATTCATTATTTAATACACCTTCTATATTTCTGCTTATTGCATCTATAACTACCATTGCAGGAAGCTCGCCTCCTGTTAAGACATAGTCACCAATTGATAATTCTTCTGCTCCAATTTCATCAAGAACTCTTTGATCAACGCCTTCATAATGACCACAAAGCAAAATCAAATGATTTTCTTTTGATAAGTCCTTAGCAATACTTTGATTAAAAACTCTTCCTCTTGGCGAAAGATATATAACCTTTGGCTTATATTCTAAATCCTTTGTTATAGAAACGTATGCATCATATATTGGTTCTGGCTTTAAAAGCATACCTGCACCGCCACCATACGGGCAATCATCAACATGCCTTTGTTTGTCTTTTGAAAATTCTCTAAAGTTTATTAAATTCAATTCAATTAACCCATTTTGCATTGCTCTTCCAATTATGCTTTGCTTTACTGGCTCAAACATTTCTGGAAAAAGAGTTAATACATCAAATTTCATCATCTAACCCCCTAGGAATCTCCACATCTATTCGCTTGTTTTCTATATCAATGTTTTTTATAACACTTTCAATAGCAGGAATAAGCAAATCTTTTTTCCCTTTTCTTTTAATAACATATACATCGCTGGCCCCTGCTGTAAATACATCATCAACAACTCCAATTAAGTCATTTTGATATACCATGCAACCAATAAGGTCTGCTATAAAAAACTCATCTTTTTCTGTCTTTTTAGCATCATCTCTAGGTATCTTTATGTAATTACCTTTTAATTTTAAAGCTTCATCAATATCATCTATGCCTTTAAGCTTTAAAAGCACAATATCATTTTGATATCTTATTTTTTCAATATCATATTTTTTTAATTCACCTTTAAAATCAACAAGTATAGAACTTAATTCTTCAAATCTCTTTTTACTTTCGGTAAAAGGTCTAACTTTAAGTTCTCCCTTTAATCCGTGTGTATTAGATATTTGACCAATTTCAAAATATTCTACCATAATCTCTCCTATTCAATGATTTCAACATTAAGTCTTTTATTTTCTTTAGTTGCATATGCTTTCATTAAAGTTCTAACCGCTCTAATGATTCTACCTTGTCTTCCAATAATTTTTCCCATATCAGATGGATCAACCCTTAATTCTAAAGTTGTAAATTTATCTCCTTCGACTTCGTTTACAGAAACTTTATCTGGGAAATCTACTAAACTTTTAACAAGTGCTTCTAACATTTCCTTCATTTAATTTTCCTCCATCTTTTATAAAATTATTTAGAAACTATATCGTATAATCTCTTAACAGTGTCTGATGGTCTTGCGCCATTTTTAACCCAAGTGTTATACTTTTCAGTATCGATTTTGATTATAGCAGGATCATTCATTGGATCATAAGAACCAATCTCTTCTATAAATCTACCATCTCTTGGATATCTTGAATCAGCAACAACTACCTTGTAGTAAGGTGCTTTTTTTGCTCCATCTCTTCTAAGTCTGATTTTTACCATTTAATTCACCTCCCCCAAATGTATCTAAATTAACTAATCATCTAATTTTAAGTCTTCCATCTTAAGATTACTATTTTTTGCAACATTTCTAACTAATCTATTCATTGCACTCTTGTTACCAAGAACTCTCTTCATCATAAGTCTTGTATCATTATATTGTTTTAAGAACTTATTAACTTCTTGAACCGTTGTACCACTACCATCTGCAATTCTTCTCCTTCTTTGACCATTTATGATATCTGGATTATTTCTTTCTTTAACAGTCATTGATTGAATTATAGACTCTGCTAGGACAAATTGCTTGTCATCTATTTTAGCTTGCTCAATTGCCTTTTCATCAATACCAATCATTCCTAAAATCGATTTCAATGAACCCATTTTTTTGATTTGTTTTAATTGATCTAAGTAATCTTGCAAAGTAAAATCTTGTTTATGAATCTTCTTTTCAAGTTTTACAGCTTCTTCAAAATCAAAAGCTTCTTCTGCCTTTTCAATAAGTGTAAGAACATCTCCCATGCCAAGAATTCTTTGTGCCATTCTGTCTGGGTGGAATATTTCGATGTCATTCATCTTCTCACCTATACCAACAAACTTGATTGGCTTGCCTGTAACTGTTTTTACTGATAGTGCTGCACCACCACGAGTGTCACCATCTAGCTTTGTAAGAATAACTCCATTTATTCCAAGTTGCTCATTAAAGCTTTCTGAAACCGTCACAGCATCTTGACCTGTCATTGAATCAACTACTAATAATATTTCGTTTGGTTTTGCAAACTCTTTTAAGTTTTGTAATTCTTTCATTAGTGTTTCATCAATATGAAGTCTACCTGCTGTATCTATGATTACTACATCATTCAATTTTGAATTTGCTTCTTTTAGCGCTGCCTTTACTATTTCTGTAACATCCTTTTCTTCTCTATTTGAGAAAACTGGAATACTAAGTTGTTTTCCAATAACCTCTAATTGATCTATAGCTGCTGGTCTATATATATCGCAAGCAACCATCATTGGCTTTTTACCTTGCTTTCTAAGCAAGTTTGCAAGTTTTCCAGCCATAGTTGTTTTACCAGAACCTTGAAGACCAACAAGCATAATAATTGTTGGTGGATTTGGCGAAAGATTTAATCCTTCTGTTTCTTTTCCACCTAATAGCTCAACTAATTCTTCATGAACTATTTTAATAATTTGTTGACCTGGAGTTAAGCTTTTTAACACATCTTGTCCTAATGCTTTTTCCCCAATTTTGTTTGTAAAATCTTTTACTATTTTATAGTTAACATCTGCCTCCAATAAAGCAAGCTTAACTTCTCTTGTAATTTCTTTGACATCTGCTTCTGTAATTCTCGACTTTCCCTTAAGCTTATTTACAATACCTTTTAGCTTCTCACTTAAACCTTCAAAAGCCATAAAGTTTTCTCCTTTCGTTTCTTAAAGTAGTTTACTAAGCTTATCTTTTAAAACATCATCATCCAAACTTTTAATTACTTCTTTTATAATTTCGTCATTTTCTAACTTTTGCTTTAAAAAACCTAATTTTTCTTCAAAATCAAACAGCTTCTTTTCTGCATAAACTAAATTTTTTCTAACGCCTTGCCTTGTAATATTTAATTCTTCTGCGATTTCACCAAGAGATAAGTTCTGGTTATAATATAAATCTACAGTATCTGCTTGTGTATTTGTAAGAAGCTTTCCGTAAAGCTCTAATAACATGCTAACTTCGATACTTTTCTCCATACTATGCCCCCTTCCTCGTGTAAACCATTGATAGTTTACAACGGTTTTGCCTATTTGTCAAGCATTTTCTTAAGTTTGGGCAAAAAATAATCCAGCGTGTCTAAACTGGATTATTTTACAAGTCACCTTTTCTATAAATGTATTTCGGCATATTTACGGATTTACTTTTAAATTTAAGTAAAAAAACTAAATTTCAGTCGTTATCACAACCAAAATTTAGTTTTTTACTATTTAAAATTTCCATATAATAAACAATTCTTGAGTTTACAAATATTTTTCAAGCAAATTACGATAGTTTTATATGCACTTCTCTTAATTGTTTTTGTGTTACTTCTCCTGGTGCTCTCATTAACAAATCCTCTGCATTTGCTGTCATAGGGAATGCTATTACCTCTCTTATGCACTCTTCGCCTAGTAAAAGCATTACTATTCTATCAACTCCTGGTGCCATTCCAGCATGAGGTGGTGCACCAAATTTGAAGGCTTCATATAAAGCTCCAAATTTCGTTTGTAATTCCTCTTTTGTATATCCAGCTATCTCAAACGCCTTTTCCATTACGTCGATTCTGTGATTTCTTACTGCTCCAGAAGAAAGCTCAACTCCATTACATACGATATCATATTGATATGCCTTAATCTCCAAAGGATCTTTGTTTTGTAAATCATCAATTCCACCTTGTGGCATTGAAAATGGATTGTGCATAAAATCTATTTTACCTTCATCATTTCTTTCATACATTGGAAAGTCTGTAATAAAGCACAATTCAAATCTGTTATTATCTATCAAATCCATTCTTTTTCCAAGTTCTGCTCTAATTTCGCCAGCCAATTTGTCTACAAATTTTGGTGCATCACTTATGAAAAATAAAACGTCGCCTTGTTTCAAAGAAAGTAATTTCTTTATTTCTTCAGATTGTTCATCAGTAAAATACTTGGCAATCGGACCTTTGTACGTCATATCCTCTTCTACTTCTATATATCCAAGACCTTTCATACCGATTCCAAGAGCATATTCTAACATTTTTTCAAAAAATGATTTTGACATTTTTGTACAATCTGGCACAACAATACCTCTTACAGGTTTTCCTTTAAATGGTTTAAATTCGACTGTTTCAAAGAATTTTGTCAAGTCCTCTATAACAAGTGGATTTCTTAAATCTGGTTTATCTGTTCCGTACTTTTTCATAGCCTCTTCGTATGGAATTCTTCTAAATGGTTTTTCAGAAACTTTTTTATCACTAAATTTAGAGAATATATCATATAATACCTCTTCGGCCGTATCAAAAACATCTTCTTGAGTGGCAAATGCCATTTCAAAATCCAATTGATAAAACTCTCCAGGAGAACGGTCTGCTCTTGCATCCTCATCTCTAAAACAAGGTGCTATTTGAAAGTACTTATCAATTCCCGATGTCATAAGCAATTGTTTAAATTGTTGCGGTGCTTGTGGTAAGGCATAAAACTTTCCTTTATGCTTTCTTGATGGAATTATATAATCTCTTGCACCTTCAGGTGAAGATGAAGTTAAGATAGGTGTTGTTATCTCTGTAAAGCCCATATCTTCCATTTTTCTTCTCATATAACTTACTACTTTTGATCTAAATAATATCTTATCTTGAACTTTTTTGTTTCTTAAATCCAAAAAACGATATTTAAGTCTGACATCTTCTTTTGTCTTTAATGACTCTGCAACTTCAAATGGTAATGCACTTTGGCATTCTCCAAGTATTTCTAATTTGTCAGCCAAGACTTCAACTTCGCCTGTTGAAATTTTTAAATTTATTGTGTCTTCGTCCCTTTCTATAACTTTTCCCATTACTGATATAACAGTTTCTCTGTGAACATTTTTCAACATAGTTTCATCATGTATAACAATTTGAGATACGCCATATTGATCTCTCAAATCTATAAACATGACGCCACCATGGTCTCTAATGTTTTCAACCCAACCTGCTAATTTTAAAACTTTGCCAATATCACTTTTGCTAATTTGACCGCATGTGCAGTCTCTATAGATGTTTCCTTTCATTTTTTATACCTCCAAATTAAGTTATTTCAAGGACGAAAAATCCCTAGCATGCAAACTTTATGCATACTAGGGACGATTTTTCCGTGGTACCACCCTGATTTAATATCCAAAAATATAAGATTTAATACTACAAAAAACCTAGCATTGTAACAATGCTAGGGACGAATTTTTTCGCGGTACCACCCAATTTCAATATCATGGATATCCTTAAGTAGCCTTTAACGCCAGCTATGCGAACTTGCTTTGCACAAGCCTACTCGAAAGGTGTTCTTTCATTAGTTTCGTTTATGAAAACTCTCAGCTACGGTTAATTTTCACTCTCTTTAAACTACCTCTAATTACTTTTCCTTCGTCAACGCATTTTCAATGTGTTTCAATTTTAACATTTTATATAGTATATGTCAAACAAAATTTTATCTTTTCAAAACATAGCCATGGTTAATACTTAAATTTGTTGTCAGCCTTACCATTCTAATTCTAATAAACAGCTAACTACTTTAATCTATTTTTTATCATTCTCCATGCTGTGCCCAAATCTGAAAATAGAAAATCACTCCAATCAAATCTTTTTACTACTGTGAGAGATTTGCAAGTGTTGTTTTCCGGTATAGGAATAACAACTGTCTCCATTAAATTTTCTGAAATCAAATCAGAGATTTTATATATCTTCAACTTTTCAGGTTCAAGTTGTGTAACTGTTTTTACATCTTTTTCTACTGGTATTTTATTTGAAAAAGCCATACCCTTTATGGCATCTTCAATATCAACACTCTTATTTAGATACAAATCTTTTTGAGGTGCAGTAGTCATTTTAAATACTTTATCATTTCCTTCTTTTTCAAAGGCATCTGATGAATAATATTTTGTTGCATCAAAAAACTTTTTATTATCTAATTGATTATTTAATTCTTTTGCTAAGTTTTGGCGTATTTCTTCCGTCCACACGAAAATCACCCCTTTTAATCTTTTGTACCAATATTATTCTATCCTTTTTAGGATGTTTTTTCAATTACATTTTCTTTACAGTTACATTACAAAGATGTTACAAATTGATTTTTACATATCTTATAACATTGCCGACTGCTACCGCTCCCAAGTAGTGCTTGATTATTCGGCAATTTACATGAAATTAGAAATATTTAAAGAAGCAATGATAAATATTCCGTTAAAACTTTCCGTATGTCCTAAGGAGCTGTTTAGGAAAGTTAAGGAATATATCATTGCTTCTTTTAAGATTTCTTTAAAATGTAACTCTTGCCGAATAATCAAACACTACTTGAGGTGGCATTTGCTATTCTTCATTTATTAGACTATTTTCACTTCTCCATCTTGATAAGTTAATTTTACTTTGTCTCCATCTTTGATTTTTCCATCTAAGATTTCTTCTGCCAATTTGTCTTCAACAAGATTTTGAATTGCCCTTCTTAAAGGTCTTGCACCATATGTTACGTCAAAGCCTTTCTTTGCAATATACTTCTTAAGCTCATCTGTAACAGAAACTTCGATATCTCTATCCTCAAGTCTCTTTGTAGATGCAGTAAGCATAAGATCAACAATCTTCTCAATTTCTTTTTCATCTAATGGTTTAAATACTATAATCTCATCTATTCTGTTTAAAAATTCTGGTCTGAATTCTTTCTTTAATTCTGACATTACATTTTCTTTAATTTGATCATAGTTTTTCTTCTTGCTCTCTTCGCCATTAAATCCAATTGTCTTATTGTCAACAATACTTCTTGCGCCTATATTTGATGTCATTATAATTACTGTATTTTTGAAATCTACTGTTCTTCCTTGAGAATCTGTAAGTCTACCATCTTCCAAGATTTGAAGTAATATGTTGAATACATCTGGATGCGCTTTTTCAATCTCATCGAATAGAATTACACTATAAGGTTTTCTTCTAACCTTTTCAGTTAATTGTCCACCTTCTTCGTATCCAACATATCCTGGAGGTGCACCTATTAGTTTAGCAACTGTGTGTTTCTCCATATACTCAGACATATCAACTCTTATCATTGCATTTTCGTTTCCAAATAAGCATTCTGCAAGTGCTTTACAAGTCTCAGTTTTACCAACACCTGTAGGTCCTAAGAAGATAAATGAACCAATTGGTCTCTTTGGATCTTTTAGACCAACTCTTCCTCTTCTTATAGCCTTTGCAACTGCAACAATTGCTTCATCTTGGCCAATTACTCTCTTATGAAGTTCAGCCTCCAAATTCTTTAATTTATCGGCTTCGGCCTCTGTTAATTTTACAACAGGAACTCCAGTCCAGTTTGAAACAATTCCTGCTATATCTTCTTCTGTTACTTTTGTTTCTTTTATTTGGTTCTTTTGCTCCCATTCTAGTTTAACTTTTTCTAATTTTTCTTTTTCTTTTTGTTCTTTATCTCTTAATTTTGCTGCTTTCTCGAAATCTTGAACGTTTATTGCATCTTCTTTTTCTTTTACGATTTCGCCTATTTTTTCTTCAATCTTCTTAACTTCTTTAGGAGCAGTTAATGAAGCTAGTTTTACTTTTGATGCCGCTTCATCCATTAAGTCGATTGCTTTATCAGGCAAATATCTATCATTTATATATCTTGAAGAAAACTCTACTGCTGCCTTAATAGCCTCATCAGTTATTTTTACTTTGTGATGTGCTTCATATTTATCTCTAATGCCTTTCAAAATTTCTACTGTCTCTTCTTGAGTTGGCTCGCCAACTGTAACTGGTTGAAATCTTCTTTCAAGAGCAGCATCTTTTTCTATATACTTTCTATATTCATTCAAAGTTGTTGCACCGATTACTTGTATTTCGGCCCTTGCTAATAATGGTTTTAAAATATTAGCCGCATCTATTGCACCTTCTGCTGCACCTGCACCAACAATTGTATGAATCTCATCTATGAACAATATAACATTTCCACTCTTTTTAATTTCAGCAAGACATTTCTTAAGTCTGTCTTCGAAATCACCTCTGTATTTTGCACCTGCTACCATTGAAGAAACATCAAGTGAAACCACTCTTTTATCCTTTAGATTTTCAGGAACTTCACCACTTACAATCTTTTCTGCTAAAGCCTCGACAACAGCTGTTTTACCAACACCTGGTTCACCTATTAAGCATGGATTGTTTTTAGTTCTTCTGCTAAGTATTTGAATAATTCTTTCGATTTCATTTTCTCTGCCTATGATTGGGTCAAGTTTTCCTTCGATTGCCTCATTAGTCAAATCTTTACCGAATTGATTTAATGTTGGTGTTTGATTATAACTTTGTTTGCTTTTAGCATTTGGATTGCCTGCATTTTCTTCTGTTAATGTTTTTAAAAGTTCTGAAAACATTTTTTGAATGTCTACACCTAAATCCATTATAATCCTTGCTGCAACACTATCTCCCTCTTTCATTATACCAAGCAAAATATGTTCTGTACCTATATAATTATTGTTTAATCTTTTCGCTTCCATAAAGCTTATTTCAAAAACTCTTTTTGTTCTTGGTGTGAATCCTTCTGGAAGTTCTTCTAGTGGTTCTCCTCTTCCTATTAATTCTTCTATCATCTCTATTATTTTATCTTCTGTCACGCCTTGATTTGTAAGCACTTTATATGCAAGTCCACTGCCTTCTCTAACAAGTCCACATAGTAAATGTTCTGTGCCTACATAATTATGTCCTAACTCTGCCGCAATTTCTTGTGCCATTTCTATTGCTTTTTCGGCTCTATTTGTGAATTTGTATACCATATTTATTCCTCCTTACTTTTATTTACTCTCTATTATCTGTTTTATTACTTTTGCTCTTTCTATATCTCTTTCTTCAGCACTTAGTTCTTTCTTCAAGTATTTTTGAAGCGTAGCTGGTTTAGTTAGAATACTTATTTTATTTAATTTTTTATTATCAATCTCCGTTATTATTCCCATACTTATGCCCAATCTAACAATCGATATAATTTTTGCACATTCAGAATATGTCATTTTTCTTGCATATACCAAATTTCCATAAGTTCTACTAATTTTATCTTCGAATGTTTCGCCTTGATTTTTCAAATATTCTCGAGCTTTTCTCTCTTGTTCAATTAGCTTTTGAACAATCAATTTGACATTCTCAACAATTTCTTCTTCAGTCACTCCCAAACTTATCTTATTAGAAACTTGATACAAATCGCCAATCGCTTCTGTTCCTTCGCCGTATACACCTCTTACATTCAAGTTAACTTTATTTACAACTTCAAGTACTTTTTCAATCTTTCCTGTAAGTCTAAGTGCAGGTAAATGCAACATAACTGACGCTCTAAGCCCTGTTCCTAAATTTGTTGGACAAGCCGTCAAAAATCCATATTTATCATTATAGGCATAATTAATCTTAGAAGATATTTTTTCATCGACTTTTATCGCATCGCTCAATGCCTCATCTAAATTAAAACCAGGTTTCATAACTTGTATTCTAAGATGATCTTCTTCATTAATCATGATAGAAATGTCTTCAGTATCATTTAGTAAAATACCTGTTTCTTTCATTTCTAACAAATCTCTACTTATCACACGCTTTTCGACCAAACTATTTTTCATAAGTTCATCCAAGTTAGATAAATTTATAAAATGCAAATCACTATCTATGTTAGAATTTTTTATAGTCATCAAAATATCTTTTAATTCTTCATCTGAAGCAGTGCTAACGAACTTTTTGCCTGCAATATTTCTCGCTATTCTAACTCTACTACTAACTACAACATCGCTATCTTTACCATCTTCTAAGTACCAACTCACCTATTACTCACCTCTTTCTACATCTTTTGATTTCGATTCTATCTTTTTTATTTTATCTCTTATAACAGCCGCCTTCTCGTATTCTTCTTTTTCAATACAAGTTTTTAACTCATCTTGCAATTTTTCAAGTTCTGTCTTCTCTTTTTTACTCTTTGAATTTACCACGTTTGCAGGTTTGTTTATATTATTTAATCTTCTACCAACATGTCTATTGGCACCTTGTAATCTTGGCAAAACATTATCAATTCTATCCGAGAAAACATTGTAACAATTGTCACATCCAAACATTCCTGTATTAGCGAATTCATCATAAGTTGTTCCACATTTATCACAAGCAATAGGCTCCGCTTGTGTTAATGTTTTCACTAAACTTGGTTCGTTGAAAAATGCACCCAAAACATCATTAAAATTAAAATCGAAATTCATATTCATTCCAATATTCATTTCATTTGCACATTTGTCACATAGAACAACATGCGTCTTCTTTCCGTTTATAATTTCTGTATAACTAACGTTAGCCTCATTCATTCCACAATTTTGACATTTCATAAAAATCACTCCAATCCCATAAATAACAATCTATTATTTTCTAAACTAAAGCATACTTACACTAAATTAATAAGCATATTTTTTAAGATTCTCGTTCTAACATCATCTTTATATTCAACTGGCAATCCAAGAACTTTATCGTTAGTCGCAATCTTAATAAGTTTTGCCATATCCTCATTTATCACATTATAATCCAACATGTTCTTTATAATTATACCCGCCTCTTGCTGTGTTAAACTTCCATGTATAGAATTAATTATATGCGTGATGTAATCATTTTTTGTCATATCTACTCTTCTAATTTTTATATTACCGCCTCCGCCTTTTCGGCTTTCTACATAATAGCCTTTTTCAGGATTAAATCTAGTAGATATAACATAATTTATTTGCGATGGCACACAGTTAAAGTATTCAGCTAACTCATTTCTGCCAAACTCAAAAAAATCATCATTGTCATCCATCATCTTCTTAATATATGCTTCAATTACTTCTGAAAGCCTCATTGGTCTCGCCTCCTTTTTATTTTTTCATTGCCTTGCGTTTTACTTTGACTTTCTTTGACTTTCAATTTATTATTTTACACGTTTAAGAATAAATGTCAATAGTTTTTTGAAAAAAATTAAAAATTTTCTATATTTTTTTATTTTTTGCCCATATTTCGGCATTTTAGCGACAATTTTTTTTACTGTTACAAAAGCA
>JABLTK010115960.1_pt1 | contig 13148 bp, 8 predicted proteins | sample 7160131 | NCBI WGS metagenome assembly JABLTK01 (sample SAMN14651221, study PRJNA627086) | human gut metagenome | isolation source: feces | host: Homo sapiens
AATTCTGCTGCCGGTATCTTAACCTCGTTCTTGTAATCCTTCTTGATAAGTCCATCCTTAAGGATTATTACCTGATCAACCATGTCCTTAATAGCATTGTTGTGAGTTACGATCACCATTGTGGTTCCGTACTGGGCATTTACCTTCTCAAGAAGCACCAGGATATCTCTTGAGGTCTTGGAATCAAGAGCACCTGTAGGCTCGTCACACAAGAGAAGCTTTGGATTTTTTATAAGTGCTCTGGCAATGGCACATCTCTGCTGCTGTCCGCCCGATAACTGGGACGGGAATTTGTTCTGGTGCTCCACAAGTCCAAGAACATCCAACAGCTCATCTATATCCAGTGGATTGTCTGTAAGGTATTCACATACCTGTATGTTCTCCCTCACTGTAAGGTTCGGCACCAGATTGTAGAACTGGAAGATAAATCCCAGATAATCCCTTCTGTAGTCCGACAGCTCATCAGGCTTTAAGCCTACCATTTCCCTGCCGTCCACCTGGATAGAACCTGAGTCGACTATATCAAGTCCTCCGATACAGTTAAGCAATGTGGACTTACCGGAACCACTGGTTCCCTGTATTACGCACATGCTTCCCTTTTCGATTCCAACGGTCACGCCCTTCAATACCTGAATGTAGCTTCCGCCTTCTCCATAGCTTTTCTTCACATCTGATACCTGTACATACATGTGTCTTATTCCTCCTATAGACATTTTAATATTTGCTCTATTTGATAAACTTTTTCATCAAATTGTCATTTTTATGTGCAAATCAACATAACAGTGTTATGTTGTCGTTTAAATATTAGCTATGCCTAACTTAAGGCATAGCCTATTTTAAAACTATTTAATTAACTTTTTTGCTCTTGCAATTAATTTCATTCAGACGCATTTTGTTCAACTTGATACAAATTGATTTAATTAAAATCATTTTTAATTAAATCATCTTACTCAGGTTTCTTTCTGAATAGTGCCATCCATCCGGACAACAGATAAGTTAATACATTATCCATGTGGCTGAGTGCCTTCTGTTCATCCGGTTCATGTAGCAGGACATGTACATATGCGTCAAGCTGGATATGTATGACCCAGTGCAACGTGTAATCATCCGGAACCGGAACTCCAAGCTGCTTAGCCTGTTCCGCTGCCAGAGCCTTCTGCCCTGTCTCGAATATATCTACAAATGTGTCAAGACAGTTCTCATACTTTGATCCCTGACTCTTGGTCAGCAAAAGCTGACATATGTCATAGTCACTATACAGAACATGAAGTATCTGCTCCGTTGCATTCCTGTCGTCATGCATGTCATCTTCCTCTGCTCCCGGAAGATTTTGCAATGCCATCAGCTCCTGATTTACGTGCTGCATAGACATGACCTTCACTTTTTCAAGTGTGGGCTCCACAATAGCATCAAACAGATCTTCCTTATCTTTGAAGAAAAAATACAATGCACCGGTAGTAACTCCCGCTTTTTTACATATACTTCTCAGGGAAGCCCCCTGATAACCCTTTTCCAGAAATTCCGCTCTGGCACATTCAAGCAGACGCTCCTTGGTTTCATGTTCATTATTCATGATTTGTCTCCTAAAACCCCTCTACTGACGGGTAACGCCCCACTATTACGGGTATCGCCCCCTCGCCTAATGGTAACGCCCCCTCGCTTACACTCGGCGGCAAGTCGATTGTGCCATTCCAATATGCGTTTTCAACGCATGGGCACAATCTCTCGGCGGCATTTCGTCAGCACCATTCCAATATGCATCTTCGATGCATGGGTGCTTCCTCATAACACTGTTATGTTGCATCAGCGTACCCCTGCTGTCAACAATATTTTCAAAAAATCTATTGGTCCTTTCCGGCGAAATATTCCTTCACCATCTTCACCACAACTCCGGACAGCATGAATACCGCAATAAGGTTCGGGATTATCATAAGTCCGTTAAAGGTCTCCGCAACGCTCCACAGGAGGTCAAGATTTAATGTAGCACCGACTATTGCCACAAGGGAATACACCAGCATAAACGGCTTATTTACATGGGAATTAAATAAAAACTCTATACAACGGGTACCGTAAAGTCCCCAGCCGATGATGGTCGAGAATGCGAAACAACACATTGCCACAGCAGTGAATATTGATACCCAGCCTCCGTAGGTTGAAGTAAATCCGCTGATGGTAAGCTCCGCACCTGCCGCCTGTCCGTATCCTACAGGAACTCCGCTGCAGAGAATTACAAGAGCTGTAAGGGTACAGATAACAATAGTATCCACAAATACTTCAAATATTCCGAAGAATCCCTGCTTTACAGGCTTTCTTGTATCCGCACAGGCATGGGCTATGGATCCTGTTCCAAGACCTGCCTCATTGGAGAATATTCCTCTGGATACACCCTTCTTCATACTCATAAAGAAGCTTCCCACAACACCGCCCGTTACGGACGCAGGATTAAATGCTCCCTTGAATATGTCTGAAAATACTTCCGGTACATGATTTATATTTATCACTACTACACCAATTGCCAAAATAATATAGAACACAGCCATGAATGGAACCAGCTTCTCTGCCACCTGGCCAATTCTCTTGACACCTCCTAAAAGGATAAGCCCGATAAGAACAGCAAGTACTATACCTATGATAAGGTTTAAGGTAGGAGCTGTGTCTTCTGAGATAATATTGTAATTAAATAATGCTGAGTCTATGGCTGTAGTTATTGTGTTTACCTGAGTGGCATTTCCTGTTCCGAATACTGTAAGAACGCCAAAGGCGGAAAACAGATATGCCAGCCAGTGCCAGTGCTTCTTAAGACCGTTCTTAATGTAGTACATAGGGCCGCCCACATAATCTCCGTCCTTGTTCTTTTCACGGAAATGAACTGCAAGAGTAACCTCGGAGAACTTGGTACACATACCAAGAAGAGCTGACATCCACATCCAGAATACCGCTCCCGGTCCTCCAATGGCTATGGCTCCGGCCACACCTGCAACATTTCCGGTTCCTACTGTTGCCGCCAGTGCCGTACACACAGCCTGAAATGGCGTGAGGGCACCATCTGACGCCTCTCTTTTCTTGAACATACGTCCAAATGTCACCTTCATGGCATATGGGAACTTTCTTATCTGAATAAACTTTGTCCTGAAACTTAAGAACAAGCCTACACCCACGATACATATCATGGCAGGCACTCCCCAGATAAAGTTATTAATGACTCCGTTTATTGCTTCTATTCTATCCAACATGTTGATTTTCTCTCCGTCTTATTTTTATATCGATTAGTTTTTCATGACACCAACCTTCTGTCCAAGCTTCACCACAGTCTCAATTCCACAGGCAGTACTTTCGGTGTATACCTTGTCAGGAACAACCTTGTCCTTCTGGGTCATAACGATTATTGTAGATCCCCCGAACTCGAAGTGACCCTTCTCTCCGCCTCTTGACACTCTGGCAGCACAGATCTCATCATTTGCAATCCTGCCCACAAGCAGTGCCCCCACTTCCATCATGAGCACAGTGCCGGCGTCCTTTGTCTTAATAAGACAGTATTCTCTTGTATTCTCCTTATAGATAGGATAGTAGTCATTTGCAATAGGCTGAACAGTGTGATACACACCATTTATCCTGCGATTTCCTGACTTAATGCCGTTTACCGGGTAAATATATCTGTGATAATCGTCCACACACAGTCTGTACAGCCACAGATGTCCGCCCTTGTATCTCTCCGCAAGCTTCTTATCCTTAAGAAGGTCATGGAGATCATACTCCGTATTCTTAATGTTGAACACCGAGTCCTCCCCTATCTCATAAACTGACAATCTGGCATCACAAGGGCTGATGAAATCATCCCTGTTCATATCGATATCCAGATATCCCTTTCTGTATCTTCTGTGGAAGAAATCGTTATATGAATTAAAGCCGAACTTCTCGCAGCCCGACAGGTCGATGTTATTTGCCCTGATAAATGGATTTATGAACACACAGGACAGCCTTGTATTAAGAAATACTCTGCCAATATTCGATACAGCCGGGTGTACCAGCACCTTTAAAACCCTTCTTCCGCTTTCCGTTCTGTAAAGAAAATCCAGCACTTTATTATTGCTGGATTTCTTAGGAACGTTGCCTTTACATTTTCTCAAACAACGCATATATTCTCCTTTTCTGCCAAACAAACATTCTGAAACAAAAGTCCCCACAACTAAATGCAACAATCTCTCATCCGAGATCGTTCCATATCAGAAGTCATTTTCCTGTCAGAAAAACAGGAAGCCTCCCTCCTTAAGATTTCTGAACTTATGCATGAAGAAATCCTTTATATTCCAGTTAAAGTATTCCTTCCAGCTAAATTCATACAGAAGATAAACTATAATGACAGCAACTATTATGATAAGAATCATAAGGTGCTTTGTATCAGGCTTCTTCAACTTGAAGTTGCTTATAAACAATATGCCCATAAGCAACATGAAGAAGGTCATCACATAAATGAAATAATTTTCAAATAATGGCGATATAAGGAATATTATAGGAAGTACGACTGCCACAGAAGTTATAGGAAGTCCTGTGTAGTACTTCTTGCCATCCTTCACGAACTGCTTGCCATTTATCTCCATAACATTATAATATGCTAATCTAATAAGTCCTGCAAGACAATAAAACAATAATATTACAAATGACAGTGCTGTATTCATACCTGCATTCCAGCATATTATAACCGGAAATACACCGAAGCATACCATATCACATAGAGAATCAATCTGTATTCCAAAGCTCTTCTCATCCTCTGTCCTGTCCTTTTTGGTTCTTGCTACCCTGCCGTCAAATGCATCGAACAATCCGGATATTGCCAGACAACACACTGCCCACTTAAGCATACCACAGATAGCACATGCCATACCGATAACCGATGATGCCAGACTCAGATAAGTAAGTATCACTGTATAATTATAAAATCCTATCATTCTATTCCTGCCCCTCCAGATTTATCCTTTAACACTAAAAACGCCACAACAGTCAGCAATGCTGAGAATATAAGTTCAACGTAATATCCTATACCTCTGCTTAATATAAGTCCCGGAAGTAAAAGTGCCGCTCCGAATATGTTTTCAAACATTATCTTAAACAGTGACTCTGATATTCCCATTCCTCCCGGAAGAGGAAGCATATCTACACATATGGCAACCACCGCCTGAAGCAGGATTATCCTGTACCATGGCGTGCCTGAAAGCGCAAAGGCTTTATATACGAAATACGTTACCGCAAACATAGCATATCTCTGTATTATGGTTATTATAAATACATTTACCATGAGTCCCAGATGGGTCTTCATAAACGCCGCAGACTCCCTGTACTGTCTCATGGACTTTATTACTTTCTTGACCATATCAGGCTTCTTTTTTATTATCCTGAGCTTCTCAAGAAATTTGTTAAATCCCACTGTAAGTCTTAATGCAAATGTCTGATGTAACATTACAAACAACAGCAATACAATAAAACCTACATTAAGGAATATTCCCAGATAGAATATCCACATGGCTTCACCAAGGTACGAAACAATAAAGCCATGTCCGAATATCAACAGCAGCAGACCGGTAATGACCAGAACCATCTTATATGCAATGGTTACTACCATAAGGACCACCGATGCCACCGGTATGGGAATATTTTTTCTTTTCATAAAATATACCTGCATAGGCTGTCCGCCACTGGCTGACGGTGTTACACAGCTGAAGAAAAATCCAACTGATGAAAACAGAATGCAGTATTTCATAGGTGTCTTTATTCCATATGTCTTCATGAGATGCCATATGATAACGGCCTCTCCGCATATAAATATCACAACACACAGTATGGCAGGTGAAAGCCACGTCTTATTGCAACGCCCCAGCCCATCTGCAATAGCTCCAAGGTCTTCGCCGAAGAACACACTGTAAAGAGTGAGTAAGAATATACCTATGAAAAACAATGTTTCAAAAATCACCTTTTTATGTTTTTTCATATTTTTCCTGATTTCTTTTTTTTGACACTTTTCTATAACTACTTAAGCAATCCGCTTATAAGGTCTACAACAGATGTACTGCCGATGATGGTTATATTGTTTATGATGATAAGATCATCAGCCTGCTTTTCCTTAACAAAATCAAGGACATTTACTGTAGTATAACGATAGTCAAGGACATAAACTGTCTGATAGTGGTCTACCAGGAACGGAACAAAACAGTTACCGTATGATTCCTTTAATACCACACAGGAGCTTCCGTCCTTTATCTGTGGATTTTCTATTACCTCCATAGGTCTGTCACCACCGATGAAGGTCATGTACTTGGAGCTGCTTGCCCAGCTATCCACATCATAGATGACATTCCAGTTCCATTCCTTTCCGTCCGTATCCCAGAAGGTCATATCGTTGGTTCCCTTTGGAACATAGGCATCAACAGTGTCAGGATTTGCCTCCATGTTGCTGTTGCCAAGAGTACTGTAGAAGGTTCCAAGGAAGTTCTTGAACTCCTTCTTGTCATAATATGACAGATCATGAGCCTCTATTCCCTTAACTTTACAGAAATTCTGATATACATAGTAGGCTGCAAGCTGTGTCCAGTGGTGATCTGTACGGAAGTACAGATACTCGTCATTATGCTCTCTTAAGGTCTTTATAGTGTCAACGGTCTTAACATCGTCTGACTCTATACTATAGTAATAATCTATAGCCTGTTCCTGGTCGGAGCCTGCAAGCTTGCTAAGCTCATCCTCTGAAAGCATTACACCTGAGTTGTTAGGCACAAGAATGTTATACACTGTTGTCTGTCCCTTAAGTTCTGCTGCCACATTGTTAAGTGCCGCAACATAGTTGGTACAGTTTTCCTTTCCAAAATAATACACGCTGTAGGCTGCATCTCCCTTAACATACAGATTCTGCTGGATCTGGTTCTGTATCTCCTCGTCCATACCCTTTGAGTCAGGTGGATCGACTTCTCTTACCTTTTCTGTAGTAGCTTCTGTTGTAGCTCCTGCCTCTGTGTCCTCGGTAGCCGCTTCTGTTGTGGCTGCTGTGGTTGTCTCGGTAACAGCTTCTGTATTATCATTTATATCCGGTATCTCATCTGCCTGTTTCTCTTCACCTACCATCATGGTCTTGCTCTCTATTCCATAGAGGCCTTTAAGCTTTTGATCCGCTGAAACAAGAGCATCCCTGAACGGGTATGTGTCAGAGTACCATGTGGACACATCGGAGAAGTACTCTCCGTTTAGGAAGGTCTTCATGGTAAATGACGGATACTTGGCAAGACTACGCTTCTCCTTCTCCGAGGTCTTTGGTCTTGCGAAGAAGAGAAGACCTAAAAATGCTCCCAAGAGCATTACTCCGGCGAAAAGTATTATTCCTAAATTATGATATTTTTTTATTATCTGTCTTTGTTTTTTGGTATATTTTCTCTTCATACGCTAAATCCCTTTTTTATGCATGGATTAATTAAAACTGAAAATACAGGAATGGGTTGTAGCTGGCGCCGACAAGTGCCAGTGTTGACAATATCAGCATGAGTGCCGGTGTTATCATATCGAGCACATTTGCAACCATAAACACTGTATCGTTTTCTCTTCCTACATCAAACAGCTTCTTTCTCACATTATTATAGAGCGGTGTACATGCCACAATGGCAAATATAAGGAAGAATATGTACTTTAAGAATACTGTATGGACGTTCATGCTGGTGAAGCCATTCGCACCTATTCCGAACATTCCTCCGAATACTACCCCAAGCTCCTTAAGACTCTCGAATTTGAATATTACCCATCCGAACAATACAACCATAAGTGTATATACATGTCCTACTGCATTAGGCATTTTATCCTTTATCACGAACTTCTCAAGCAGCAGGAAGAACAGATACCACAATCCCCAGAATATATAATTCCAGCTTGCTCCGTGCCACAATCCAGTGAGGAACCATACTACCGCCATGTTCCTTACCCATTTGCCTGTGCTCACCCTGTTTCCTCCCAGAGGTATATATACATAATCTCTGAAAAAAGTGCTCAATGATATATGCCATCTTCTCCAGAAGTCCTGAACCGATCCTGCAATGTAAGGATAATTGAAGTTCTTATCGTAATGGAAGCCAATCATCCTTCCCATTCCTATAGCCATATCCGAATATGCTGAGAAATCCAGATATATCTGGAGCATATAAAATATCATTCCAAGCCACATTCCACAGGTTGCCTGCATTTTAAGATTCTCGACACCCGCAGGAAGAAGGCTGTCTGCTGCTGCCGCACAGGAATTTGCAAGGATAGCTTTCTTGGCAAGCCCCAGCGAGAACATGCGGACGCCGGTATATACATCGCTCATCTTGATCTTTCTGTGATCTATCTCATCAGCTATAGTCTGGTATCTTACAATAGGACCTGCTATACATTGATGGAACAGACTTGAGTAAAGAAGAAGTTTCCAGAACACAGGCTGTGCTTTTGTCTTCCCCCAGTACACATCCACAACATATGAAATAAGCTGGAATGTATAAAAGGATATTCCTATAGGAAGCACTATCTGTGGTACAGACTTGGGAAAGCCCGTAAGTGCATGTACATTTCCAAGGATAAAACCAAGATACTTGAATATACACAGAAGTCCAAGAAGTACAACGCACTCAATCACAAGATATTTTTTTACCGGTGCATCACTTCCGTACTGCTCTCTGTCCTCTGCCATCTTCTTGGCTGTGAACCAGCTGACAAACGTCTCGCCTACAAGAAGCACAAGATACTTCGGTCCGCCCCAGGCATAGAAAACCAGAGAGAATATAAGCATCACCTTATTCTGATTTTTCTCTCCGCATTTAAAGTAAACTATTAGATTAGCCGTTAAAAATAAAAATACAAATAACAGACTTGAAAATACCATTTATCTACTCTCTCTTCTTAAGTAATTCTTAAGTAATTCTTTTTATCGTCCATTCGCATTCGTTCGGTGACATTTCGTCGTCACTATTTAATATGTGCCTACGTTACATGAATGTCTCATTCCCTCTAACTATCTATATCACCATTCGACACTATATCATATCATGTATTTTAATGCAATTTATAAAATTTTAATATTTCATTAAAGGTACACTGGAGCAGGATTACAGCAAGATTGGAAAACACTCTGCCACATCCCGGTCAAAGCTCTGCGGCATTTATCTGCCTCTTGATCTCCGTATCATTCACAATGAATTGCGCACGACCGTTGAGGATATGTATATCCTCTTCCCTTGCTCCCACATCCATGCCGGTGTTATTTACCACATCCACCTTAAGATCTGAGTTGGAGCTCTGTATGTACGCAGTCTTTATTGCATTTCCAAGACCGAAGCAGCTCTTGCCCTCGGCCATTACCGTTACCGAAGCATACTCTATAAGAACCTGGGTATCGGCTCTCATTCCGCCGATGGCACAGCCCTCTGTGGATCTCATATCTATGGAAGCACTCATGTTTCTCATGCTCACATATGCTCTGGAGCCTGAACACGTTCCTATTCCCGTCATGGACACACCACCTGTAACTATCCTTACGGAGTCGTTCTCCATACGGATATGGGCGTCATTTGCAATGGAACCTATTACTGTACCTCCCGCAACGCCAAAGAATATATCCAGATCACAGTACTCTATCCTGAGATCGGACTCGCCCTCTATGGCTCCGATGGCAACGCCGTCCTGACCTCTCATTTCTATATCGTAGCTTCCCCGGTTGATCCTGATGTTGCCACCGAGACCAGAGCCAATACATACGCCCTTCATACCATTTGCAGAGCACTTTATGGCTCCGTCCTGATTGAAGATTATATCTCCGTGGTGCTTGTCAATACTGTTTCCTATGCCGTAGTACTTTCCTGCGTCAATGTTTATGCTTAAGCTGCCGTCTCCCTCTATGGTAAGCCTCGAGGATTCAGGAACACATATGCCACCTGAACGGAGCTCGTTGTCTCCCACAAGCAGAAGTCTTACATCGGAGTTCTCGCCTATGTCGATACACGCCTGTCCCTTCTCACCTGCCAGGCTGGCATTATTGAGCACCAGTGTAAGGCAGGAGCCTTCCTTCAGCTTCACAACAATATTCGACTTGAAGCCTGAGGAACCAAGTATCTCTATCTTTCTGCTGTCACAGTCTGCACCACCGCACACTATGTCGGAGTATTTGTTTATGGCAAGCTTGATAAGCGAAAATACATTTTCATCGGAGACATCATATATCTTCTTCTTAAACTTACCGATAGTTCCCTGCCCAAACTGGATTATTTCCTTTGTTATCCTGCTGTCTATAGCTTTTACTATGGTAGCTGACGGCTTACACGTATAGTACCCCTGGATCAGATCTGCTCCCAGATGTATAACTTCCTTAAGCTCATCTACAGTTTCAACGCCCTCTGCCAGGGCAAGTATGTCATTATCATGGGCAAATTCTATTATATCCTTAACAAAATGACGCTTCTGAAGCTCATCCTGTATATCTGCCATAAGCATTCGGTCTATCTTCACATATTTAGGCATATAACGTAGCAGATTGTTTATATTTGAATATCCCGCACCATAATCATCTATGGCTGTATCAATGTTCATTCTCTTGTAGCGTTCCTTGAGGCTGTCAAGCTCTGCGTCATTTATCTCTGTCTCCTCAGTAAGCTCCACAACTATTCTTCCTTCATACTTCGAAAGTCTCTGTTCGAGTTTCTCTCTGTCTTCACCCTCCAGCTGGCAGCCTGATATACTGTTGACAAATATCTTGGCATCGCCGAACTGTTCAAGATTCTCATCAAGATAATCAAGAATATTAAAGAAAGTAAGCCGCTCAACATCATAAAGCCTTCCCAGTCTGTCTGCACTCTCAAGAATGGCAAGTGGCGGAAGCTTTACCTCGCCCTTAACATACATAAGGGCTTCGTAAGCATATATATCCCCTGTTTCTGCAGAAACAATAGGCTGAAACCTATATGCCATATTGTTATTGTCAAGGATCTCTGCCACAAGCCTGTCATTCCTTATAGCCTCATCTGTAAGTCCCGCCTCTGCCTTAAGTCTGTCAGCCAGCTTCTGTTTCTGGTTGTTCTTCTCATTTACAGTATCATTTACAAGGTGGTCAAAGCCCGCCTTCTCAGTCACCATGGCTGTTTTGGTGTACATGAATACCGAAAGCTCGTAATCCTTACCGCTATGCTTGTTTAAGAAATCCATTCCCTTGCTTATGGATTTTTCTATATTGTGATCGTATTCCTTGTCGCTGTCTATGGCTGAACATACCAGGAACTCATCATTACACATTCTTGTACACAAGGCCCTTGCACCTACGGCATCATTTATGACCCTGGACACCGTAACTATGGCCTCGTCGCCTTCTTTTCTGCCATATATGGCATTAACCTTCTTAAGTCTGCTTATATCCACGGCTGTTATGGCAATGCTTTTTCTCTCATATACAGCTCTCTTGACCACATGGGCTCCCTGATTAAGGAAGCCTCTGTAGTTATAGAGACCTGTAAGAGCATCTCTTATCTGCTCTGCCTCATATCTGCCAAGCCTCTGTATATAACTCGCCTGTCTGTAGAATGCTTCCATGCACATCATGACATTCTTCATCCACACCCTGTAGGAACTTCCATATACCCTTGCTTTATTGCCATAGCTTATGACAGAATATCCAAAGGTTCTGTCATTAAAATATAATGGGGTAAATATGAATGCTGCCGGCTTATCCCTCTCCTGGTCAAGCTCAGGTATCATACTGGCAGTACCGAACTTCTCGTCAAAAGAGATACTGTTTCCGACAAACCTGTCGGCACCACACTTTATTATTCTGTTCATGTATTTGGTATATCCGTATCTGAGGGCCTTGTCCCCGGTTACAGTCTCAAAATCTGTCCAATAACTGTTAAGACACATACTAAAGCTGTCGAAATCTCTTATCTGATATACATACTGAAAGATCACATTAAAAAAATCTCTGTAATCATCCCGGCTGATAAGCTCTTCAGTCATGTGATTAAAGCATGAGTTAACACCTACTGACGATATATCCGTATCCCACACCTTTCTTCTCACATCTACCATAAAATCCCGGTTGATCTCACAGCCACAGCTCCTGCTTATAAATGGCTTGGCGCAGACATGAAATTCAGGCTCCGGATCACCATTTATTATGGCATCAATCAGTTCCGCAGTATATTCTCCGCACTCGTAAGCCGGTATAACCGCAGATGTCAACGGAACCGGACTCTTTCTTCCATCCTCCGTAGAATCATAGCCTACTACAGCAATATCTTCAGGTATCCTTATACCATTTGCAGACAGAAGTGAAGCAATACCTATAGCCATGCAGTCATTTGCACAGACTATGGCATCAGGAAGATTTTCTCTGTTCTTTAACAGCTCATGCACCATATCATCACCGCTGTTATACCAGTAGGTTCCGTCATATATTCTGTTTTCGTCAACTGTAAGCCCATGATCTGTCATACTGTCCACATAGCCTGCCAGTCTCTGTCTTGAATGAATATGATTTTTTCTGCCATTCAGAAATGCAATATCTTTGTACCCATGTTCTTTAATAAGGTGTTCTACCATTCTGTATATAGGTGTGTAGTGATCCATCATTATGCTTCTGAAATATTTGCTTTCATCATCTATGACAATAACGGGTCCCTTAAAGCTTTCTTTAATGCGTTCTTCTATACATTCAGCCACTCCCGGTGTCTGTATGGTATCCTTCATGACTACAACTGCGTCAAACCTGTCGTACTGTATAAGGTTATATATATTAGACTCCCCCACTTCTCTCATGGTGGATTCCTGATACTTAAGGAACATGGAGAATATGCACACATCATAATTTCTTGCAAATGCTTCTCTCAAAAATCCTTCTGTATATCTTCTCTGCGTATTCTCGTCTGCCTGAGCGAGAAGTAATGCGATATTTTTTCTTTTCATCTAGCCCTGTCCCCCCTGGTCTTGATCATCGCGATATATCCCGTATGTATTCTACCATAAAAAACAGGTCCTGCCACCAATTATTTGACCACAGGACCTGTTCGGGGAACTATTTAGTTATATTTCATATATTGCTTTGTGTATATTTTAGGCAATTTAGTATTCGTATCCGTTAGGATTCATTGTCTGCCATCTCCATG
>JABLTK010146142.1_pt1 | contig 13148 bp, 26 predicted proteins | sample 7160131 | NCBI WGS metagenome assembly JABLTK01 (sample SAMN14651221, study PRJNA627086) | human gut metagenome | isolation source: feces | host: Homo sapiens
AACTCCTTCTGTTTCTCCTCCTTCTCCATCTTCTCCAACTCCTCCTGCATCATCTTTTTCCCTTCTGCGATATCCTTATCCAACTCCTCCTTCTTTCGCTTTCTTTCTTCGCGTTGTTTCCGTCTCATCTCCCTTCGTTCTTGCTTCAGTCTCTCCAATTCCGCCATCGCCTGTTTCTCCTCATCTTCATTTGTCATGTCCTCTCCAAATACCAAAATGTCTCTGATATCTGCTAATGAGTCTGTGTAGAACAATGGAGCCATTGCTTCGCTGCACTTTGCTATGTCTGTCTCTTGTGTAATTCCCGTTAAAACACACAAGGACTTTAGTCCATTCTACATAATTAGAAGAACAACAACACTACTTGACGAGCTAGCGCAATATCAGTATCAAGTCGATCTCCTACCATTAGGATATCCCAAGGGTCCAACTCTGGAAGGCGTTTACGAATAATATCCACAAAACCGCGGTTTGGTTTACCCAATACAACATCAGGTCCCTTACCACAAATAGCACTAACTGCACTTACCATAGAGCCTATATTAGAAGCATATCGAGTACATACCTGCTGCACCCACCACTAAACCATCCTCTGTTGGATCGGAAGGATCTGTATTTGTAGCAATAAACGAACAATTCCGGTCTCGGATATAGGCTGCTGCACGGCTCAATTTGAGATAATTCACATTTGAATCTAAACCAACGACTACAGAAGTGATCGCAGGATTGAGTTTAGGGAGCGATGAAAGATCGTTTGGTTCGTCTTCCTTACCATGACACCGAATTCCCACCTCATTCAATTCATCATAAATGCCTTGTTCACCAATTACATATGCTTCTCCTCCTTTGGCATGCTCCTTCAAATATTGAGCTGTTGCATAAGAGGATCTAGTGAATAAAAAAGAAAACTGATATATACGTGATAATCTCGTCAACTGTTGACGATATTCCATAGCTCTTCAATTTTTCCACAGTACTTTTTCTGCTTCTTGCAGAACTGTTTGTCTATATGGGAAAGCAAGACACAACCGCTTACGCAATAGAATACGCTTTTCCCTTTATCCTTCAAGTATTTTACAGTTTCAACAGCTCCAGATATAGGTTTTGCACCTTTCCAAAGGACTCCATCGCAATCAAACAGGAATACCTTGATTTTCATCAAGGTATTGATATCCGCCTTATCCAGGTGGCGCCGAAATAGTTGGAATGGAAAGTTCATGACTGCGGATAGATTTAATACGTTCGTTCGACAGTTTTTACCTCTCGGATTGTAGAGAGATAAAGCATACAGAGATTGAAACAAACATAGAAAGTGACAACATGAGTACTCCATTGTAATGTTATGTTCTTCTCAATACCACAATCTACAATCTCACAGTTAATTAAATATCTACTCTTTAATCGAATCCACTTCAACTTTGACTTCTTCACAGCTTCACTGAATAACTCCAAATCGATCATCCGATTAAGAGGAATCGCTATGCATCAGATTCACCTCCTATTCCCACAATCCATCCATAACACACGTAATGGGGAGTCGGGTCGCATCATATACTCCATAATCGCCTTCACATCATCAACATCCAGAATCGAATCTTGTATCATCCATCTCATTCATTCGTACCCTGAACACGAATAAAATGAATCTCAAATTCATTCGATAATAGAATCTGACAGAAGAATAACGAATAATTGTCATGGTACAAAGTTAGAGACGAGAGATATGGCAGATTCTGATGCTTCAAATACGAAAAGCACGCCAGTCGCTGTGATTGTGTCAAATTATTAGCTTCAATCATATTTCAATCTATAATCCTACAAGACAGCATCAGATGATGAATTGTGCTCATCTCACCATTCTTCAGCTTCTGAAGGAAAATGTCCCATCCAGATCCTCCTCGCTGAGTCCCTACGAATTATCACACCTTCTGAGACCAACATCGGAACGACTCCACATCCGATTGCACATTTGCATCCTTGATCGTCATAGTGCTGTTCAGCTGGCTGTTAATGCTATCACACATGGACTTCAGCAACAGCAGTGGTTCAGTGGGTCGAGGAGATTCTGTATCAATTGTATCTCCAGCCGATGCACCTTGGAGGGATGCTGAGAGTTGATGCATCAGTCCTACGAGGGTGTCTCGATTGATTGTAGGAGATACTGGAGACGAAAATGCATTAAGTGGTGTATCACGAATAAATGTGTGCATATGGAGATTATATTGTGAAAGGTGATGAATGAGCTCATTCCACGGGGCCAACAGAGTATCATTCACTATTCTTCACATTGCACTCCATCATTTACCATCAAAGACAATACTTAGATCGTCACAGTAATGATTGATTGTGTAGAGAACTGAAACAATCTGGAACGAGTTCTGAATAAATGAAAACGGAATGCGTAACTCAGAAAAACTGAATACGTAGTCTTGTTGAGTCAGAAGTGGGTCTTGCACAACTCCCTCGACATCCTGAATAGAATCTAGGGACATGATCAAACTTGCATGTTACCCGAAAAGACAATACGCTGAATAAACTTCTGACAGATATTGAGTTGTTGGAGCTCTGTTGAGTTGTTATTGTTCATCAAGGTCAACAACTCATAAAGGCACTCTCCACTCGATAATGAATCTTTGCATTAGTTCATGCCAACATAACAAACAGTGAAACACAACCGAATGCAAGTCCATCACATTCAACTGCTCGATGTCTTGCTCCTGACAATCCACTCTGCATTCAATGAACATATTCTCATCAACCTCAAAAGAAATACCACAGAGATGGAATGAATCCGATAGTCCTAGCATCGTAGTAACCAAATAGAATTGCGTATCATCGATTGGATCACACGAGTCGCAAATATGACCATTTGTATTGATGAAGACACATCGAACAGAAGAAGCAGCATCCATCAAAGAATAGGCATGAAGAGACTCAGGGCCTTCGGATAGGGGATGCTCAACTACTTCATGGTAATCATAAGGGGCATCGCTCTACATGTAAAAGAGATTATTCGAGAATACAAAGAGAGTCGGGATGATGGAATAAATCGGTGAACCGTTAATAGCATCGAGGACTGTTGTGGTGTGTGTGAGTACATTGTGAATGGTGATGGATTGTGTCTAAAGCTGAAGGACATAATCATTCCTACTGTCAATGGAACAAAAGTCGTATGATTGAGAACTACATCACAAACACGAATGGAGTCTTCATTAGAATACGCAACGGCTTCTGCAGGAGAGTATCCAAAACATTGTGTTGAAGCACCGTCTCCACACTGTGATAAGGACGTATTCACATCCTGAATCGTTCCCTCAATCCATGAATCGATTGTTGCCACACCAATGGACAGCTTCACTCGTGCTTCAAACACACCTTTATCGCTTCGACGTACATCCAGCAACGAAGAAGGAATTAGAAAGATAGTACTCAATGTAGCTTCAATAAAGGATTGTTCATTGATTTCTGGTAAATCCACAGGAACACTCACAATCGCTTCCTTCATTTCATCCAAACGAATACGAAGCCAACGGAGAGAACTATCCCCACATTCATAAATGGGAGAACCATCTTTCATCTATTCGTCACACATTCCCTCCATTTCCAACTCCAAGAAACCGTACAACTTCAGCATACACATCAGCTTCCTGATTGATATGAAGCAATGGATATGAGCATAATTGGATGTTGTCATCAAGGTGAAGTCCATAAAGAGTGAGCTGAAGTGTTTCATCCTTTGTCTGCCGATAGCCATCTTTACGAAGCCTCTAGCAATTAAAATGAATTCTTGTAACCACATGTAACACATCCTGACAGACATCCACCACTAAAGAACGTTCAGGCCGATTCCGAATAATTGTTTGATCTTTGAAATGAACTTTCAAGCAGGTAACTTCTCCAGAAACGCAAAAATCAATTTCAGATCCATTACGGATTCCAATCTCACGAAGGGTACGCAGTTCACGATGCAAACAAATCTCCTTGAAGTACATGCATTGCAAATAAAACGGAACACCAAAAATAACCTTTGATAGGGGCAACTCAAAAGCACTACATTGATAATCTCTTTCAATCTCGATGCAGATGTGTCTAAATCGACTTTTACAGTGGATTTCCGCCCTTCAGAGCAGAGATAAACTATAGAATCACGCATAAAACGAAAATGAAGAATTCCCGTGAGGACAAAAGAAATACCGATTCTTTCAGATGATTGTTTCTTATCACATACACATTGATTATGTATTCCAGTCATCAATTATCGACGATGAAGGTAGTATACAAGTCTGTAGAGATGCCTGAGGATCTCCAGACATATGTAGAAGAACTTACCAAATCTGTTTGTGTTTGATGTTTTTTTCAGAGTTAGGCGATGACACTGTATGCAGTTGAAAAGGATATTGCCAAGCACATTAAGTGTGATCTTGATTCCAACAAGGGAGGTGTCTGGCATGTTATAGTGGGAAAGAATTTTGGTTGCTATGTAACACACGACCGAAACAACTTTCTATACTTTAGTATTGCAGATATGTCGTTTTTAGTGTTCCGGATTGGATGAGTGAAGCTGAACTGTACTATTATGAAGTGTTTGTTGAGAGTGAATAGGATATGGTATGTACATTATCTATCTTCAACAGATCTAAGGAGAAATGTTCTGTTGATACAAATACGAACTCCTATGTGAGAATAGTGAATCGTTCATCCAAAATTCAACTCTTTTTCGTTTCCCAAATTCAACACGATTCCTATTCCAAAAATCGGTAGTGGATCATTTTCTATCCGATTTTCAAGATATCCACTAGCAACTATGGCTGCAGTTGATGGATGGGTCAGTGACGTTGATGATGTCTTGTCGAAAGCTGAACACAGTTACAGACAGATTACTGAAGATACGACGACAGATGAAAAGCGAATGCTATTAGCAGATGCAAAACGACTTGTAAGAATCATGGATGCTGGGCTTATATGCATAGATGAATGAAGCAAAGGACAATCTCGATGCCCTTTCAATCCAAATCAAGAAATTGCCTCGCGAACAACAGATTAATTATATCAATGTATAGAATCGAGGGAGAAGTGATGGTGTAGAAGAAGACTGCGTTTTCGGAACGAATCAAGGTTCTGCAGTCTGATTTAAAGTTTCAGTTTCAGTCGATGGAGAGAAAGGATCTGTTGGGGGGACCAAGTTTGGAAAGAGACAGGAAGTGATGTCTAGAAGACGATGGTGTTGAAGGTGGAGACATGTTAATCCAGCACGCACTGCAGGTATGGATTTGAACTGTGCATGATTGAAAGACTCAAGGAAAGACGATTGACGCTGCCAAAAACACGATGATGTTGCTACAAGAAACCAAACAGGTTGCACTGGCTACAACAGAGACTCTATCACAACAAACCGACCAACTAGGAGGAATGAAAGGAAATGTAGAAGATATAGACAATCAATTGAAGAAATCGGATCAATTGATTCGAGCGTATTTGGTACGTCTAATGACCGATAAGATCATCATGGGTCTGATTACGCTTCTTGTGATATTGATTGTTGTAGCTGTTGTGATTTACTATGTATACACGAAGAATAGGAAACCGACAGGTAATGAAAACAAAAGTTAGTTATGTGTAGAAGCTCCTACAAGGACTCCTTTTAAGGAAATAATTCAGATGACATCAGCTATGTATCTTAGGAAATAATGGATTGCGATTCGTGTGTTTGTTCATAGTTATTCAAACATCATTTGTTCAACTCGATGAATCTTCCTCCGCCGGCATTTCCACCTTCTGATAAAGCTCTTCGAGAAAGAATTCAACGAATCTGCAGTGCGATTCAAACCCGAGGAGAAGAAGGACTTAGTTGTTTCCAAAATCAAGTTAGTTAAGCATCAACAAGTAAAATTGTAGGAGTTACCAAATGCTCTCACTTCATTTGCCTTTTTTGGACAAGGCTGTGACTACTTTTGCTTTCATTTAGCATGTTTGATGAGCAATGTTCCTTCTACACAGGAAATACATATGGTAACTAAGAAAGGAGACATTGATGAGTAGATCCAAAGTGAGAATAGTTCTAGTGTTTAACTCTAAGCTTCTAACCCAACACTAACAAAAGAGCAGTCCGAAAGGATACAACAATTGTTGCTGGAATTGAAAGGTACTACTAGTTTCATCTAGTGATCTTGAGGGTCAGCAAAGTGCATTCGTAGCACACGAGAATACTTACTTCCATTGTTGCCATCCAAAGGATTCACAATCACACGTTTATTATTCAACAAATTCAATTCAGAACGTACATTTACTACCAAGCTTGTCGTTTTATATCTGATAAATGATCTTCTTGCTGCCTGTAAAACGACATATCCTGGATATGTCAAGTGTCTTGGGCCCTACGTCGAAGTGATGTTAGCAGAAATACGCAAGTGTTCAGATTGTTCAGCCCATCAGATCAACAAATTACTCACTCTCTGGAAGCAACATTCTATGTACTTGTGACTTCGTTGGTTAATGTTAAGATTTCCAGAAATCAGCATTCGTCGATTTGAGAATGCTTTCAATGGCATTATTATAACTCAGGTGTTTGAAACGGATATTCCAGCAAAGCAGTTTCCAGAATCAAACCCCTCTAATCTACTTTCTGTGACCAATGAGCAGCTTGCTAACCTTCCTGCAGGTCTGTTTAGTGATTATTATGCATATCAGCGACAGGCAGGAATAGCTCGATATACTCCAGTAGATAGTAATTTGCCAAGATATTCTAATTCAGTGGATACTGCGATGAGGGGAGAATACGATGATGTAATCAGACGGCTCGTCGAAAAGGTCCACTCTGGAAAGTGGAAGGAAGGTATTCTAGAAGTTGCAGTCCCGTTTAAAGAAGAAGAGCAAATTCCGAAAGGTGAATTGGTATTCCGATCCTCTCCAAGTCCTTCACAAAGTCATTCTAGACGTGGCCGTCGAAGGAGCCGCTCACCAAGCTCTTCCTATTATTGATTGATGTTTGTTTCGAATATCCGCGGTTCTGTTGTTGTAGTTGTCATGACTCAAATAAACACAACATGAAGACAGGATATCTTCTATTGCTTCTTGTAGAATCTCTGTACATTTGAGATTGACTTGTAGTCAATAGTAATATCGATTGCAGTTTGTGAGGGATTGGGAGGTGCATTTGGTGAATATATTCGATGGAGGAGCTACGAAGATGGTATGAAGGAGATCAAGGAGAAGAAACGACCTGGAGTTCTTTTGATTCACCGAGATTGGTGTAAGACATGTCAAAATCTCGGAAGGATGTGCAGAGAGAATATTCCACTGATTAAATTGTCAAAGAAGTTTGTGATGATCAGTGCACCGAATGGTGAAGAGCTCCAAGATGACACATACAAAATCGGTTTTGACTTGTTGTAGATAGCATAATTGTTAGATGGTTCTTACTTCCCTCGTATCTATTTCATCAATCCTGATGGCTCTGTGAACTATGACATCATTTCGGATCCCAATGCTGAGAAATATCAGTTCTTTTATCCCGATGCTGAGAGGATTATCGACTCGATGAAGCAGATGATCAAGGAACTGAAGGCTAAGAGACAACGTAAACGAGCTCAGAAAGAAAAGATAGTGGAGGTTGCTGAGGATGTGAATGAGTCGGTTTATCAAGAAGAGGATTTGTGAACTGTGTCTATGAATCTGTGATCCGTTGTGTGTTTGTCCAAAACATGGTGTCATAATGTCTTAAGTCGATTCGATAATAGGGGTTGTCCATTACAATACTTCTTCTCTAGTCGCTGACACAAGACTAATTCATTCCCGCGATACTTGTTTACGATTCCCTGGACTTCCTGCATCTTTCCACTATTGAACTGTTGATAGAATTCTGCGATCAATTGATAGAATTTGTTCTAGAGATGAGTCCAGTAATGTGGAAGTACAGGATCGATTGACTGTTGACCTCCAGCAAAGAGACCTGTCGAGGGAGCTTGGGATGACTTCGAGAAGAGAGAGGAAGAGGCCGTTGATTTGCTAAAGAGTCCTGTAGCTTGGGGAGTGGTACCAAATAGTCCTGCTTCTTGAGAATTAACAGAGGTAGAGGATCCTGATATACTAAACAGACCTCCTGACTGAGTTGTGGCAGATGTACCAAACAACCCCGATGATTGAGTAGTTGGAGAGGAATTGAACAGACCCCCTGAAGATTGAGTAGCTGGATTATTAAACAGACCTCCAGATGATTGACCAGAGGTGGAAGTAGTTGTAGCTGGTTTGTTGAATAGACCGTTTGATGATTGAGTAGATGTGGAAGAGTTGAATAAACCACCAGATGATTGATTTGTAGAAGTAGTGGGTTTGTTGAAGAGTCCTCCCGATGATTGAGTAGATGTAGAAGAGTTGAAGAGACCACCTGATGATTGAGGTGCTGAAGTAGTTGCAGCTGGATTGTTAAACAGACCCCCAGATGTCTGAGTAGTGGATGAAGTCGTAGTTGATTTGTTGAATAAACCGTTTGATGATTGAGTTGCCGATTGGCCAGTGGAAGAATTGAATAGACCTGTAGACTTACTTACTGACGGACCATTAGAAGACTTTATGGAGGAGTCTTGAGTCGATGAAGAAACAGCAGATTTGACAGAGGAGTCTGCAGAGGACAGGACTTTGGAATTCAAAAGACTTGGTGCTGGATTTTGTTCCTTTGTCTTCATTTCCGATTCTTTTGCTTCCTTCTTCTTCTCTTCTTCAAGCAATCGATTCTTCACCTTCTCTTCTCTCTCCTTCACCTTCTCTTTCTCTCTCTTTATTGCCTCTTCTTTCTCCTTCTCTGCCTCCTCTCTCTTCTTTTCTGCCTCCTCTCTCTTCCTCTCTGCCTCTTCTTTCTTCTTCTCCTCTTCCTCTCTCCTCTTCTTCTCCTCTTCTCTCTTCCTCTCTGCCTCTCTCTTCCTCTCCTCTTTCTCTCTCTCCTCTCTTACCAATCTCTCAAACCAGTCTTCCTTCACTTCTTCCAACACATTCTCTTTTCTTCCTTTCCATTCCAAAAGAGGGTTCCCCACTTCCTCAAAAGTCCACTTCCACTTCCTCACGATCTCTGCTTCACTCTGCTCAATAACGCTATTCTTCTTTGGCAATTCCGTTAAATCAGATTGTCTGGGATGCAATGAATAACCACGAGAAAGCAAGGACTCTCGAAGTGAACGCAATGACAATACTTCTCGTTTCCTGGACTTTAGAGCTTCCGAAATGCATTCAACAAAATTTGGCACCTCCTTCTTCAGCACCGCAATTATATCCCTCTCTGCTTGTAATGCTGTGACAATCCTCCTTCGCCGATCTTTTGAACGAATACGACTATCCTTCAAGACAAACATAAAATCGTACGCTATTTTGGAATCTGACTGCACTTCCTGAATAGCTTCAGCAAGCTCCCGAGCATGGTCCAAGTGAGATTGAAAGATGTTCTGAAAACGAATAGACAGAGAGAGAAGATCTTGTGGAGATAGATGAGGCGATAACTGTTTAATGATCTCTTGATAATCATAATCAATCGTCATATCCACAGAAACATCAGGATTTCGATCAATACGAATAACTGCATCGTTTCCACTCTCTACAGCAAAGACAACATACTGTTTCTCGTCATAGCTCAGTACTTTCATCCCAATGACACACTCACTAACATATTCTTCCTCATTTATAGGAACACTCACATTCTCGCCTGTTGTACAATCTAGTACCTCCCATTCCTCATCATCGTATAACTGAATCAACCCTAACTCACTTGAAGTAGGATGAGATGCCAAAAAAAGACGATATTCTGTACAATACTCCAATATCCAATACTCATCCAAAGATCTATCTGTATCTGAGCAGCAAACATTCAAAACTTCATTTACTCTATATGTAGATTTATCCCCTTTTGAAATAAGGAAAACTTGCTTTGATTCCTCCTCTGCTATACCCATGAGAATGTGATTCTCATCCCCAAACTTAAGGGTAGCTTTAAATCCACGAGAGGGAATCGAATGTAGTACATGAAACTGCGTTACAACGGTTTCGGTACCATACTTGAGAATCACTGCATCCCCATTACTTAGACATAGAATGATATATTCGAGATATGTATCAACAGCAATAATCTTCGAACTGAACATTCGAGAAAAATGAACAACAGAATCCAGTGAAATGATGACAAGTCCATATTCTCCAAAGAAAACAAATTCATCTACAACTTAACCATCTAGAAGATTCCATACCTTTCACCATAGAACACAATTTCTTCTGAAAACCAAAATAGGTAATTGGCTCGACGGTGAAGTCTGGGAAATGGCATATCTCACAACAATTCTCCAACTCTATCAAAACGCTACAACTATCAAAGCCTGGAGCCAGTGATAGGATCGGCGAACTGAACTCCAAAATTATACTATCGCCAAATTTCATCTCTAGACCGTCTTTGTCATCAGAAATAACGATCTTAGCAATCTTCACTAGCCATCAACACAATGTTTCATAATTACATTTCTCCTCTTCAGCTACAAGATATATGCGTCTCTTTTCATCAAAATAGAAGGTCTTCCCACAGTGCAACACCTCATTCTTGTGAATAATCGATGACGGAGTTAATAGGTATGGAAACGGCAAATCCATCCAGATACTTCTTTGATGATTTGTCTACTGAGTCAAAAACTAATACATACCTTATCTAGATAACCTAAAGAACCAAAATAAGCTCGAATAGCTCAGCTGGTTAGAGCGTCGTGCTAATAACGCGAAGGTCTGGGGTTCGATCCCCCGTTTGAGCATTTTTGCCTCAACAACGAAGTTATCTATCGTGAATAATCTATTGTTCTAAGAGAACTGGTCTTCATATGATGAAACCCCCAGAAAGTAATAGGATTGTATCACTATTGTATCAATGAGAAGTGGAAAGATAGAAATTGAAGAAGAAGCATCTCCAAGGAAGTTTGTGGATGTTGCTAGACTTCCCAAACCTAATGACAATGTGGCCATTGCTATTGATGTCCTCAAAGAGGGAACCCTTGTAGAACTTCTAGATGGACTTGTTGTCCGTATTTCTCACACCGTGTTGGAAGGTCATCGCTTTGCAGTGAAGAGAATCCCTAAGGACGGTGGTTTGTATTCTTGGAATATGCAATTTGGAACAGCTCTAAAGGACATTCTTCCTGGTGAATATATTATGAATCAACGTGGATTGGCTGCCTTGAGTACACTTCTTGAGATGATATAATAGGATAGAAGTGGTGGACCCAACATTTAATTGGCCTGAATCAGCGAATTTTGATGATCGGATCGTGTCCTATGTACTGGATGAGGAGCATTTCAAGCCTACTCCATCAACGAAACCTATTGATGGATGGGAGAATGAGACATTTATGGGATATAAGAGAGAAGGAAATCGTGGCGTGGGAACACGGAATTACGTTGTTGTCTTCTCAACCTCATCTCTTTGCAGTTTGACTTTTGATTTATGTGTTACAAACAGACAGTATTGTAAAAGTGTCGGCGGATCGTTGTCAAAAGGAGTATCAACATCATACCTCCAAAACGATGGATGGAGTTGTGAGTTGTATCCACACAGAAGGATCGATTGATCGTGAACCGTTGAATAAAGATAAGGTTCTTCGAACATTGGCTGGATTCATTGTTCATCCCAATGTTGGAGCCGCTGTTGTGGTATTCAATGAAGAGTATATTTGGATAGGAATCTTTAGGATAGAGATGTGATTAATCGTACAGAAGTTGAGTGTCAGCTTCGTGAATGTGGTTTTGATCCTACTTCGCTACCAATTCAGTGGATTGCATTAAAGGATACTGTGACCTCTCCCTTGATTATTGATAAAGCTGTGGAGTCCATAATTCCTGTGGTTATGAAGTGTGAGCGATCTCCTCAGCCCATTGCGAGTTTGTGTCTGGCTTTGCAGTGTGGTGGAAGTGATGCCTTTTCGGGAGTGACTGCAAATCCTCTTCAGGGAGCAGTTGCTGAGTATGTAATTGAGAGAGGAGGAAGTGCTGTATTAGCAGAGACAGGTAAGTGAAATGGTTGTTTGAAGGGTGTAGTAATTGAGTGAATGCTTGTTTGATGGATTGAGTGAGTGTCATGGCTGATGATGGAGTGAGTGTCATGACTGATGATGGAGTGAATGTCAAGGCTGATGATGGAGTGAATGTCATGACTGATGATGGAGTGAATGTCATGACTGATGACGAGTGAGTGCCATAGACTAGTGATTGAACTGTTATTCCTTTGAACCATCATCACCTTTCTCTAACCTATCCAGATGAACTCATCGGAGCAGATGCTTACATTCTGGATAAGGTCCCTTCTCTGGACGTCGCTCGTCGCTTCATGGAAACTCAAGCAAGGTACGAATCAACCGCCAATCTCCATGGTGTGAGCGCACAGAGCAATCCATCAGGAGGAAACTTCTATCGTGGCTTGTACAACATCGCCATCAAGTCGCTGGGGGCAGCAATGAAGAAGAGTGAAGAGACCGTCCTTGAGGGTATTCTCGAATACAGTGAACGTTTAAACAACAGAAAGGGATATTGGTTTATGGATACACCTGGGAATGATATCGAGAGTGTCACAGGTCAGGTAGCAGCAGGATGTACAATTGTTATGTTCAGTACAGGAAATGGCAGTATTACGAACCATCCATTTGTACCAATATCCTTTCCTCTTTGATACATGGGATCCTTCATTCCTGGTGATCAAACTGTTAACAACATCGCGAAGGTATCATGAATTGGAAAAAGACCTGGATATTAATGCAGGGCGTTATCTTGATGGAGTTTCATTGACGCAGTTGAGAGATGAGACTTATGAATATGTTGTTCAAGTAGCTGAAGGAAAAAGAACTTTTGGAGAACGAGCTTGTCACAGTCAGGTGATGGTGTGAGAACGAGGTGATGTTTAGATGCAGATTTGGAGGAACTGGTATTGTGAGAAGAAGGGAGATTTGAATACGTTTAACTCTCTGTTTGTTCCATCGCGTGTTCCTTATCAGACACGCACAATCGATCCTTTGCCACTCTCATTCACAGCACTTCAATTCGCATCATCGATAAAGAGGATCGATGGGAAAAAGGAAGTGCGAGAGAGTGCTCAGGCCGGCTTAATCATTGTACCAACAAGCTTATGTTCAGGACAAATT
>JABLTK010065375.1_pt1 | contig 13130 bp, 17 predicted proteins | sample 7160131 | NCBI WGS metagenome assembly JABLTK01 (sample SAMN14651221, study PRJNA627086) | human gut metagenome | isolation source: feces | host: Homo sapiens
AATTATTCCAGAATCTGATCTTATTCTTTTTATAGCAGCAATAAATAATGATGAGGAGACTATTCGTACTGAGCTTCAAAAGAGTATTGAATTATACAGTCATATCACAAGGAACATATTGCGTGAAGTAGTGTTTATCTATCACAATAATCAATTTAATCCTAATCATACAAATGATCTGAAACAAAACGAATGGCAGAAAAAACTCAATTCATTTGATAAGGATCACGATGGGATTGATTTTGCTTTGAGTGATTCATCTCGTTATTTCTACCCTAATGAATTACCTTTGTATCGAATTCGACTTCAGTTAATGCGTCTTGATCCTTCCCATTTTCATCATATCCTGATCAATCCTACTCCCATATCTCAGTCTGTTGATCTTCTTCATTCTTCTTCTGATATCCGTCGATTGGCTCGATGGCTTACACATACTAGTGTGGGAATGGTATTCTCTGGTGGTGCTGCTCGTGGCTGGGGACATGTTGGAGTCGTACGTGCTATGCAAGAGTTAGGATTACCAATTGATATGTGTGGAGGTACTAGTGCTGGTTCACTTGTTGGAGCTGCTGTTGCCATGTTCCGCGGGGATTACGCGTTAGTAAAGGAAGTTACTCGTCGAACTGCTCGTCTCAGTAGTACTCCTGCCTTCTATCTAATTGATATGACTCTTCCTCTTCTCTCTCTCGTAGAATTTAACAATCTCACTTAGAATTAGACCTCAGGCACATTTATGAATGAAGTGACAATGGATGCGTATGCCAACAAACTGGTGGAAAATACCTTCCTTCCCTTCTTCACTGTATCTACGGATATTACTGACATTTCAGTTTGATTCCTTAATGAATTTAATATCTAGGAATTCATCTTGAAGACTGGTTGTCTGTGGCGTTATGTTCGAGCAAGTATGTCTGTCATTGGGCTTATTCCTCCCATTACTGATAGAGGAGTTTCAGACCACTTGTTAGTAGATGGTGGATATGTGAACAATGTACCTACAAAGGCAATGAAACAGTTGTTTAACCCGGGAGTTTTGATAACATCGTCTGTACAGAAGCTGGATGCTCCTTTAACACAGAAGTTGGGTGATTCTGTGAGTGGATTCAGTCTCTTATTGAAGCTGCTAAATCCATTCAAGGGATCTGAAGAGGTAGTGACACAGAACACGGCTAACATGCGTGTGATGTGTGCTAGCAGGTATGTTTGGAGAGTAGATATGAGACCTAGTATTATGCGTGCTGAATCTACGGTATTTGAAGACAGTGATTTGGTGATTCGTCCGAGTATTAACGATGTGGGCTCTGCTGCTTTTGGCAAGTATGATGACACAGAGCAACTGGGATATGATGAAGGAATCGTCCGAATTCGTGATTGGATTCAGGGAATTGAACAAGACAGTCCGCTCTATCGGGCTCTCTTTGTTACTCCTGATATGTCGGATATAACAGAATAAGTAGTTGTTTGTTCACAATAACAGTAATTGTTGTTAAAGACATGGCAACTGTTGAAGAGATTCAGAAAGAAGCTGCAGAACTGAATGAAAAGTTCCAAAAGAGTCAAGAAGGTAGAGAAAAGGTATTCGTCTGAGAGATAGCTATGACTACTTTGGAGTCTAGTATTCAACAACTCAATGTCACAATTAGCGAAAATACAACTGTAAAAAAAGTAGGAGTGTTCGTTGCCTCTTTCAGGAAATAGGAACTGGAGAGTATGAAAGAGGGACAGAAAGTGTATAAGTTGGTTGGTCCAGTACTAATTCGTGTTGATATATCGGAAGCAATGAGTAATGTCGATAATCGTCTGAAACTACTTCAGAGGCAATCGTACGTTCATTATATTTGATTTACATACAGAGAGGAGATGGCTGAAAAGGCAAAGAAGGAGAATGAACATTACAAAGAAATTGAAGATGAAGTAGGTATAAATCAATTCTTATGATCATGTAGTTTATCAAATTGCAACAGAAAGCTGCCATGCTGAAAGTGGAGAATATGCCTAAACAATCGTAGTTCTTATTTTGATTTTGTTGACACATCTCCTACTAAATCTACTAAGTGGTATCCACATTCTATTATCGTTTCTCTTTCTTATTATGCCCATTTTAAAAGGTGTTTCCAGCTGTATTAGTCCTGAGCTTCTCAAAGTTCTTGCGGAGATGGGTCACTCCGATCAGATAGGTTCGGATTTTTGTCTCGGTTTATATCTAGTAATTGCCGATGCTAACTTTCCTGCTGCTTCAATAGCTAGTCATTGCCCTGGGGGTTTGATCCGTTTGGATGGTATAGTTTCTTCGGGATCTTTATAGGTAGGCCATGATATTCCAAGAATTCTGCGTGGAATATGCAAACTCTTGCCTCTTGACCAATATGTGGATTGTCCTGTTAAATTGAATTGGACGCATTATTAGTAGGCTCAGGTGATGGCAAAGATGGAATGTGATAAAGATATGGAGATTCCAATAATTGATGAGTATGTGAAGATTATGTCAGAGGCTGAAAATCGTGAAGTAGAGGATTGGAGAGTCGTTTGAAGAGTAGATCAATGTCGAGTATGTTGAACGCTTTGAGTTCTATGAAAGAGCCAAGAAGTGTTATGCTGTGATTGCCACTGGGTACAGTAAGTAGTTTCAAGTGACTTCTAGTGAAACCTCTCAGTATGCTAATATCATTCTCCAGAAGGGAGTGATCACTAATCCGGAGTACTAATGGCGATTGTTTGTTTACTCAAAAGAGTGTCATGCTATTTTCGGATTCGGTTTCAATAATTGCGGTTATATACGAATTCTAGCGGAAATGATGGAGTGATAGGAGCATTTCTGTGGCAACAGAATCTAGCGGTCCTCTAGGTTATTGAAAGATTTTCGTGTATTTTCGGAGTCTTTGAAAGATCAATAGGGCTGCTTCTGACTTCTTTTGGATTTGTATCCTTAATCCGTATTGTATTCGATTGATTTGTATGTTAAACAGTTAGTATTCGTTGTCTGTCTTTGTTCGTACATTTTCATTGATCGGATTATTCTCTTGCAGTAGTTGCCTTTTCCTTATCGTATGAAACAAGGGGATATTCAGGAATTTGTTTGTGAGTATCCATTTGTGATATTTGTGACTTATAGTATTTGTCAACAGCCGGAGACTCATTCTGATGTGTTGGTTCGTTGCTACTCTTGTGGGATCACTGTCCATCGTTTTTGCTATGGAATCTGTGATGCGAAAAGTCCTTGGCTTTGTTACGCTTGCACAGCAAATCAGAAATATCCAGTATGTGCACTATGTAAGCGAGTAGTTACTTGTGAGGTTTTGTCATTCCAAGAGAACTTCGGATCCGTGTATCTCGAACGGTGTTGGAAAGTGGTTACATGTTCTCTGTGCCGAGTTATTGCCAAATGTCCGTTTTGTGAAGAGTAATCAGATTCTGACGTTATTGCTTATGTCTCTCCGGAATGATGGTATTCGCATGCCTCCTTCTGTTGATATTCAAAACGCACTTATTACTCGTGCTGAACTTTTTACTATCGTTCCTTCGATGTTAGCTGAAGTGGTAACTCCACTTCCTCTGATTCCAAATCAACAGTGTTCCTTATGTAATAACCCAATCTTAGGAGAATCTATTCGTTGCTGGTACTGATTGAGAATCATGTTAGTTTTTAGTCATCCTCAGTGCAGTTTCGTTGTTCATCCTATCTGCATTCGACATGCTAAGAGTGTCTGTTGTAGTTATGTCGTTGAACGCTTAGTGAGTTTATTCTGTTTTACTCATTTTCAGAGTCCTTGTCGTAAACCTCAGATTGTATGTCTTCAACATACGTCTTCCTTCCTTTCTGATCGAACAACCATCTATTCGGCCTTCCCTCATGTCTATGAAATCTGTCTTGATGCTTGCAATCTCTTTCTTCCATCCCTTCTCAGTGTCTATTCACCAGAGGTTCGGTCGACTCGACTCTCTTCATCTTCCGACACTTCGTTGGATCCTCCACGTCTCAACAACCGTCCATATGATATTCGCTCTATTGAGACTCCTAGACGTTCCCATAAGCGGTTTCGGCGAGTGGGACGTCCACCTCGTCGTGCACGAATAGATAACACAGAGAAGGAGGTAAAAAAGACTGAAACTCGCAGTAGTCATCTGAATATTCGAAGTATTATTCAAGAGATTGAAGATGCATACTTCTCGTCCAGAGAATCTGCATTCTGGCATTTCTACAAAAATGTGAATTGTCAACCATTGTTCATGGATGTGCCATCGTATGCAACCTCATCACGACATGGATATGGAGGGTCAAAAAGAGGGATAATTTGGGAATACCAAAATGATGATATAGCATCGTATCCAAATACATTAGAACTCTCATCTTGGATTAGCCGTAATAATGTGCGTTTTGTAACGTAAGAGAGATGAGTAAGGTTAATGGAAAGAGTCCTGATACAAGGGTCTTTGTCTGCTGAAGTGACATATATTTTGCAAACGTAATTGTTTGGGGTAAGAATGACTTCCAGACACCAACCAGAAGGACAGGGGATGGATCATATTCTTTTTTGGGAGGAGGAGATCTGTCGTCAGAGCAATAGTAGGTTTAGCAGAGAGATGAATGATAGTAGAATGTACTCGAGGTCGTATTGAATTCTCTCAACAGTCACATGGTCGTTTTCACACACAACCATTTGTAGATCCAGCCATGTTTCCTCTCTTTGTGGGTATACACACAATTCGAGTCACACCTACTAATCATGCTATTGCAGGCGGTGCTAATGATCCTATGTGTTTTGAAATACGCAATTTACAAGTAAGAATCAAGTTTATTATTGACATGACAGAAATTGTATGGTATTTTACATGCCAAGAATTGGGAGAAAGTAGGTTTATTAACGAAGTTAGCTGAATCAGACGAAGGAACAGCAATTGTAAGAGAATTGAATGAGATGGAGAATAGGTGATGATTAGTGAGCATATTCAAGCTCACTATGAGCGATATGAGTTATATCGGAAGACGCTTCTTCGATTCATTCATGGATACAACAGAGTTGTCTCAAATCATAAGATTCGTCGTTGTGCTGCTTGCTTTGATATATTAACAGATGAGGACACATTAACTTGTGTTCAATGCAATATTCAAATTCATTGTCAATGTGCGGGAGTTTCATTTTCAACGGAACCGTTTCTATGTGATCGTTGTTCCTTCTTATCAACGTGTATGAATCTTCAGTACGCTTACAACTAGGTCCTTCAGGTTCTGTTTCATGTTGCATTTGCTCAGGGCGAGATGGGTTCTTTAGACTGATCTCGGTAGGATCCGATGGTCAGCCTCTGTTCTCTCATCTTGGCTGTAGCTTCCTCACACCAGGAGGCAGCATTGTTGACTTCGTTACAATGGCTGTAGCTGCTCCTGCTTTAGAATGTCATTATTCGGGACTATTTATGGTAAATCCAGGGACTGAATATGTAATGAATTATGAGAAGAATAAGCGATAGGAAGAAGGCCCATTACAATCATATGTCAAATCATCCGTGGTCCGAACCTTTTTCCGTACCGATTCTGTTAGTGAAGTGATCACATCTGATGAAACTCCCTCGAATGTAACTCAGTCTCAATTCGAGTTACGTGCTTGCTTTCATAAGATTCCAGCTGCATATTCATGTCGTACTCGTTCACCAACACAATTGTTATCGTGTTATCTTTCGTCTTCTCTCGAACTTCATTCTACCACGACGATTACCATCTCTGCCTCCATTCCTGAACCTCTGGCATCCCAAGCTGCATCTTATGGTTTGTTACCAACTCCAATCATGCCTCCTGCTCATGTATCCACTCCTACATCGATCACAGGAGGGTTATGTATGTATTGTCGTGTATCGGAAGGACTCACACTCCGATGTTCCCATCGTGGATGTAATCGTTCTTATCATTTGATGTGTCATTTCTATGCGGGAGGACTGATTCATATCTGTTCATCCTCCCAGTATAATGGTGGTAGTGATCAACACACTCTTTCATACTGTATTCACCATTGTCAGCTCTATGGATACTCAGAATTCAAGCAATTAGAACAGTGTGTACAACGGAATCGACAACGCCAGAATACACTATTGACGGATTCATTTGCAGAAAAACTAATGAATTTAGGGAATGCAAAAAATACTCCTAATATTAGTCAATTACCCAACAAATACCATTTGATCTGTCATGTCTGTAATTATGGCTATTTCTGTCCTCCAATGGGAATAGATGCTGCTTTGAGAGAGAATTCTGACAAGACGCAAGTGATCATGCATTCTCCTACTGTCTCTTCAGATACTGTAGACTCTTCTGCTGCCTGTGATATAATTGATTCTATCAATGAGGGTTTGACAGATATCCTTGTGAATCCAACGCAACCCGATGCAGTAGTACTGAAAGAAGGAGAACGAGGTTGTTTCTGGATGTGTTGTGTGTGTGGTTGTTCAATTCATGATGTCTGCTTTGATATGAATGATTATGAGCCATTATTGGAATGGCAGAATATCAAATGTAGAATGGGTGATAAGAGAGACTCATGCATAGACTTTGTATGTCTTCGGTGTTTGCAAGGACAAGGAATGGAGGTCCATGGAAAGATTTCAACAAGTCGATCCATAGCATCTCGTTCAGTATCTCTTTCTTCATCAATCCGTTCATATTCATCCTATCAGCAACCATCAGAACACTGCTTATTGTGTGGTGATTCAGATGGTTATTTGGTTCTCACAACTGATGGACTTTGGATCCACAAACGATGTGGTCTCTTACTCCGAGGTGTCGTGTATCATCTTCAAGGGAGTGTTTTTGCTAAAGATTCGAACTATCGCATTGAGTCATACTTACGAACATTTGTTCAGTTCGTGTTACCGCCTAGTGAGTGTTTGGGCCTGTTAGGAGGTAATCGATATCGATGTCAAGTCTGTGAGAAGAGAACAGGATCCTTCGTACGTTGTAGTGTTAGGGGATGTAGTCGTGTGAGTACTAGAATGCAATCATGAATAATAGGTCTTTCACTTAGGTTGTTTGAATCGACAACATATGGTATACTATTGTACCAAGAATGGAGTAAGTGGGAGTTTTGTCGTTTAATCTAAAGCTTGTATTATTCTGTCCTAATCATATACCAACTGGTTTTCAACCTGATCCATTGACGGGCATTCTGTATCCGTCCTTCATCACAACTTCTCTTACCTCACTCCTTTCCTTATCTTTACGTCTCTCTCATGTCCAATCTCTTCTCTCATCGCTACATGCAGGCTATGTTAATGAACTCCAAACAACTCACTCAGTTATTCAATCTCTCCGACAAGCTGTTATTCAAATGATGCGACGAAAACAGAGACCACCACGATGGGATACCACTCGGCATAGTTAGAATTTAAAGGGCTGCTCATATCTAGTTTTATCAGCTGACAAGTATTCTTTGGCTCCATGGGTTACTACGGCTGATGGTATTTCTGTCATTCAAGAAATCATGACGATTACGTTCACTGCTCTTGTACCAGCATCCAAACAGATCTCGCCAGCAAAGCCTAATAGACCTACGATATTGTCCCAGTCGCAGCCAGTACCAGAATTAGAAGAGTCTGTGCCTGAACAGACATCAGTCTCAACACCAGAACGAGTGCCAGTCGTAGAGCCAGAGCAAGTACCTAGCCTGCCCTCATCGCCTGCACCATCACCGCAGACCCCACCGTCACCACCAGCACCTGTCTCCTCCAAGAAGAAAGACTTGGATTCAGAGGTGGAGACAGAGGATGAATCCATGGATGAAGAGGAGTGGAAAGAAACAGAGGAACGAAATGTGGAGGAGACTCCAGGTCGCAGTCACAGGACGGTGACCTCGAGAATGATCCAACGGATGAAGGTTGGTCCTGACGATATGCTGATTCGTACCCGCGGGAATTCTCATCCAGTATTTATTAATGTAACGAGACTCCAGCAACTGATTCGAGAGGAAGGAGGTATGTTAGAGAATGATCCGTTTATTGCCTACCTGGGATCCATTCCTACTTCACTCTTTGTCACAGGAAATGATTACGAACGTGCTCTTGCAGCCTCTCAACGTATTGTAGGGACCAAAATACCCTCAAATTCTGGAAATGTGGAAGGAATGTCAGAAGAGTCAAAGGAAGTAGTACTTGAGAAGTGGGAGATGCTTGGGTCTGATCGTCTGCAAGTCAAGACATTCACGGAGTGGTTTGAACTTTTGGGTCCCGTGGGTCGCCATATGCTACCATCGAAACCTGCCGATATTCCTCATGAGGAAATCCCTAGGATTTCTGACAGTCAGGCTATCCAAGAAATGAAGCTTGACAGTCTATCACTTCGCAGATCTACAGTTTACAGGCTTCAGAATCCCATCGAATCACTTTTCTCTCGTCTTATTCTAAATCGTATATTCCCGCGGGAATTGTCATGTATAGGTCCTCGTACAATGCTGAGTACACGTATTCAGAAGTCCTTGCGATCGTCTCAGGCTTTCCGCCAACCTCGATTGAACCTGCTCTATCGAGGTGATGAAGAGCGCATCCCAGCGGTTCGGGCATTCACTGCGGCCTGCTTATTGAAACAGGCTGTGGATGTGAGGGAGAAGGTGTGGATGGATGAATGCCTCTCCCAACAGGCTGATTCTGCTGATGCATGGCTAACGCTATTGAAACAACACACCCAAAATAGTGAGTATTTCCGGAATAATCCAGTGATGTGTTGATTTGAGGAGTAATGAATAGGCGACAGAAGAGGAACTTCGAGCAATGTTGAAGTCGATTCCGACCACGATGAAGGAGTACCCACAGGGATCCGAGATTCTTCAGAAACGCGTGAATGAGTCTGTATTATCACATCGAGGGGAAGAAGTGACAAAATGTTTGATGTGTGATGGCAACTTATACTCCGATGCGATCCATACAGTTTGGATGTTGATTGTTGATAAGAAGTAGTGCCCCTCTTCCTGCTTTATCTGTAACTGCTGTATCTATACAAACGGAGCCTATTTAATTGGAATTCTATTAAATCTATTTGCAGATGAAAAGTGGCGGGTGTGTGAGGTGTTGGCATTTGATCCGCTGAGTCACAAACATTTGCTAGTGTATGTGCTAGGATGAGTATATGAGATGTAGTGATATGGATGACCAATTCTTCGTTGTGGATTTGATTAACAGTTACTGGGTCCTACGATCTCGTGACGACATCATGTTTGAAGTAAGGGAAAGGGAGTAGAATAAGAAATAGATTACAAATCGAAAGTCACGAGTAATGGAAGACATGGAAGCGGATTGTCTTGTGAAATTTAACTTATCAGCTGATCGTACTAAGCAAAATAATAGGTGCAAAGTAGTCATTAGTTTGGAGCTTGATAATAGGTTTGTCAGAGGGATGACAAAGACCGAGCCTTTCTTCTCTGTAGTTCGTGCAACGAAGTCTATCATGTGTCGTGTTTGAATGGACATGCAGAACCCCTTCCAACTGTATCCATTGAGTGATAGTCTGAGTCTATAGGGAAAGTGGTTCTGTGAAGAGTGTCTAAATAACTCATCACTCGCTTTAAAGAATTGTTTTATATCTTAGAGTATTATTCTTATTACTGTTTATTCAAGATTTTCCGGAGTCGTGCGAATCTACACTTTTTTAAATTGAAAATATGTACTAGAGAAGTAGTTTTTAATTATATCAAGATTTAAAGGTGTCACAGTGTTCTAGAAACAGAATACAACCAATTTGACATCTATTCAAATCATTGGCTGAATTGACATTCGCGTCCCTAACTCCCCATGACATTTTTCCCTGGAATAAAACACCATAATAGGTTTAATAGGCTACTGATTAGTTGAAAATGAGTATTAATGATTTGTTCCATATTCCTGTTGTCAAGGACGATACCCTTCGTCTTGTGTGTGTGATTCTGAACATCTTCATTCCTGGTAGGTGATAGACGTTTGAATTCATAGAATAGGACTGGGAACTATAATTGGTGGTGCCGTTGATAAGTCCAACATTATGGTTATCATTTGTGGTGTTGTCCAGTTGGTTTGTGCTTCTTTCTTCCTCGGATTCCTGTGGTCCTGGGTCTGGGCCTACTTCATTTACTGCAGGACTCAGGTCTGTAAGTAGTTGAACTCAGAGTATTGTTTGTTGTATAATATTTAAATTTGGGCCAATTCTCATAGGAATCATGGGAGAACCATCCTTGTTGGAAATGTTTCATCTGGAGAATATCCAAACGATGTACAAGCCAGTGGTAACCATTAGAATGTGCAAATCATCTGTAGAATGATCTCTCCTTCCTTCCGTTTTTAGGGAAGGAATACCGAGAAAATCGAGATATGCTAACATTTCTAGTTGGTGATTCCAAGGGTATAGGTAAGCAACTTCGAAGTCTGTGAAGTGAAGGTATTTCTACAGTTTCAGATATGAAAATGCCAGTAATTGATCACCAAACTTTAGGACCTGAACAGAAAGAGTATTTGAAGACAATTCGAGGAAATCCCTCTCACATCAAACGAATGACACCTTTTATTGTAAATAGTTTTCTATAGAAATGATATGTAGTCCCAATTTTCTCATGGGATTGGGTCAAGACGTGATCTGCAAATGAAGAGAGCTCGTTCAGGAACACAAAACCCATTTTCGTCTGATGTAGTGACTACTATTGCATTTTATTTAGTTTACAAAACGATTACAAGATATCTTGTATGCATTGATAAACAAGTCATGGGATGGATATTATGGAGATAACCCCTTTAAGCCTGTGAATATAAATTGATGGAATGATTGATAGCGATTAACAACCAGATATTTGAAAGAATGCAAGATGGAAGACTACTTTGAGAAGGTATCAGTTCCAATGAGTCTAACGGATATTGGTGTACAAGATCTACCTGGGAATAATCGATAGAACAAGATCAAAGATAATGCTTACGAATCGATTGAGGAAATGGACAAGGATGTAAAATTAATCATGGATAATGCACGTACGTATCATGGAGTTACTGCACCGATTGCTAAAATGGCAAGTGAATTGTACGATGTATCTCTGTATCAGTAAGTGACATATAGAATTTTAAAGAAATCCGACAGCAATACTTTGAATAAGAAACATGTTTGTTAGCAAGAATCTAAATCACCTTCATAATCAGAACATGAAGCGAATTGTCGAATGAATGGATGTTGTAAGGCCTGTGCTGCTGTAGGTCGTTGTGCAGGATCCCACTGCAAAAGCATACTCACGAAATCCACAAACTCAGGGCAATCACACTCTAATTCAACATTCAAATCTTTTCGACATGGATTCAGAGTCCATACTTCTCCCTGCTTTAAGTGTACACTCATGGTGTCTCCTCGCTGACTGACCTTCAGTCCAGCCGCTTGGATCATAAACATAGGAATCTCACCAATGATAGCAGAAGCTGAAGTAAGCAAGGATCCGACAGAGGAATTGTCAAATAGTAGTGAATGTGTGAACAATTCCGCAGCGATACATCCGAGTGACCAGATGTCAATTCGTTCGTCAAAATCAATTCCTAATATGATTTCAGGTGCTCTGTAGGATCGACTCTGGATATAGAACTGATGAGATGAAGCAGACTGGAGACTACTAGCGAAATTGGCTCCACCAAAATCCACAAGTTTGATTTGAGCTCTAGATTTCAGGAATACCTAATGTTCAATACTTTTTCTTATCAGATATCAAAATATTCTCAGGCTTCAAATCACAATGAATAATGTTGTGCATGTGAATGAATTCAAGAGCTTCGAGTACTTGTTTAAGAATAACAGCAATCCTATTTAATGTGAAATATTCTGGAAGCAAGGGATTGCGATCAAGAGAACACATGAATTCGTACAAGTTGTCTTGAAGAAGCTATGTCTAAAAAAAGGAAAACTCTGTACTTCCATCACAATCATCAAATGACGCTTATTATAGAAGAAATCGTATAACTGAAGAATATGTGCACATTCACTTCCTTTCATTCCATTCAAATACCGAAGAACACGAATCTCATCTAAAGACTGATCAAAGAAAAAGTCACCATTTCGAATGATCTACTTCAAAGCACAACAATACCCATACTTTCAGACATAGACGGTTATTGACATCGCCACGCATATCAATACATTCTACTGTTACAGAGAAAGTGGCTTTACCAAGTTGGCGGATCACTAAATATCTATCTGCGATGTATGCATTAGGCTTCACTTGAATTGCAGTTTCAGGCGCACATCCACATATTCGTGGTGTGTAGAATACTGGTAATAGAAAGAAATCAACACCTGCTCCTGATGGATCAAAAACAGAAGGAACAGGATTTTCATGACCAATTGTGCTAAGGAAACGATAAACAGCAACAGAATCACGCGAATCCGGTTGACGGACAAGAGCCGATTCAATGATATGAGAGCGAGGAATTGCTGTGTTATTCGCTTCGTCCTCCGAAGATGTTGACAACTGACTGTGAAGACTATCGAATGAGAGTTAATGATCAACCCATACGAACTGTCGTCATCACCTTGACTGATCAATGTAGACTGTGTAGAAACAGTAGAATGCGAAACAGAGTCAAGATCAGCAGCAATCGCATTGCCTTGGTCAAAAACAGGAATTTCAGGTTCATAAACACTTTCTGAGTCGAGCCGAAGAGACTCTCTCTTACCCCCGGTGACTACAAGTGTATTGATACTATCAAGGAAGTTAACAGTACGTTGGTCTAATTCAGACCCTTGAGAATCTGAATCTGAAAAGTCTATGCACGTCAATTCTCACTGAGGAGAGTACTAGCTTCTTTGACATAGGATTCAACCAACGCCAATTTCTTAAGCATCCGTTTCGATAGTTTGCTCCGATCCAATGCATCAGCTTTGAGAATCTACTAATTACATTAAAAACCAGCATCCACTTCGCCAATAAACTGAAAAAGGAAAATCTCTAGTGTTTGATCCTCCTCATCTCCTCCTCCAGAACTCACTCCATCATCAAATGAAAGATCATCACTCTTTTTAAAAGAGTCCATTACTTCTACAGAGAGATGATCCATTAATATGTATTTTGAAAAAGAAATCTCCGAAGCGGGGAATCGAACCCCGGTCGTCCGCGTGACAGGCGGAAATACTTAACCACTATACTACTTCGGAACTGAAA
>JABLTK010028082.1_pt1 | contig 13111 bp, 10 predicted proteins | sample 7160131 | NCBI WGS metagenome assembly JABLTK01 (sample SAMN14651221, study PRJNA627086) | human gut metagenome | isolation source: feces | host: Homo sapiens
GTTCCCATTCCGAACACAGAAGTTAAGCTCACTCGTGCCCAAGATAGTTCGCTGGAAACGGCGCGTGAAAATAGGTAGTCGCCGACTTAACAAAGAGCTCTGAGGTGAAAGTCTCAGAGCTTTTTTGTTGTAGTGGACGCCCCATCGGGGCTACATTGAGAACATGATAATGGTGAGGTATTCAGCAGAGCGGATATCGGTTAGGAATGTCTGTCTGGTAGAGAAGATAATCAATACTTACATGATATAGCTGTGCAAGCGGCACCAGAAGTTCCGCGGTCAGTTGCTGCGTTCCAGTTTCTACATAGCTGTATTTACGCTGGGTAATGCCGATTTTTTCGGCAACCATCTGCTGGGTAAAATCATGATCTTCGCGCAGGTCTTTCAGTCGATTCTTCATAGTACCTAACCTCCCTGCATAATAGGATAGGTTAGATGGAATCCGTCTATTGACTTTTAGATAAATATTATCTATACTAAAAAATAACAAGAGGGCATCCTACTGGATGCCCAGAGAAAAACAGTATATCAGATGAGGTGAATCATGATGAAGAAAATCAATCGCCGCAGTTTTTTGAAAGTGCTAGGTATTGCAGGTGCGGCTTGCACTATGACAGCATTGACCGGTTGTGATGGAGGGTCTGGTGGTGGGACGCCGAACCGTGATGGTTCTGTTCCGTTGTCTGATTTGAATCCGCTGAACGGGAAAATTGCATGGAATAACGTTGCACCAGAGGATCCGTTTGGAAATGTTTACGTACGGGGCGTGAATTATTCTGTATTTCGAGCGGGCAGTTGGTCGAGGGAAACAAATTCTGCAACGGTGCTGAGCGCAAAAGTAGAATATTTAACTGACCAAAAATATAAGAAGTTGACCATGAATTTGAATCCGTACAAAGATATAGGCGGAAACCCGTATACGAGTACTGAAAGTGAGTGGGGATTGGTTAAAGTTTACGCAGATGATAAACTGGTCGCGACTTCAGACATGGTTCAGCGCAAAACAAAAGATACGATTAAGTTTGAAGTGGACATTACAGGGGCGGACTATATTATAATTGAACCGACTATTTCGTACTGGCACTACGGTCTGAATAAGGGTGGCGGCGAAATGATTTTGTGGGACGTTAAGCTCTGGAAATAAAATAAGCAAAAAGCAAAAAGCGGCCCCGCTGCACTGTGAATAACTGTGCGGGGGGGCCGCATACTTTATTGGGTGGTGTACCGGTTACGATACGAGCTTCTGCTTAGCCCTTGCCTGCGCAGCCAAAGAGCTCGATCTTCTCTTTGCACTTGTCCACGATGGCAGCAGCGCCGGGAGCCAGCAGCTTACGGGGGTCGAAGCCCTTGCCCTGCTGATCCTTGCCGGCCTCGATGTACTTACGGGTGGCCTCTGCGAAGACCAGCTGGCACTCGGTGTTGATGTTGATCTTGGAAACGCCCAGGCTGATGGCCTTTGCGATCATGTCATCGGGGATGCCGGTGCCGCCGTGCAGGACCAGAGGAATGTTGTTGGTGGCCTTGTGGATGCGGTCCAGAGCCTCAAAGTCCAGGCCTTTCCAGTTTGCCGGATAGACGCCATGGATGTTGCCAATGCCGGCGGCCAGGAAGTCGATGCCCAGAGCGGTGATCTTTGCGCACTCCTCGGGGTCTGCGATCTCGCCAGCGCCCACAACGCCGTCCTCGCCACCGCCGATGGAACCGCCCTCAGCTTCGATGCTCAGGCCCTTGGAGTGTGCCAGAGCAACCAGCTCTTTGGTCTTGGCAACGTTCTCCTCGATGGAGTAGTGGCTGCCGTCGAACATGATGGAGGAGAAGCCAGCCTCCACGCAGGCCTTGCAGCCCTCGTAGGTGCCGTGGTCCAGATGCAGAGCAACGGGGACGGTGATGCCCATGGAATCGACCATAGCGTCCACCATGGCGGCGACGGTCTTGAAGCCGGTCATGTACTTGCCAGCACCCTCGGAGACGCCCAGGATGACAGGGCTCTTCATTTCCTCACAGGCGGTCAGAACAGCCTTGGTCCACTCCAGGTTATTGATGTTGAACTGAGGCACACCGTAGTGGCCATCACGAGCCTTAATCAGCATTTCGGTTGCATTTACCAACATTATCATTACCTCCACAATTTATTGGGGTCGTGTCGTATCCACACGCGCCTTTGCACATGGTTTAACGAACTCGTAAGTTAAGTATACCCCAAACATCTGATAAAATCAATCCAAAGCGGAGGTTTTTCTCCACAAACACGGGACGCATTGGCAGCGGCACTTTTTCTTGTGCAGAGCAGGGACACCGGAAAAATCACTGCAGGAGCTGAATGCAGCGATGATGCAACATTTACAACTGGTTTTGACAACATTCAGTGAGGGGAATTCGGCATTTGGAACGGGGTGGATTTTCAACACAAATCCACATTCGTCATTTTGATATTGGAGAAAAAAGCAAAAGCAGACAACTACTGAGTCAAAAATTTGTCATAATTCCGACTTGAAAATTACAAAATGTACGAGTGGTTTTCCTCTTGTCGAGAACGGTTTGTGGAAAACTCCGTGGAAAGTGTGGAAATCCACCCTAAAAAGAGGCGTCAGCGCTGGACTTTTGCACGTTCTCCACAGAGTTTTCAACTTGTGGAAAAAACAGGACCCTTTTACAACCTGTATACAGGTTTTTTTGTGGAAAACATCACCGCCCGGAAATGGGACGGATATTTTGCCCGGGAGCTGGCAACACTTCTTTATACCCGGGCGGGGCGTCTTGGGGGAAAGCGGGAAATTCTCTGGAAGAAAAAACCGCAATTCTATGGCAAAGAAAGTCCGCTTATGTTATACTTCAAGATGAATCAATATCGGATTCTGTCACAAAAACAGGAAACTTTCAGATGCAGGAAGCGTCTTTCCATAGAAATTGAGAGGAGAACGACCCATGGAAGAAAAAAATACCCCGCGCCGTCCCCGCCGTAATACGGACGAGCAGCCCAAAGCAGCCAAGAACGAGAGCCTGGTCTACGGCAAAAACCCCGTGACCGAACTGCTCAAGAGCGGTTCCGGTGTGGATACCGTGCTGCTGGCCGAGGGCATGGCCCCGGCTGTGGCGGCCTACTACACCGCCATGGCCAAGGAAGTGGGCGCTGCCGTCAAGCGGGTGAACCCCAACAAGCTCCGGCTGATGACCGGTACGGACAGCCACCAGGGCGTGGCGGCGTTTGCCAGTGAGATCGAGTATGTGACGGTGGAAGACCTGCTGGAGGCTGCAAAAGCCAAGGGCGAGCCCCCGTTCCTGGTGCTGAGCGACGGCATTGAGGATCCCCACAATCTGGGCGCGGTGATGCGGAGCGCACTGCTCTGCGGTGCCCACGGCATCGTCATCCCAAAGCGGGGCGGCGCCTCCGTGACGCCTACCGTCATCAAGTCCAGCGCGGGCGCGGCCGAGCGCCTGCCCGTGGCCCGGGTAGCGAACATCGGTGAAACCATCCGCCGCCTGAAAGAGCAGGGCGTGTTCGTCTACTGCGCCGATATGGACGGTGTGCCGCTGCGCAAGAACAACCTCACCGGTCCCATTGCACTGGTAATGGGCAGCGAGGGCAGCGGGGTATCCCAGCTGGTAAAGAAGCTCTGCGACGGTGTGGTGCGGCTGGATATGGCTGCCGAGGGCACCGGTGTGGACAGCTTCAATGTCTCGGTGGCGGCGGGCATCATCCTGTATGAGATCCAGTCGCAGCGTGCCGCCAAAAACGCCTGAGCAGGTGAACTCCAAAAAAACAGGGAGGGACAAGGATGCCAAAAGAGGATAAGCGCCGCAAAGAGCTGACGCAGGAAGAGATCGCGGCAGAGAAATTCCGCACGTTCTTCAGCACCAGCGTGGCGCAGGTACCGGAGGCCATGAGCCGCCGTGAAGAAGAGGAAACGCCGCTCAAACGCGGGCTGTTCGGGGGGCTGTTCCAACGCGGAAAGCCGGAACCGGAAACAAAGGAACCGGCGGAGCGCGGGCTGGAGCTGCCCCCCACGGGGGAAATTGTTCTGGGTGATGACGCCGAGGAGCCTCAGGCCGATCTGGAACTGGTGCTGGAACCGGAAGAGGCTGCTGCGGAACAGCCGGTCATGCCGGAGCCCAAAAAGCAGACGGTACCTGCCACGCCGGAAAAGGCACCGCAGGAGCCTGCAAAACCGGAAGCGCCCGCACCGGAGCCCGTGAAACCGGCAGAACCGGCAAAGCCCGCGGAGCCGGTGAAGAAAGAAAAACCGGAGAACAAGGCAGCCGCTCCGGCACCCAGTAATGAAACGAAAAAGCAGAAACTCGATCAGCCGGCTGCGTCCCGCAGTGCCATGGAGCAGCGGGAGGACGAGGAGATGAAAGAGCTGAAAGCCATGCTCTTTGGCAAGCCGAAAGCGCCTGCAAAGTCTGCACCCAAGCAGACGGAGACATTGCCTGCCAGCCCCCTGACCGGTTTGGTGTTTGCAGAGGACAAGGCAGCTCCGGAGCCGCCCAAGACTCCTGCAGAGCCGGAGAAAACTCCGGAAAAGCCGCCGGTGACACCCCAGCCGACACCCCGCATGGAAACTGCGGCAGAGCCGGAGAGCGGCAAGGAGAAGACGACGGAGATCCCGGCGTTCCGCTTCTTTGGGAAAGCCGATGATGAAGTGAAGGCACCCACCCGGGAAACGGCTCCCGGCCCGGACGACAGCATGAGCCTGCCGCTCATCGGGCTGGACAACGAGGGCAATCTTTCGGAAGAGCCGCCGGTGGAGGCCCTCAAGGCCGCTCCGGCTGCGGAAGCATCCACGGCAGAAGTGCCCGTGGACGGGACCCCGGCAGCCGAGGCAGAGCCGGCAAGCGAGGAGGCTCCCGCCACCCCGGAAGAGGTCGGCGAAAAGCTGCGCAAGATGGGCGCAGCCCTTACATTGCGCTGTGTGCTGGGCGGTATCCTGGCCGCGGTGCTGCTCCACTTTGGACTGGTGGCAGAAGGGCTTCTGGCTCCGCTGGCAGCGCTGGACCCTGTAGTGGCCCCGGCGGCGTTCTATGCCGCCAACCTGCTGTTCCTGGCGGCGGCCATGGCCGTGGCGGCCCCCGTGCTGCGGGACGGTCTGCTGGGCCTGAAAAAGGATGGACGCCCCAGCAGCGACACCATGCCCGCGCTGGCCGCCTGTGCGGCCCTGCTGGAGGCGGTCGTCGCCCTGCTGAACGCCCAGAGCTACCAGACTTCCAGCTTTACGATCCTCTCCGGCATCGCGGCACTGGGCCTGTTTATGGCCCTGCTGGGCAGCCGGGTGCAGCTGGCTGCCGTGAAAGGCGGCTACGATCTGGCCATGAGCGAGCCGGAGCACCGGGGCGCTTACCGGGTGAAAGACAAAGACCTGATCCGGATGCTCTCCCGGAGTCTGGACCAGAAAGACCCCTGGATCCTCCTCAGCCGCCCCACCGATTGGGACGAAAAGCTGGTGGAGCAGAGCTTTGGGGAGCGGGCCAGTGAGCGCCGTGCCCGGAAGACCGCGTACATCCTGCTGGCTGCCGGTGTGCTGGCCGGATTGGTGTTCCTGCTGTTTGGCGGCGGCATCAGCGGCGGCGCGGCGGCCCTGACCGCCATACTCTGCATGGGCGCGCCCCTCTCCTCCACATTGGTGGCAGGTGTGGCCTCCCTGCGGCTGCAGCGGACCGCTGCGGCGGCAGGTGCTGTCATCCCGGGCTGGGCAGCGGTGGAAGAGCTGGGCGGCGTGGACACCGTGCAGGTGGACGCGGACGAACTCTTTACGGCGGACAGCGCCATGCTGGAAGACATCCGTATCTTCAAGGGCGGCCGCATCGACCGGGCCATTCTCTACTCGGCCAGCGTGCTCAACCAGAGCTGCGCCGCGCTGCGGGGATTGTTCCGGCAGATCATTGAGGACCGCACCGATATCCTCTACCCGATCAAGGACCTGGAAGTGCACCAGGGCCTGGGCTTTGCGGCCTGGTGCGATAACAACCGCGTCCTCATTGGCAACCGGGCGTACATGGAGCGGGAGGGCGTGCCCCTGCCTGAACTGGAATACGAGCAGAAGCACTCCCAGAACGGCACGCTGCAGATCTTGTATCTGGCCGTGTCCGGCAATCTGCACGCCATGTTCGTCCTCCACTATGTGGGTGGCCGGAATGCGGCCCGCGGGCTGGAGATGCTCCAGAAAGAGAACATCCGCCTGCTGGTCTCCTGCGAGGACCCCAGCCTGACGGCCCGGCAGATCGCCGAGGTGTATCACCTGCCCGAGGGCATGGTGACGCTGCTGGATCAGGAGCAGTGCACCTCCCTTGCGGCAGCCGAACAGGCAGCCCCGGCGGCGGAAAACGCGGAGACCTGCTGTATGATCCACACCCAGGGCTTTGCCAGCCTGACAGGCGGCTTGCGTGCCGCGGAGCAGGCCCAGAACGCCGAGAACAGCGCCACAACGGTACAGCTGGTGTCGGTGTGGTTCTCGGTGGTCATCGGGGTGCTGCTGACCTACGCGGGCAGCGTCGGGATGCTGTCGGTAGTCATGGTGCTGATGTATCAGGCCGCCTGGAGTGCCCTGAGCCTGGCTGTCTGTGCCCTCAAACAGCATAATGGCTAAAAACAAAAGAAAATTCTTGGCAGGCCATAAATAGGAACGATTCTTGATTATTGTGCGATCTTGTGGTACAATACTCCCAGAGAAACATAGAATGAGCCGGAGAGGGGATCACTTCTCCGCACACGCGATATACCGGAATAGAGATACCGGAACAAAGGAGAGTACCATGGAACTGAAAGGCAGCAAGACCGAGAAAAACCTGATGGAAGCATTTGCAGGCGAGAGCATGGCCCGCAACAAGTACACGTTCTTTGCCTCGGTGGCCAAAAAGGCAGGCTATGAGCAGCTGGCCGCCATCTTTGAGGAGACCGCCGGCAACGAGAAAGAGCACGCAAAGCTCTGGTTCAAGGCCCTGAACGGCGGCGAGATGCCGGATGTGATGACCTGCCTGGAGCTGGCCGCGGGCGGCGAGCATGACGAATGGACCGACATGTACCCCCGCATGGCCAAAGAGGCCAAGGAAGAGGGTTTCAACCAGCTGGCTGCCCTGTTCACCATGGTGGGCCAGATCGAGAAAGAGCACGAAGAGCGCTACCGTGAGCTGGCCGCCAACCTCAAGGATGGCAAAGTCTTTGCCCGGGAGGAGCAGCAGGTGTGGATCTGCCGCAACTGCGGTTACACCTATATCGGCAAGTCTGCTCCGATGAAGTGCCCGGTCTGCGCACACCCGCAGAGCTTCTTTGAGCTGAAAAAGCACAACTATTAAGCGATTTTCTCATTCCTGCAAGTTCCCGCAACGGCCGCCGCATCCGGAAAGGTGTGGCGGTCTCTTTTTGCACAAAAAAGGAGAATAACTTTTGGTGAGCTCACCAAAAGCCACGTCGAGTTTGTGACATTTGCGCCGAAAAACTTGACCCTTGCTTCCCCCGCGTGTAAAATAAGCTGTAAGTGGGAGAATTTGTACTGAAAAATGACATGCGTGCGGCATCTTATCCAAACAGCAAAACGGATGACAGGAGGGAAGACGACCCGATGAGACATACGATGCAGAAAACTGGGCGGCTTCTGGCGGCGCTTGCCCTCAGCGGGGTGCTGCTGGCTTCCGGGCTGATGGCCCAGGCGGCTCCCGCACCCCAGCCGGGCAGCAAAGGGCTGGAGCTGGAAGTAACGGAAATGAACCTGGAGATCACGGAGGAAGACCCTCGCCCCAGAGCCTACCTCTACACCGGCAGCAGCGATTATTATTTCATCGTCTGGATGAGCTCCAACCCCACCGTAGCCACGGTGGATGGCGACGGCAAGGTGACCGGACGGAGCGCGGGTACCGCGACCATTACGGCCATCTCAGACCGGGGGAACCGGGCAGCCTGCAAGGTGACGGTGACCAAGGAGAGTGCGGGGGGCGAGGCCAAAAAGCCGGCTCTGGACCAGAGCAGCCTGAGCTTAGCCCTGAAATATGATGATCTCCACCCCACAAAACAGCTGAAGCTCATCAACAATGACCACTCCTTTATTTATGTTTACCAGTGGCTGAGCTCCAACCCGGAGGTGGCTACGGTAGATGAAAACGGTCTGGTGACGGCACAGGGAACCGGCGGTGCCACCATCACGGCGCTGGCTTCCAACGGGCAGGCCGTGCGGTGTACCGTGACCGTCACTTCGGACATTGGCCGTGTGACGCTGAACAAGAACGACCTGCTCTTTAAAACGGTGGGCAGCAAAGAGACTCTGACGGCCTCCGTGGCGCTGGAAAGCGGCGGGAGCGTCCCCATCACCTGGGTGAGCTCGAACCCCGGTGTGGCCACCGTGGACCCCAACGGCGTGGTGACCGCGGTCGCAGACGGTGAGGCAAAGATCACGGCCCTCTCCCCGGAGGGGCGGTTCGATACCTGCAGCGTGCTGGTGGGCATTGCGGCAGAAAAATACGCCAGCGAGGAAGACCTGGCCGATGAGCTCAAACTCCCGGACCCCTATGTGGCAGTCCGGCTGAACCGGCTGAGCTGAAGCAGACACAAAAGCGCCCGTGCAGAGGGAAACTGCACGGGCGCTTTTTTATATCAGATCCAATTATTTCTGGACACCGGACTCGCACTGTTCGATGAACTGCTTGGCCACGCGGGGGCTGCGGCCGCCGGCCCGGATGGCGAAAGCCTCGGCCTTGACCAGGAGCTGGTCGTGGGGCATCTCAATGTGGTGCTGCTTGGCCAGCTCGGTGAGGATGGCCTCAAAGCGTGCTTTCTCCGGCCGCTGGAACGTGACCGTGAGGCCGAACCGGGCGGACAGGCTCATGAGCTCCTGCCGGGTGTCGGCCTCGTGGATATCGTCGCCCGTGCGGTCGGTCAGCGTCTCCTTGATGAGGTGGCGGCGGTTGGAGGTGGCATAGACCGCGATGTTCCGGGCCCGGCCGCCCACGCTGCCCTCCAGAATGGCTTTCAGAGCGGCGAAATTATCGTCGTTGGCCGTAAAACTCAGGTCATCAATGAAGAGGATGAACTTGAGCGGATTGGCGGCCAGCTTGTCCATCAGATCCGGGATCTGGTAGAGCTGATTTTTCTTGACTTCCACCAGGCGCAGGCCCTCGGCGGCAAACTCATTGCAGATGGCCTTGACGGTGCTGGATTTGCCGGTGCCCGCGTCACCGTAGAGCAGCACGTTGTTGGCAGGCATTCCGGTCAGCAGAGCCCGGGTGTTGGCAATCACCTTTTCCCGCTCCTGTTCGTAGCCGGGCAGCTCGGAGAGCTTCTGGGGGTCCGGATACTTGACCGGCACCAGCTGACCGTTCTCCACGGTGAAAACATGGTGCTTGGCAAACATGCCGTAGCCCTTTTTGCCCACCTCGCTCATCCGCTGGGTATATGCGGCGGCAAGGTCCAGCTCCCGCGTTTCCCAACGGGGCAGGAAAGCCAGCTCCGGCCGCTGGCTCTGCTCTGAATAAGCGGTCTGGAACAGTTTGTCCAGTGTCAGGCCGCACAGTGCCTGCAGAAAGGCCAGCTCGCTGTCCAGCGCACTCTGCAAAACGGGGGAGAGCTGTCCGGCAGCCGCCTGCCGCACGCAGATGGTCTCCGATTCCAGAACGGCGTTGGAAAGATAATCGCTCCAGTTGGGGGTGTGCTCAAACAGGGCAGCCTCAAAGGCGGCCGCGGCGTCGCACACCAGGCCCATGCCGGAGGCCCCGGCGGCCATCCGGTCCGTTAAATCGACGAGTTTTGCCACCACCGGGTCCTCCAGCAGGGCACGAAATACCACAAGCCCGTGCAGGCGGGCGTTCCATTCACGTAATGTCATCGTTGTTCCCTCTCTTTTCTTTTTCAAATTATATCGCTGCTTTTGGCACCGCGCAAGATGGTGTTCAATTACCTTCATCTTTGCGGTGACTCACATTACAAATCGTCGCTGGACAACGGCCCGATTTATAGTATAATTGACCCAACGTTCAAAAAAGCTGAGAGATCGAAAAAAATGACGTGTAAAAGCACTTTCTTTGGAAGTGTATGTCATGAGGGAACAGGAAACAGGAGAAACACACCATGCAGTTGAATGGTTCACAGATTTTTGTAGAGGTCCTTTGTGAGCAGGGCGTGGAAACCATCTTTGGCTATCCCGGCGGTGCGGTGCTCAACCTTTACGATGAGCTGTATAAGAACGCTGATCGCATCACCCATGTGCTGACGGCCCACGAGCAGGGCGCGGCCCATGCAGCGGATGGCTACGCCCGCGCAACGGGCCGCACCGGTGTGGTGCTGGCCACCAGCGGCCCGGGTGCTACCAACCTGGTCACCGGCATTGCCACGGCCTACATGGATTCCGTCCCCATGGTGGCCTTTACGGGCAACGTTGCCACCAGCGGTCTGGGCAAGGACGGCTTCCAGGAAGCTTACATTGAGGGCATCACAATGCCCATTACCAAGCACAATTTCACGGTGCGCAGGGTGGAAGACCTGGCCGACACCATGCGGGCCGCGTTCCGCATTGCACAGAGCGGCCGCAAAGGTCCCGTGCTGGTGGATATCCCCAAGGACGTGACCGCGGCGGTCTGTGAGTTTACCTCCAAAAAGCCGGAGCCCATCCGCACGGTGACCACTTTTAATGCAGAGCAGGTCAAGTGGGCGGCGGACCTCATCAACGCGGCACAGCGGCCGCTGGTCTACTTTGGCGGCGGTGTCCGCTCGGCGGCCTCCTGCCAGCCCCTGCGCGACCTGATCCACAAGGCGGAGATCCCCGCTACCTACACCCTGATGGCGGCAGGCGTCGTGCCCTATGGCGACCCCATGAACATCGGTATGGTGGGAATGCACGGCTGCTACACCTCCAACCGGGCCGTGGCGGATTGTGATGTCCTCATCGCGGTGGGCACTCGCTTCTCGGACCGTGTGGCTCTGAACCCCAAGACCTTTGCAAAGAACGCAACGATCATTCAGATCGACATTGACCCCAGTGAGCTGGGCAAGAATGTGGATGTGGACCTCTCCATCACCGGCGATGCCGCCTACGTCCTCAACGCCATGCTCCCCCAGATCGAGGAAAAGAAGCACCCCGACTGGATGGCCATGATCCACGAGTGGCAGGCACAGGATTACCACCCGGTGTCCGACCCCACCCGCCTGATGCCCCATCAGGTCATCGGCGAAGTGTGCAACCAGTGCGGCCCCGAGGCCGTGTATGTCACCGACGTGGGCCAGCATCAGATGTGGGCGGCGCAGTACCTGCGCCACGCCAAGAGCCGCGGCTTTATCACCAGCGGCGGACTGGGCACCATGGGCTTTGGCTACGGCGCGGCCATTGGCGCGCAGATGGCGCTGGGCCGTGACCAGCGGGTAGTCATGTTCACGGGCGATGGCTCGTTCCACATGAACCTCAACGAGGCCTGCACGGCCGTCAGTTATGAGCTGCCCATCATCACGGTCATCTTCAACAATCAGGTGCTGGGCATGGTCCGCCAGTGGCAGACCACGTTCTATGGAAAGCGCTTCTCCCAGACCGACCCCCACCGCAAGACGGATTTCGTCAAGCTGGCCGAGGGCTTTGGCCTGAAAGGCTACCGCTGCACCAATCTCCCGGAGTTCCAGGCCGCGTTTGCCGACGCCCTCAAGCAGAAAGGCCCCACCTGGATCGAGTGCATGATCGACAAGGACGAGAAAGTCCTGCCCATGATCCCCGGCGGCGGCGATATCAACGATATCATCATGAAATAAGGAGGGTGCGGAAATGGAAACCAGAAAGCGCAGGGTCATCAGCCTGCTTGTGGACAACCAGAGCGGTGTTCTGGCCCGGGTGTCCAGCCTGTTCTGCCGCCGCGGCTTCAATATTGACAGTCTGACGGTGTCCGCCACCAACGACCCGACCGTCAGCCGCATCACCGTCACGGTGTCCGGCTCCGATAAAGAGCTCCAGCAGCTCATCCTGCAGACCGAGCGCCTTGAAGTCACGCGGCAGGTCTTTGTGCTGGATCACGACAAAGCCCTGGAGCGGGAGCTGTTGCTGCTGAAAGTGGAGGCTGACGTCCACAACCGCGCGGAGCTGCGGGAGGTCGGAAGCATCTACAAAGCCAAGATCATTGATCTTTCCCCGGACAGCATGGTGTTTGAGCTCATCGGCAAGCCGGAAAAGATCGATGCCTTCCTCAAAATGTTTGAGGACTATAAAATTCTGGAGCAGTGCCGCACCGGCGTGACCGCGCTGGAGCGGGGCGGGATGCACCAGCACATGCAGAAGCCCTCGCAGGAAGTGCGGGAAGCACAGTTCCCGCTGCCGGGCACAAAATGCCCCACCCGATAAGCCTTTATTTAAAAAACGATCATAGAAAAACGATCCGAAAAGAAAAAAGGAGAACATTCTTATGGCAATCAAGAAATACTACGATTCCGACTGCAACCTCGGCGTGCTGGACGGCAAGACCGTCGCCATCATCGGCTTCGGCAGCCAGGGCCATGCCCACTCTGAGAACCTGGCCGAGAGCGGCGTCAATGTCGTGGTCGGCCTGCGCAAGGGCTCTGCCCACTGGGAAAAGGCTTCCGAGTTCGCAGCGACTCACCCCAACTTCAAGGTCATGGAAGTGGAAGAGGCTGCCAAGGCTGGCGACGTTGTCATGATGCTGGTGCCCGATGAGCTGTGCGCTGATATCTACAACAAGCAGGTGGCTCCTTACATGACCGAGGGCAAGGCTCTGGCCTTTGCACACGGCTTCAACATCCACTTCAAAACCATCACCGCTCCCAAGAACGTGGACGTCATCATGATCGCGCCCAAGGGCCCCGGCCACATCGTCCGCCGCCTGTACACCGAGGGCGAGGGCTGCCCCTCTCTGATCTGCGTGGAGCAGGACTACACCGGCAAGGCCAAGGACATCGCTCTGGCTTATGCTTCCGGCATTGGTGCCGGCCGTGCAGGCATCCTGCAGACCACCTTTAAGGAGGAGACTGAGACTGATCTGTTCGGCGAGCAGGCAGTGCTCTGCGGCGGTGTGTGCGAGCTGATCCACGCTGGTTTTGATACCCTGGTGGAGGCTGGCTACGAGCCCGAGATGGCATACTTTGAGACCTGCCACGAGATGAAGCTGATCGTTGACCTGATCAACGAGGGCGGCTTCTCCA